>Ga0075163_10003022_pt1 | contig 22650 bp, 18 predicted proteins | sample JI1023141ADNA_FD_71478 | JGI IMG/M metagenome (GOLD analysis project Ga0075163, IMG submission 71478) | Wastewater effluent complex algal communities from Wisconsin, to seasonally profile nutrient transformation and Carbon sequestration -... | ecosystem: Engineered > WWTP > Effluent > Algae... | reverse complement strand
GATCTACGGACCGATCGGCAACGGGGTCCTCGAGATCGGCACGCTGCTGCCGGTTATGGGTCCCGACGGCGCCGCAGCCCGTGCCGCACTCGCCGGTGCCAAGGTCGCCGTCGACGAGGTCAACGCCGAGGGCGGTGTACTCGGCGAACCCGTGGTGCTCGTGCCCGACGAATCGGGGGACGGCTCGTCGTCAGCCACCACCGACGCGGTACGACGGCTCATCGACCGCCCGGTGGACGCCGTCATCGGGGGAACCGTCTACGGCATCACGAGTGTTGCGATCCCCGAGCTCACCGACGCCGGCATCATCCTCTTCTCACCGACCGACACCGCCCGGGCGTTGTCGGTCGCCGACGACCGCGGCCTGTTCTTCCGCCTGTCGCCCCCCACCGACCTCGAGGGGCAGGTGCTCGGCAACCTCATCACCAACGACGGGTACACGCGGGTCGCGATCGCAGCCGGTACCGGAGACGACAACCAGGAGCTCGCGGCCGACATCGCTGCGGCCATCAACGCCGACTCGGGCACCGTCACCGCGACCGTGGAGGTCGGCGATGACCCCGACGGAGCAGCGATCGCTCAACAGCTGATCGACTCCGACCCCCAGGCGCTGGTGATCGTGACGTCGGCGCCGGCGGCCGCGTCGGTCGTCAGAGGTCTGGTCGCGAAGGGCAAGGGCCCGTCCACGATCGCGACGTACGGCACGGCCGCCGACATGACCGACGAGCTGGCGCAGCTCGTCGGGGGGTGATTCGCCGGAGGGTGATCAGTCCGCGTTGGTGACGCCGAGGCTCGACAGCACCTCGACCGGCGATGCCACCATGCCCACGTAGAACGAGCCGAACTCGGCGTAGGTCGCCGAGGCCTCGTCGTACCGCATCGTGTAGACGACCTCTTTGACATCGTCGGGGTGCTGGCAGAACAGGGTCACGCCCCACTCGAAGTCGTCGATACCCGTCGAGCCGGTGATGACCTGCACGACGCGCCCGGCGAACTTCCGGCCGGAGGCACCGTGTTCCATCATGAGCGCCTTGCGCTCGTCGTACGGCAGCGTGAACCAGTTCTGCCCGACATTGCGGCGCTTGGACATGGGGTAGAAGCAGAACGCGGGCTTGCCTTCGGGCGGGAGCTGGGGGAACAGCCGGGCCTGCTTCATCTCCTCGGGGAGGCCTTGCGCGTATTCCGACATCTCGGTGAGCGACAGGTAGCTGTCGACGAGTTCGAAGCCCGCCTCGACCATCGCCGTCTGGAAGCGCCGGAGCCGCCACTGATCGGTGCTGAGGACCATCGTGCAGAGGTCGGACTTGTGGCCCAGCATCGAGGCGGTGACCACCTGGTCGCCGTCGGCCTCGGCCTTCGCGATGGCGTCGAGCACGGCATCGGCATCGGCGAGCACCGACGTGGACCAGAAGAAGTGGGCGACGGCCAGGCCGACCTGCGGAGTGGAGGCGTTCATGCCGCAAGGTTAGGGCTGTCCCGACCGATGGGGCATTCGAGCCGTCGTGGCGTGCGACACCGTGCCTAAGGTCGGCCGGATGTCGACCCGGATGCGTCCCTTCATCATCCTGCTGACTTCGGTCGCCCTGCTCGCCGGGTGCTCGTCCGACGACGGGGCTGATGACGACAGTGCCGGTGCCGCATCGGACCGTGCGGCGACGACCACTCGTCCGGCACCGGTGAGCGAACCGCCCGGCACCGCAACCTGCGACGACACCGACCCAACCGCGTGCCTGCTGCCGTGGCCCAACGACCGGTTCACCCGTTCCGATCCGAGCACCCCGACCGGCCGGCGCCTCGACCTGCCGGTCGACGGTACGCCGGTCAACGCCGACGGTGTCCACATCGACCCCACCGAATGGAACCGCAACGACGGCTTCAGTCCGGCGTCCAACCTGCTGGTACACGTCGAGTCGCTGGACGTGTCGGCGTCGAAGCTCCCCCCGGTGACCGACCTCGGTCGCGAACTCGACGACGACTCGGGGCTCGTGCTCGTCGACGTCACGACCGGCGACCGGGTCGCGGCGTGGGCCGAACTCGACGCGAATGCCGAGGATCCCGACCAGCAGGCCGTGATCATCGTCCCCGCTACCTCGTTGACCGAGGCGCACCGCTACGCGGTCGGTCTGCGCGGCCTCGTACGAACCGACGGCACCGAGGTCGAACCGACCGAAGCGTTCAGCGCGCTGGTGGACGACCCCGGCGCCGCACAACAGGAGTGGCTGGAGGCGCTGGACAGCGCCGGGGCGCCGACCGACGACCTCGACATCGCGTGGTCGTTCACGGTCGCCTCGGCCGACTCGCTGTCGGGCCGCCTGCGAGCGATGGCCGGCGAGACGCTCGCCGAGTTCGGAGACGGGGCGCCGCCGTTCACGGTCACGTCGAACGAGACGGTGGGCGCGGCACGAATCGTGAGCGGCATGTTCGAGATGCCCCGGTACCTGGCCGGCGACGGCGGACCGGGAAGCGTGCTGAACAACGATGACGACCCCAACGGCATCCCCGAGCGCAACGGGACGATGTCCGCCGACTTCACGTGCACCGTGCCGGCCGGGGCAACCGCCGCCGACCCGGCCCCCATGATCGTCTACGGCCACGGCCTGCTCGGCAGCCGTTCGGAGGTGCTCGGCATCGGCGGCACCGCGGCGATCGCCAACATCGGAATGTGTGCCACCGACTACCTGGGCATGAGCGCCGCCGACATCCCGACGATCGTCGGCGAGTTCCGCGACTTCAGTGGATTCCGGACGCAACCGGACCGGATGCAGCAGGGCCAGCTCGCGTTCGTGACGTTGGGTCGGCTGCTGCGTAGCGCTGAAGGGTTCGCAACGGACGGCGCGTTCTCAACGGACGGCGCGCCGGTCATCGACACGACCAAGCTCGCGTTCCTAGGGGCGAGCCAGGGCGGCATCCTCGGTGGCGTCGCGTCCACGGTCACCGACGACTGGGACAAGGTCGTGCTCGCCGTCGGCGGACTCGGGTACAACCTGCTGCTGCGACGCAGCGTCGACTTCGACGAGTTCATCGGGACCTTCGAGGCCGCGTACCCCGGCGAACTCGACCAGCTCCTCACGCTCGAGCTCGCGGAGCAGTTGTGGGACCGCGGCGAGAACGCCGGGTACGCGCAGCACCTGACGACAGATCCGTACGAAGGGATCGCGGCGAAGCCGGTCCTCGCCCTCGAAGCCTTCGGCGACCACCAGGTGACCAACGTGAGCACGCAGAAGCTTGCCCGAACGTTGGGACTGCGCCGCCGCGAACCCACCCTGGCCGCCGGTCGGTCGACCGCGGTCGATCCGTTCTACGGCATCGCCCCGTTGCCCGAACTGCCGACGACGGGCTCGGCGCTCTTCGTGTGGGACTTCGGCACGCCGACGCCACCGGACACCAACACACCGAATCGCGGCGGGGACGATCCCCACGGCGACCTCGGCGACGAGACGTCCGCCCTCGCGCTGCTCGTGAGCTTCGTGAACGACGGCACCCTCATCGACGTCTGCGGCGAGGGCCCCTGCGTGGGTGGCTGACCTACCGCGTGTCGATCCGCCGATAGACCTCGGCGAGCCGGCCCTCGGGGAGGCCTCCGATCCGAGCGTTGTCGACCGCCCATTCCCGGAGGAAGTCCGCAAGGCCCTCGCGGCCGCCGGTCTGGCTGACGTGGGCACGGAGCGCCGCGACCTTGCGGTCGAAGGTGTCGGTGATGTCGACCACGACCCGGGCGTGCTCGGGGATCTCCGGTCCGCCTTGGGTCCACACCTCCGGCACGGTCCACGGCTCCAGCTCCTCGTTCGCGAGGAGCTCCGGGAAGGCGAACGGATTGCGAGCGTCGGGATACACCGCGGCGATCGCCGCCTGACCGACGGCGAGGTGGTCGGGGTGGCTCGCGTAGATGCGGTCGACGTTGCGTTCGCTCGACTGCGTGAGGACGCGGTGCGGGCGCACCTGGCGGATGACTCGGGTGATGGCCTTGCGCAGATCGAGGTCGTACTCGAGGCGACCGTCGGGCAGGCGCAGGAACCGAAGGTCGGTGACGCCCACCGCCGCCGCGGCGTTGGTCTGTTCCGCCTCGCGGAGTGACGCCCGGTCCTCGTAGGACTGGGTGAGGTCGCTGCCGCCGGCGTCGCCACTCGTCACCAGGCAGTACGTGACCTCGAGGCCGGCGTCGGTCCAGGTGGCGACCGTGCCGGCGCTGCCGAAGTCGACGTCGTCGGGGTGCGCCATGATCACGAGCACCCGCTCGATCGTCGGCTCGTTGGATTCCTGGTCGGGCATGACGCCGACCTTACGCGTAGACGGTGAGGTCGCCGCCACGGGCAAATCCCGCGAGCGACACGCCGCCCTGTTTGGCGAGGTCGACGGCCAGCGAGCTCGGAGCGCTCACCGACGCGAGGACCCGGAACCCGCCGGCCCACGCCTTCTGCACCATCTCGAAACTCGCCCGGCCGGACACCCAGAGGCCCATGGGATCGGCATCCGGATGGAGCGCCGGCAGCGCCGAGTCGAGGAGGAGCCGGCCGACCACCTTGTCGACAGCGTTGTGGCGGCCGATGTCCTCGCGCACCACGTCGACGCGACCGTCGGCGAGACGGAAGGCTCCCGCGGCGTGCGACGCCCCCGTCTGGGCGAAGAGTTCCTGTTGCCGGCCGATCCGTTCGGCCACGGTGGCCAACAACGTCCAGTCGAACTCGACCGGCGGCATCGGATCGAGACGGTCCGTCATCTGCTCGATGGCCATCGATCCGCACATGCCACACGACGAGCTCGTCGTTCCGACCCTCGCCGTGGGCTCGGGGGCCCACCCACCGGTCGAGACCGACACGACGTTGAACTCCGTGTCGACCGCCGTGCCCGTGCCGCAGTAGCGGATGCCATTGACCGCCGCACCACCGAGGAGGCCTTCGCTGTGGCAGAACCCGACCGCCAGCTCGAAGTCGTGGCCCGGCGTGCGCATGGTGGTCGTGACGAGGTGGTCGTCGAGGCGAATCTCCATGGGCTCCTCGACGATGAGTTCATCGGGACCGCGGCTGGCGACGCCGGCGCGGTGACGCACCGACATCGTCCTGACACTCCGGCCTCGACCCATCGCCGCAGCCTACGACCGGCGGCGGAGACACCCGCCCGCGGCTCGTCCGACGAGAAACCCGCCTCACGCGGGTTCCACGTCGGAAGTTCGAAGCCGAGGCCGGGATACGAGAACCTCCCCCAACACCATCCCGCCTGACAACTCGCCACCGACTTGGGAAGCCACGGTGTGGGGCAGGTCAAACGTCACCCGATCGTGCAGCAGTCCCTTCGGTGGGGTCGTCGAAGTTCGGCTCAGGATCGCCCTCTGTAGCAAATCACTCACTCCAGACCTCGAAGAGGACGCTCGCTGTAAAGGGCTCCTCCGCCTCGAGGTGCGACCGATTGATGGAGACGACCTGGATGGTCGAGTCGCTTACCCGCGTCGACCACCGGTGATTCTCCCCCTCCCAGCGATCCGGGCACTCGACGGGCACCATGCGGTACACCGACGGAGGCTCAAGCAAGCCCTCCGTGCTCACCGATGAGACCACCTCATCGAGCAGACCGGTGGTCGGCATTGAAGTCGTCGTGCCAAGGGGCAACGAGATGATCCATCGACCCCCAATGCTGGCCAGGAAGTGAGCTATGCCGAGAAGAATCGGAAGCCAATCGCGGTGGCCGGGCGGAGGCGGAGATTCGACAAGCCCGTCCACATCTACATGCTGACCCGGGACTAGGTTCGCCAACCGCTCACGCAGCGCTGGGGACGTCATCCGTCCTCGATCGGTTTCGAGCTGCCGTCCGCCATAAGGACGAGGGTTGACGGTACGAAGCTGTTGGTACGACACGCCGCTCCGGCGAGGTCGTCAACGGAGTTTGTGGCGAAGACCGGGTGGCGGAAGCGCGAGGGATCCCCCAAGCGTCCGTGCGGCCGCATCAGAGCCGCCGCTTGGTCGGCGAGCGAACTGGCAGAATTTGCCATTTCGCCAGAAGGCGATCTGCGCGCCTCAACGCGCGAACTAGCGAAGTCGCCGTAGTGATGCGCGTCCGCCGAGGCGAGGGTCGTACTTGCAAGAACCGCGATCAGCAACGGGATCACCCCGGCGAAAGCGATCATTGCCGAGCCACCTCGCGCCTCATCAACGGGAGCCTCAAGCAGACTGTGCCCCTCAGACGGAGCCGAAGCCCGCACTCAGTCACGATGTCACCTCCGGCTCGTCAGACGGTCGGCTGCCAACTGTCGGATGAACGGGCTTGGGTCGTTCTCCATGCGCCGGAGGAGTTCCTCCGACGTCTTCGGATTCCGGGCGACGGTTGCTCGGACACGTTCGTCGCGGTCCATCGACAAGGACACCCGGGCGTCGGGCGGACAGCTTCGCCGCATGGCGACGGCCGACCGCACATCGGGGTCCTCGTCGGTCGCCAGAGTTTGGAGGATCTCGGCTGATGTCGTCTTGTTGTGCGCAACCCACTTTCGTAGTTCCGGGTACCGTTCGATCACCTCGAGCCAGACCTCCGGTGGGGCCGGTTCCTGCGCGGCACGTTCATACTCTTCTCGGACCTGAGATAGCCGCAGCCTGGCAAACTCTTCTGCGGACCCGATCACCGTCCGAGGTCCTTCCAGGGGATGAACAGCCCAGTCGGCCCCTTGTGCTTGGCGCCAGGGTCGATGAATGTGCCGAACTCGTCGGCGTCGGCCCTCCACACCAGTCCTTCTGAAGTCTCGTCGTAGACTTTCCACGCCGACTTCCCATGTCCTGCCGTGTCCTTGCTCCACCAGAGCCCGTCGGACTTGCTCTTCCACAATCGACCGAACGGCCCGTTCCTCGTCGCTGCGGTTCCCTCAGGCGTGATTGCCCACGGGTTCCGGCAGTTGTGAACCAGGACAGCGCCGTCGCCGGCGAGGACGTGGTAGGTGTGGATGCCGTCGACGGTGAGGTTGTGAACCCTGCGGACCTCAACGCGCTCCCGAACGCTCTCGACGGAGACCGTGGAGCCGTCAGCGGCGAGCAGCACGTCGCCCGTCTCAAGTTCCTGCGCGTCGACCCACGCTCCTTCGTCGTCGACCCAGAACGGGTGTCCGGCCGTCGCGGTGATGGTCTCACCGTCGATCTCGACATCGACGAGCTCTTTGAGCCCTTCCCCAACGATGAGGTCGGTCACCCGTCGTGGACCCTGCTCACCGGTCTCAGGGTCGGTCGCCAACACGAGGTCGCCGACCTGGACGTCCTCGATCGGTTTCGAGCTGCCATCAGCCATCAGGACGAGGGTTGACGGTACGAAGCTATTGGTACGACACGCCGCTCCGGCGAGGTCGTCCGCCGAGTTTGTGGCAACACCGTTGCCACGCTTCGCAAGCGCGCGGATCCTCTCCATGATCTTGTCAACGGGCATACGACGTAGGAGCGACTGACCAACTTTGAGAAGTCCCGCAGTAGCAGCACCGATCACCGCGTCGCGGAGCAACGCCTCGGGATTGAATGCATCTGAGATCGCCGACGACATCGACTTCCCAGATCTGATCCCGCTCATGTAACGGTCAGCGACACCTTCGCACCCGGCGGCCAACGCTCCACTCGACACAGCACCGAGAGGATTGAGCGAGCACGCCGCGCCCGCTGCGAACGAGCCCACCGTCTGCAAGATGTCCAAGAGGCCTTCCTGATGCTCACACCCGAACTGCGCAACGGCATTGCCGCCGTTGCAGGTGTAGCCGTCGATCAGACAGTTCCCATCCATCGTCGGGAAGAACTGGGCACCATGGACTCCGTTGTCGAGATCCTTCTTGGCCTTGTCGCACGCCATCGCACCGCGTTGTGCCAGCAGCAGCCGCTCGATCGTGTCAGCATCAGCCGCACTGGGATCACCGTCACCGCCGCTGGTATCGGGCTGAGTAGGCCGCATCCCCGAGGGATCATGGCGGTTGATCGGGTCGTTGTACGAGAAGTGGTACGCGTTCCCCGAGGTCGACGTCGCGGCGACGTCGTTGAGCGGATCGACGGTGGTGAACGTGCCCGTCGTGTTCTGGTAGTTCCTTGCCCTCAGGTAGGTGTCGCCCAGCACGGTGAGCTCACCGCGGTACCCGAACCGGGCAGCGTTCGTCGCGGTCGCACCGGTCGGGTTGCCGTACGGATCCCAACCAGTCGCGTTCGCCAGGGTCTGGCCGGTGCTGTTGATCACCGACCCGAACACATCGACACCGAACAATGTCGGCGTACCACCCTTGGTCGACGCCGCCCACGTGCCGTTGTTCCGAACCAGGCCGTAGTTGGTTTCACCGTCGAGGGTCGACACCATCTGAGCGAGCCCACCAGTGTTGGTATCCCAGTCGTACTTCAACGCCCGCAGGAACCCGCCACCCGGACCCGTCACCGTGTCCATCCGCAACAAACCCTCAGGCGTGTACTTCCGCGCCTCCGACGTGACCACCGTGCCAGCATTCGTCTTCGCGACACCCGCCAAACGGCCAGCCTGATCGTACGTATTCGTCGTCACCGCAGACCCAGTCGTCTCCGTGAGACGACGACCCGCCAAGTCATAGGTCATCGACGTCGCCGCACCAGCAGCCGGCGTGACCGCCGTCAACTGCGAAGCCGAGTTGTAGCTGTACGACGTCGTCACAGAACCGACCTTCGACGTCGCCCGACGCCCCGCACCATCGTAGGTGTAGGTGAGCGCCGCGCCCGTCGACGGTGTCGCCGACAACAACTCCCCAGATGGGTCGTACCCATACGTCGTCGTCACACCCCCAACCGCCGTCGTCGCATACGCACCCGCACCGTCATAGGTCACATCGGTGGTGCGGTTCGCGCCCGGCACCGTCTGCACCTGCTTCGTCAACCGCCCCGAAGTGAACGTGTTCACCCGCGACCCCGACGCGAACGCCTCAGTCGTCACCTGCGAATCCGCGTTGTACGTGTTCGTCACGAACGGCGCCAAGGCCGCCGCCTGGTTGTTGCGTTGCCGGTAGCTGTCGATCGCCACACTGTTCGTCCCAGCAACCCTGTCAGTACGAACCTGCGTCCCCCCAGCCGCCGAGATCGAGGTGTCGGTCACCGACACACCCCACGTACCCGGAGCAGACCCCGACGCCGGCCACGCCTTGGCACGCACTGTCGAACCCGACACCTCGATCTGGGTCCGGATCTCGGTTCCCGGCGTCGGTGCCGTGAACGTACCCAACACCGTGTCAGTCCCCGCCACACGCTTGATCAACTTCGCAGTCGTTGTGTCAGTCGTGAACTCGACCCGATACCCCGCAGTGTTCGCCGCGTTCTGACGGACACCAACCGTGAACCGCGACTGATTGGCCGCAGTGTTCGACGCTGCTTGGAACGACACCGTCGTCACCGAATCCGCCGCTTGCGGCGCGGTAGAGGTGACACCCATCGACGACCCGGCAGTTGCCGTGGTCGAGAGACGTAGACGGTTGTTGTCGATCGCCGCCGTGCCGCCGCTCACCGCCTGACGAGTCCACTTCGACGGATCGGCACCGGCCGCGTTGGCACCGTTGAACCAGTCGACCATCGTCGAGTTCGGTGACACCTTCTGGATCCGGCCCGCGGCGTCGTAGCCATACACCAACTCGAGCCCTTCGGGTGTCGTCACCTGCGACACACGGCCACCGCTGTCATAGGCATACGACATGTACCGGTTGTCGACCGGGTTGACCGACAGCAGCCGGCCCGCAAGGTCGAACGTCTTGGTGAACGTGCCATCGGGCGTCACAGCCGAGGTCTGCCGCCCCGCGGTGTCATAGCCGTAGGTGAAACCGAGCGTCGAACCACCTTGGGTGAACACACGTCCGGTCAAATCACCCGCCGCGTTGAACGTGTCGGTCATCGAACGACCCGACGGATCTGCCACTGCGTTTACTCGACCCGCAGCGTCACGGCCGAACAACGTCACCCGTGCCGTGCCGCCGACCGGCGGAGCGGTGTACGACACCATCTCGCCGTTGACGTAGCCCCAACCCTCCATCGCGACCGGTGTCACCCTGCCGGTGGAGCGGCCGGCGTTGTCGTACGCGTACGTCGTCTGGTTGCCGCGTTCGTCTTTCGACCACGCCATCGTGCCATCAGGGTTGAACGAGAACTGCTTGGGGCCACGACCAGAGATCTGCTCAGAGAGCGTCTCGCCCCGCGCCGACCACGTCGTCGTCGACGTCACCCCAGCGGGGTCGGTCACCACACTCTGGCGGCCCGCACTGTTGTACGTGATGTTCGTCGCCAGACCCGAAGGTGACGTCTGCTTCTTCACCATGCCATCAGGCCAGTACTCGGTGATCGCCGTGTTGCCCAGCGGATCCGCCGACTTCCAGAGACGACCCGACGAGTCATAGGTCAACGTCGTCACGACGCCGGCAGCGTCGGTCGTGGTCTTGGTCCGCCCCGCGTTGGTGTAGGTGGTCTGCGTGATCCTCCCGGTCGGGTCGGTGACCTTCTTGACCCGGCCCACCGCGTCGTACTCGGTCTCGGTCACCCCACCATCGGGCGCGGTCACCTTCCAGACCTGACCAGCCGCGTTGTACGTCGTCGTCGTGATCCGCCCCATCGGATCCTTCACCTTCCACAGCCGGCCTGCGCTGTCATAGGTGTTCTCCGTCACGCCGCCATCGGGCGCTGTCGTCTTCCAGAGCTGCCCATCGTCGAAGTACGAGTAGTTCGTCTGGCGACCGGCTCCGTCCTTGGTCCACTCCACACGGCCCAGCACGCCATAGTGGGTTTCGGTCACGACACCGGTCGGATCGGTCACCGTGATCAGTTGCCCCAGCCCGTCATACCCGTACGTCGTCGCCGGCTTGCCCGGCATCGATTCGGTCGCGAGACGCCCCTGTGCGTCGTACGTTCGTGTCCTCACAGCTCCCGTTGGGTCGGTCGTCGTCAACAAGCGACCCGCGTTGTCGTAGGTGTAGCTCGTCACCTCGGTCGTGGCCGCAGCGTTGCCCGGCGCTGTCGCTGACAACACCCGCCCCTCGCCGTCGTAGGTGTACGACGTGATCCGGCCCTCCGGCGACGTCACCTTCTTCAACCATCCCTGCGGCCAGTACTCCATCGTCGTTGCTGCACCGCCGACCGTCGACGTCAGCATCTGCCGGGTCGGCGAATACGTGAAGGAGGTCACCACCCCGTCAGGATCGGTCTCCGACATCACCAGCCCGTTCGTGATCGTGCGGGTGGTGACCTTTCCCAACGCATCGGTCTCCGACGACGGAATCTCCGACGTCCCCGACCCCGCGTAACTGTACGTCGTTGTCCCCGACGCAGCGGTCGTGATCGTCAACGGGCGATCCTGGGAGTCATACGTCGCCGAGGTGGGCCCAGAAGCCGGGTCGGTCGTCGCTGAGACATTCGCCCGGGCATCGAGGGTAGAGCCCCTGGCGACCCCGGTACGGGTCGTCGACTGATTCCAGAACCCGAACGAGCCGACCTGCTTCCCAGTCGTCTTGTTGTTCGGGTCGATGATCTGGACGACACGCCCGTTCGTGTCGTGCACGTACTTCAAGACCTCACCAGTCGCGACCACGGTGTGGGTCGTGGTCCGGTTGACCTCGTCGTACGAGAACGTCTCGGGCCCGCCGTCAGGGGTGGTCTGCGAAATGACCCGACCCGAACTGCCATACACCGTCGACATCAATACCACGCCGGTCGGATCGGTCACCGTGTTCAAGGCACCAGACGCGTCGTACCCGTACAGCCACACCTTGCCCGCTGCATCTGTGAACGACGTCAACCGACCAGACGTGTAGCCGTACGACACCGACCGACCGTCAGTCGCCGCGATCGACACCAAGACCCCGCCCGCGTACGAGAACGACAGTTTCGGCTGGTTGGGCGCGGTCCCCGCCGAAGACGTCACCGTCGACACCAAACCCGACCCATCGCGTACAACCGTTGCGGACACACCGGAGGCATCCGTCGTCTTCTCCAACCGGCCGGCCGTGTCGAACTCCCAGACCGCACCCCCATTGAACGTCAGACGCAACGACGAATCCGGATCGCGCGAAAGCCCCGCCGCCAGCTCCTGGGGACGATTGAAGCCCGTACCTGCGGCGTTCGCCGGGAACCGCACCACGCGACCGTCATCAAGCTTCACATCCGCGTACGAGACGAAGTCCGTCGCGGAGGCGCCATACGCCTCGGTCCATCCCGAACCCAACGCTGCGCCATCAGTGTCAGTCGAGTTGTAGGAGCGCTGAACGGCAAGTCCCGGCAACGAGGCCGTCGCGTCGAGGTCCGTGAACCCGTGATAAAGGTTGCCCGTCGCCGTGTCCACCGGATCGCTCACCCGCAGGTTCCCTGGAGCGCTGTCACCCCGAGTCGCGCCATCGGGGCGCAGAGCGGCACACAAGGGGTCAGCTGACCCGTCGCCGCCGGTCACCGTGACGATCGACTCCCAACGCACTCCGGCGCCAGCGAACGTACGGGCACCCCAGTTCTTCAGCTCATACCGAACCGGCGCTCCCGTCGTGTTCGTGAACTGCCCATAGGTCAGACCCTGGAACGGATACCACCCGCCGGCCGGCCCCTCCGCCGACGCCGGCGGCCACCAGCCAACGTCAGCGAACGACGCGAACTGGCCGCCAAGAGCCAGCACATGAAACGCGTACTCCGCCCGGTACTGGCCCCAGTAGAGGCTCGTCGTCATCGACCCCGACGCCACCAAACTGACCGTCGCCCCCGCCGGCACCCACAGGCCACTGACCTTCTCGGTGTCATCCAGCCCCGTGATGTGGTAACTCCGATTCGTCGACGCGCACATGGGCTGGGGAGCCTGCCCGACCGGCACGCCTGGCGTCGCACCAGCCGTGTCAAACGCCGACGGCAAGAGCGCAGAAATCACTGCGACGACCACGATCGAGCAGCGAACGACGAACTTCGACATCCAGCCGACGCGCCGAACTCGGAGCCTTTCTCGATGACGGACGGCGGAGATGTGTCGCTGGTTGGAGTCCATCTCGGGAGTTGAGCTGAGCGGCGACACGATCGCCGCACCATTCGCCGGAGATTCGCCGGAGATGCGTCGCAGATGCGTCGCAGATGCGTCGCGCTGTGGAACGACTACGCCAACGTCCGTCTACAATTCGCCAACGCTCCGCTCGCTGAATCATCGCATTGTTCCACCTTCAACCATCATGGGCTCTCCCAACACCATCGCCATCGCAGCCGGCAAGGGCGGCGTCCTCAAGACGACCCTCGCCTGCCACCTCGCAGCGGCCGCGACGGCCTCGTACTGCCGGGTCCTACTCGTCGATCTCGATCCGCAAGGAAACACGGCCCTCGACTTCGGCTTCGCATCCGACGGCGGACGCTCTCTGGCCCGCGCGCTGACGAACGGCGACCGCCCCGAGCCACTCCGCGACATCCGTGCCCGAATCGACGTTCTGCCTGGCGGGCGCCATCTCGATGCTGCGGCCCTGACTCTCACTCGATCCGCGCTCGATGACGGCTCCGTTGCCAGGGTGCTCTCCCAGTTCGACGACGAGTACGACCTCATCGTCCTCGACTGCCCGGCGCGTGAGCTGGTGCTTCGTCGGGCCGCCCTGTCCGCCGCAGCGTTTGTCGTGGTCCCATCAAACAGCGACATGGCGAGCTACCACGGGCTCGCCGACCTGGCGGCCACGATCACCGAGGTTCGCCGGGCCGGTAACGACGAGCTCGAGGTGCTGGCGGTCGTGGCGGGTCCGGTTCCCTCGAATGCGACAGGCCTCCGTGGACGAACTCTTGCCGAACTCGGGAGGCTCATCGGCGATCCGTCACTGCTGGTGAGCACGACGGTCCGAGCGTCGCACCTCACCGCCGAGCGTTGCCGTGCCGGCGGGCAGACCACCGCCGAGTACGCGGCGCAGTCGCAAAACCCAGCCTCGGTCAGCCTTGCCGAGGACTGGGCTGCCATCACCCGAGAGATCATCCACCGACACCTGGCCGCCGTCGCTCCGAGCCGGTCGGGCAACTGCTTGTGACTGGCGAGCGCGGCGCCTACGACCCGCTCGAGCCGCTCGTGGGCTTCGAGGCGCGACGACGACCAACCGAGACGCAGCGCACCCGAGAGAACAGACGGGCTGGGTCCAACTCGCCGGCCACACGGGCCCTGGTCGTGGTGCCGTTCGGCACGTGGGATCGCCAGCTCGTGCGGTACACGGTGCTGCTCGATCGTGACCTCAATGAACGCGTCGCCACGCGGCTCGCCGTATCCGGTGTGCCGTTCGGGCAGCTGGCCTTCGAGGCGATCACCGAGCAATTCTCGACGTTACGGAGCGAGCTGGTCCCAACAAGCGACATCCCGTTCCGGCACCTACGGACTCACCGTCCGGCTCCGCTCCCGCCCGGAACACCACACGTGCGGCGCACGAGTCGACTCACGATCGAGCAAGCAGTCGCGGTGCAGGACATCCGCGAGCGCTTCGGCCGAATCGAGATCGGTCAACTCCACCGGTTCGCGCTCGCCCTCCACCTTCAGACGGAGGGCGCCTGACTCAGCGCCAGAGGGGATCGACCTATCGCCGCAGCCTACGACCGGCGACGGGGAGCCGTGACGGCGAGCCCGGCGACGGGGAACCCGCCTCACGCGGGTTGCACGTCGGAAGTTCGAGGCCTTCGCGTCCTGGTCGGGCCAGACGGCGCCTGACTCAGCGCCAGAGGTGATCGATCAACGCCTGGTCGGTGTCGTGCAGCCAGCACTCTCGAAGCAATCCGTCGGCGATCCGGTACCGCAGAACACGTGACAACACCGCGGTCTCGCCCTTGCGGGTCAGCTCCTCGGTCACAACGAGCGCCCCGCCGTGGTCACCAACGAGCACACCGTCGACCGAGCGCAACCTGCGAGGAGCGATGGTGCTGACTTCGGCCATCGCCGCGAGTGCCGCATCCCGACCAACGTGCGTTCCGGCGAACCGGTTCGCTCCTGCGTAGTGGAGCGTGAAGTCGTCGGCGTAGCAGGCGATCAGGGCGTCGAGGTCACCGGCCTGCCACGCGTCGGCGTACCGCCTCAGGACGACGCCGGGGCGATCTTCCTCGGGGAGTTCCCACGCCGGTCGCCGCACCAGCTCCCCAGTGCAGTTCGGGCATCGCCCTCCGAGCGGGCCGTCGGCGCACTCGGCGCAGAACGTGCATTCGAACGTGCAGATGCGGGCATCGCGAGACGACGCCGGGAGGGCACGGTCGCAGCGCTCACAGCTGGGGCGAAGGTCGAGCATGACTCGATCCTCACCCGGAACGACGATGGCGGCAATGACGGCGCTCTTGCGATTCCGGCCGTCGCCTGAGCGACGGCGCTCTTGCGATTCCGGCCGTCGCCTGAGCCAAAACGAACCGTGGCGCAGATTCGGTCCTCGCGGACCGAATCTGCGCCACAGAGCAGGTGAGCCAGGGGCGAACCCCAGGATCAGTAGTCCATGTCTCCCATGCCACCGCCGGCGCCGCCGCCGTCCTCGGGGGCATCGGTGATGACGGCCATCGTGGTGAGGAAGAGCGCCGCGATCGACGAGGCGTTCTGGAGACCCGAGCGGGTCACCTTGGCGGCGTCGATGATGCCGGCCTCGACGAGGTTGACGTACTCGCCGGTCGCAGCGTTGAGGCCCTCGGCGGGGTTCTTGAGGCCGCGGACGTGGTCGATGACCACACCACCCTCGAGGCCTGCGTTCTCGGCGATCTGCTTGAGGGGACCCTCGAGCGACTTCGAGATGATGCGGGCACCGGTGGCCTCGTCGCCTTCGAGTTTGGCGACGACCTCGTCGACGGCAGCCTGGGCACGGAGGAGCGTGACGCCACCACCGGCGACGACACCTTCCTCGATGGCGGCCTTGGTCGTGGAGACGGCGTCCTCGATGCGGTGCTTCTTCTCCTTGAGCTCGACCTCGGTCGCAGCGCCGACCTTGAGGACGGCAACGCCACCGGACAGCTTGGCGAGGCGCTCCTGGAGCTTCTCGCGGTCGTAGTCGGAGTCGGTCTTCTCGATCTCGGCCTTGATCTGGGCGACGCGGCCGTCGATGTCGTCCTTGTTGCCGGCGCCGGAGATGATCGTGGTCTCGTCCTTGGTGACGACCACACGGTCGGCCTGGCCGAGGAGGGTGAGATCGACGCCGTCGAGCTTGAGGCCGACCTCTTCGCTGATGACCTGGCCACCGGTGAGGATGGCCATGTCGGCCAGCATCGCCTTGCGGCGCTCGCCGAAGCCCGGGGCCTTGACGGCGACGGAGTTGAACGTGCCGCGGATCTTGTTGACGACGAGCGTGGCGAGGGCCTCGCCCTCGACGTCCTCGGCGACGATCAGCAGGGGCTTGCCGGTCTGCATGACCTTCTCGAGCACCGGCACGAGGTCACGCACCGCGGTGATCTTCGACGACACGAACAGGATGTACGGCTTGTCGAGCACGGCTTCCATGCGGTCGGTGTCGGTCACCATGTACGGAGCGATGTAGCCCTTGTCGAAGCGCATGCCCTCGACGAAGTCGAGTTCCATGCCGAAGGTGTTGGACTCCTCGACGGTGATGACGCCGTCCTTGCCCACCTTGTCGATCGCGTCGGCGATCATCTCGCCGATCTCACGGTCGGCCGACGAGATGGACGCGACCTGGGCGATCTGCTCCTTGTTCTCGACCTCGATCGAGACCTCGGCGATGCGGGCGACGGCGGCCTCGACGGCGGCCTCGATGCCACGCTTCACCGACATGGGGTTGGCGCCGGCGGCAAGGTTGCGGAGGCCTTCGCGGACCATGGTCCACGCCAGGACCGTGGCGGTCGTGGTGCCGTCACCGGCGACGTCGTCGGTCTTCTTCGCAACTTCCTTGACCAGGGCGGCGCCGATGTTCTCGAGCGGGTCCTCGAGCTCGATCTCCTTGGCGATGGACACACCGTCGTTGGTGATCGTGGGGGCGCCCCACTTCTTGGAGAGGACGACGTTGCGACCCTTGGGGCCGAGCGTGACGCGCACGGCGTCAGCCAGCTGGTTCATGCCCGATTCGAGCTTGCGGCGGGCCTCATCGTCGAAGGTGATCTGCTTTGCCATGTGTCGTCTCTTGTCCTTCTGGGTGTGCGGATGGCGAATGCCGGGCGACCCGAGGCTGTGTCGCCGCGGGATTGGCACTCTGCCCATGAGAGTGCTGGACGTTTTAGCACTCTCAAGGGGTGAGTGCTAAGCAGCCCGCCCATTTCCCGCCCGATGGCCCACTCCGTTGCCCCTGCACCCGCCCGAGCGGCTAACTTGACCGTCCGGTCAAGAACAGGCGGGAGGGGCAGGTGGCCGACGTTGTCATCATCGGGGCCGGTGTGGCCGGACTCAGCAGCGCGCTCACCCTGTCGCGCACCGGTCACACGGTCACGCTCATCGAACGCGACGCCACGCCGCTGCCGACCGACGCCCACGGGGCGTTCGAGTGGGACCGCCGCGGGGCGCCCCAGGTGCGTCACTCCCACGCGTTCCTCGCCCGGCTCCGCAACGCCTTGCGGGATCGCTACCCCGACGTGCTCGACGCCCTCTACGCCGCCGGGGCCACCGAGATGGACTTCATCGCGATGCTCCCCGAAGGGATGGACCGCACCCCGCACCCCGGGGACGACGACCTGGTCGCACTCGCCTGCCGGCGTACGACGTTCGAATGGGTGCTCCGGCGCGTCGTGCTCGCCGATCCGACGGTGAGCCTGCTGGATGGCCGCACCGTGACGTCGCTCAGCTGGACCGCCGGGTCGCCGCCGGTCGTGACGGGGGTCGTGCTCGACAACGGCGCCGAGATCGCCGCCGACCTCGTGGTCGCCGCCGGCGGCCGTCGCTGCGACGTCCCCCACCTGCTCGAAGCGCTCGACATCGACCTCGAGGAACGCACCGAGGACACGGGCATCATCTACTTCAGCCGGTTCTTCGCCCTGAACGACGGCGAGGACTGGCCGGCCCAGACCGGCCCGATCGGTGGCGACCTCGGCTACCTCAAGTACGGCGTCTTCCAAGGCGACAACCGCACGTTCTCGATCACCTTCGCGGTCGGGACCGGCGACGACGAGATGCGGAAGATCGTCCTCGACCCGGAGCGCTTCATCGAGGTCGCCTCCAAGATCCCGGCCACCGCGCCGTATGTCGACGGCCGCTCCGCACCGATCACCAACGTGTTCGTGATGGCCCGACTCCTCAACCGCAGCCGCCGATTCACCGACGCCGACGGGGCTCCCAAGGTGCTCGGCTTCAGCGCCGTCGGTGACAGCCACACGTGCACCAATCCGCTGTACGGGCGCGGCTGTTCGCTGGGGTTCGTCCAGGCCGAGCTGCTCGCTGTGTCGCTCGCCGACTGGCCGAACGACCCGGTCGAACGAGCCCGCACCTACGAGGCCCGGTGCGTCGAGGAGATCCTGCCCTGGTACAAGGCATCGGTCGCCCAGGACGCCGCCAACCGCGAGGACGCAGCGCGGACGACCGACCCCGCGGTCGGGGGGGACGCACCTGCTCACGACGCACCTGCCGGCGACGCTCCGATGTCGGAAGTCGATTCCATGCGAGCGATGATGCGAGACGGCCTCCTCCCCGCGATCAGAACCGACCCCGTCGTGCTTCGCGCCTTCCTGCGGATGTTCAACCTCCTCGAGGCCCCCGACTCGCTGATGAAGGACTGGGACGTCATCGGTCGGGTGATGACCGTGTACCAGGACCGCGACCAGCGTCCGCCCGAACCGGCCCTCGGCCCAGGGCGCGCCGCGATACTGAGCGCCGTCTGAACCTCACACGTTCGGGGGACGTGCCGATGGGATGTCATGACGCTTCCCATGGAGCCCGCTGGACCTGATCGCCGGGCGCGCTCGGGCGCTCTCCTCGAGACGCAACTCATGGTGCTGGTGGCGATCGTCCCGGTCGGCCTGGCGCTTCTGCCCGATCAGAGCGCGGTCTCGCGGTCGGCATGGGTGCTGCTCAGCCTCACCGTGGCCACCGCATTTGGAGCGATCGGTGAGCGCCGCCGCCGCCAGCGACTCCTGATGCGCAACGCGTTCGCCCTCGCGATCGTCGCGTTCGGCGTGCTGGCCGGGCTCATGATCCGTGAATCCGCTCCGGCGACCTTCGCCGCGATCACGTCGGACGAGTCAGCCACGTTGACCCGCGAGTCGGCTACCGAGCAGGGAGCCGGCGTTCCCCAGGCCAGCGTTCAGGGGGCCACGGCGAACGCCGAGGACGAACTCGCCGACTGCGAGGCAGCCCTCCGTGGTGTCGAGCAGGCCATCCGGCCGGTGACGGTGCCCACCACGCCGACGGCCGTCGCCAGGCCCGACGGCCGCACCGTTGCCGAACGCCGCCAGGCGTGCGCCGATCTCGTCGCCGTCCTCGATGCCGCCGTGCGGCAGAGCGGGGCGCTCGCTCACAACGAGACGCCCGACGCCGATCGGTAGGTATGGCACTCCCGACCAGCACGCTCCGACGCCGAGGCGGCATCGTCGCGGCATGTGTCGTTGGAGTCGGGATGAACGCCGCGCTCGGCGGTGAGGCGATCCACCGATTGCCCTACGTGCTCGCAGCGCTCGCCGTGCTCGTCCTCCTGCAGACCTTCTGGGAGGAACGGTCGACCAGCGGCCGCTGGCTCGCTGTCAGCAGCGCCACGATGATCATCGCCCTGCTGGCGTCGATCACGTTGTCGGTCGGACGCTCCGAGCGCGAGCAGACGGAGCGGGCATCGGCTGCACCGACCACGACGGAGGAACCCGCCGGAGCGTCGACGACGACGCTCCTGACCGGGACCGACGTGCCGGCCGAGGTACAGGGCGCCGTCGAGAGTCGGGGCGACGCGCAACAGCTGGTGACCTGCGAGTCGGCGCTCGAGCAGATCGCCGCCGCGATCCGCCAGGCCGGCGGCACGCTCGACACGCCGGTCGCAGCGCCGGCGAACGGGATCGACGAACCCGACGTCGGCCGGCGTCTGCAGAGCTGCAACGTCCGCCTCCGGGCGATCGCCGCGACACTGCCCGGATAGGGCAGCGCAGGACTGCCAGGATCGGGCAGCGCACGACTGCCCGAACAGGGCAGCGTCGAATTGCCCGGTCAGCAGCCGCCGGCGACGGCGGGGATGATCGAGACCTCGGCACCATCGGGCACCGGGGTGTTGACGCCGTCCATGAAACGGACGTCGTCGTCGGCGACGAACACGTTCACGAAACGCTGGATGGCACCGCTGTCATCGAGCAGACGCGACGCGAACCCCGGATGCGCTGCGTCGAGGGCGGCGAGCACCTCGCTCACGGTCGACCCCTCGACGGTCACCTTGTTGGCGCCGCCCGTCAGGGTGCGGAGGGTGGTGGGGATGCGAACGTCGACACTCATCTGGCTGACTACTTTCCTGTGGATCACGGGCCGCGCGGATCGTAGATGACGGCCGTGTCTCACAACACCTCCGGCGGCCCGTCTTGTTCCCGGTAGCGTGCTCGCCCGATGGGCGACCCGGTCACGACACCACGCCGCTTCGCTCCCGAGACCGAGCCGGAGCGGTTTCGACATCGAGAGCGAAGCGTCACGGTGTGCGTCCCCGTGTTCAACGAACGCGAGGGCATTGCTCGTTCCATCGAACAGATCGCCCTCCTGTGTGACGGCGACCTGATCGACCGATTCCTCGTGCTCGACGGCGGCTCCGACGACGGCACACGAGATCTGGCGACGACGCTCGCGAACGACCACGCCAACACCTCGGTGCTGTTCGTCGAAGAACTCGCGACCGATGTGGGACCGGTCCTCGGCAAGGGCGACTCGATGTGGCGCTCGCAGGCTGCGATCGAAACCGATGTCGTGGTGTACCTCGATGCCGACCTGCTGAACGTGTCACCCAACATGGCCTTGTCGCTGGCGGCGCCGCTCGTGTTCGGCGACGAGGTCGACTTCACCAAGGGTCTGTTCCACCGTGTCACCGACCGTGGCGACCCCCGGCAGTACGACGGCGGACGGGTGACCGAGCTCGTGGCCCGACCGCTCATCAACCTCGTGTGCGCCGACCTCGCGCGCTACTACCAACCGCTCGGCGGCCAGGTCGGCATCCGCACCGAACTCCTCGCGTCGTTGCCCGTCGTCACCGCCTTCGGGGTCGAGATCGGCATGCTGTTCGACGTCTCACGTCGGGTTGGCCACGACCGGATCGGCGAGGTCGAACTCGGCGACCTGGTCAACTCGGAGAAGGGCGACGGCGAGTTGTTGCCGATGGCGCAGCAGGTGGCGTACACGCTCTTGACCCGCGCCGGCTGTGGTGAACCCGGATGGGTGCCGGCCGTACGTCCGACCTTCGACGGCGACCTCCGGGTGGTTCCGGGATCCGACGTCGTCGAGCGCCCGCCGTGGATCGAGCGCCCCGGGCGCGGTTGACCTATCCGGCGCGGTGCCGGCGGAGTTCCACCGGGAGCTCGAGGTCGGGGACGACCGGCGTCCTCCCGGCAAGCGCATCGGCCACCCGGAGGTAGTCGGCGACGGGCGCAACGTCGTGCACCCGCAGGATCAGGCCCGGGTGTTCGAGGAGTGACCCGATCGCGGCGAGCGTACCGGCCAGTCGATCCCGTGGCGAGCGCCGGGTGAGTGCGCCGACGAAGTCCTTCCTCGACAGGGCCAACAGGACCGGTCGACCGAACGCCAGCACACGGTCGATGGCCCTCAACGTCTCGATCGTCTGGAACGGGGTCTTGGAGAAGTCGGGGCCGGGGTCGAGGATGATCGATTCCTCGTCGACCCCGAGCGACACGGCGAGGCGCATCTTCTCGTCGATGAACGACACGACGTCGTCGACGACGTCGGTGTAGAGGTGCGGGTCGGTCAGGCGTTCCTTCGGACGAGAACGGTTGTGCATGAGCACGAGTGCAGACCGGTGCTCAGCGCAGATCTCGGCGACCCCGGGGTACAGCAGGCCACTGACGTCGTTGATGATCGAGGCACCGGCGCCGAGCACGGCCCGGACGACCGCCGGCTTGTAGGTGTCGACCGACGTCAGGACCGTCGACTCGCGTCGGAGGCCGTCCACGACGGGCAGCACCCGGGCGATCTCCTCCGAAGGATCGATCTCGGGAACGCCGGTGATGCCCGACTGGCCGCCGATGTCGACCACCTGCGCTCCATCGGCGGCGTGACCGCGGCCGAGGGCGACGCGATCGTCGACGGTCTGATGCTCGCCGGCGTCGGAGAACGAGTCGGGCGTCGCGTTGACGATGCCCATGATCCAGGGCCGGTCGATCTCGTGGACGTCATCGCCGATCCGGAGCCGTCGAGCTCCGCCGGAGTGTTCCGTCACTGGCCCGCCCACACCACCGGACGACGGTCGGCCCACGGCGTCGCGGCCTCGAGCTGGGCGCCGACCGAGATCAGGCGGTCGTCACGACCGAACGCAGCGACGAGCTGGACGCCGATCGGAAGTCCGGATCCGGACTCGGCGATCGGCAGTGAGATCGCCGGCTGACCTGTGATGTTGAACGGCATCGTGTTGGCCACGATCGGCGTGGCGCGGAACACACCGGCGAGGGGGTTGTCGGGCTCCGCACCGAACTGGCCGAGCACCGGCGGAAGCTCCGGGATGGTGGCCGTGATCAGCAGGTCGAAGTCGGTCCACCACTCCTGCACCTTGCGGCTGAGCGACCGCAATCCCTCGACGGCGTTGGCGAACGACAGGCCGTCGACCAGCCGACCGGTCTCGGCGAGCGACCACGTCAGCGGCTC
>Ga0075163_10003021_pt1 | contig 22651 bp, 20 predicted proteins | sample JI1023141ADNA_FD_71478 | JGI IMG/M metagenome (GOLD analysis project Ga0075163, IMG submission 71478) | Wastewater effluent complex algal communities from Wisconsin, to seasonally profile nutrient transformation and Carbon sequestration -... | ecosystem: Engineered > WWTP > Effluent > Algae... | reverse complement strand
TAGTCGGTCATGCCGAGGGCGAGATATTTCTCGCGGTCGCCGCTCATGGCGTCGGCGGTCAGGGCGATGACCGGCAGGTGCAGCCATCTGTCGGTTGCGCGGATCCGGCGGATGGTTTCCTTGCCGTCCATGACCGGCATGTGGACGTCGAGCAGGACGATGTCGAAATCGCCCTGGGCGAGCTTGTCGAGTGCTTCCTTGCCGTTGGTGGCCTCGACAATTTCGCAGGCCTGTTGGGCGAGGAACAGCTTGATGACCTGCCGGTTGATCGCGTTGTCGTCGGTGAGCAATACACGCAGGCCACGCAGCGTGCGATTTGTCGGTTCGATGGCTTTTGCGGCGGGCGCCGTAGCCGGAGCGACGGCGGCGGCCTGTGCCTTGAAGGTGAGGCGGAAGGTCGAGCCGCGGCCGACTTCGCTGGTCACGGTGAGGTCGCCGCCCATCATGCGGGCAAGCTGACGCGAGATGGCGAGGCCGAGGCCGGAGCCGCCGAATTTGCGCGTTGTGGCGCCGTCGGCCTGTGTGAAGACCGTGAACAGCTTGGCGCACGTTTCAGGCGTCATGCCGATGCCGGTGTCGCTGACGTCGACCGCGACCATGAACTGGCCGTCCGGCTGTGGCTTTGCGGAGATGGCGACTTCGACGCTGCCCTGCGCCGTGAACTTGATCGCATTGGAGAGAAGGTTGGAGACGCACTGGCGCACGCGCGTGGGATCATAGCTGAGGCGCTGCGGGAAGTTACTGTCATAGCGGACGAAGAGCTCGATACCCTTGTCTTCGGCGGTCGACTGGAACAGCTGGCGCGTGCGCTTCATGGTGTGCAGGAAGTCGCCGGGCACAGCGGAGATTTCCAGTTTTCCGGCTTCGATCTTTGTCAGGTCAAGCACGTCGTTCAGCAGCGCCATCAGCGATTTGCCGCTGTCGAGGATGACGTTGACCTTTTCCTTCTGCGAAGGCGTGAGGTCTTCGCCCTCCAGCGCCTGCGCCATGCCCAGCACGCCGTTGAGCGGTGTGCGGATCTCGTGGCTCATGTTGGCGAGGAACTGGGATTTGGTGCTGGAGGAGGTCTCGGCGCTTTCCTTTGCCGCGCGGAGTTCTTCCTCGATCAGCTTGGAGGCGGTGACGTCGACGACGGTGCCGATCAGCTTGGGACCGTGGAAGGCGTTGGCGGCGAGGCGCTGGGCGCGGAGTTGCATCCAGCACCAGCCACCGCCGGGCAGTCGCACGCGCATCTGCTGCTTCCAGCCATCGCTGTGGCCTTCCTTCACCGCCATCAGCGAGCTGAACAGCATGACGATGTCGTCAGCGTGGACGAACTCCTTCGCAATCGACACGTCCTGCGGGACGAAGCCCAGCATGAGCTTTTTCGACAGGCCCGGATTCAGGGTGCAGATCATGCTGTCGAGGTCGACCTCGAAGTAGCCGTCGCCCGCCGACTGAATCGCGAACTCGAGGCGCTCCTTCGTGGAAGAGGCGTCGGCGAGAGCCTTCCGAAGTTCGGAGAAGTTGCGGGTGGAAAGCTTGGCGGCCTCGCCAATGCCCGCGACCATGCCGAAGGCGGCGATCGAAGCGGGGATGGCGATCAACATCGGAAGATCGGTCCACGTCGAATACAGCATGAAGGCAAGGATCGGCGCGGCGCAAACGAGAAGCCCGCGTGTGACGATCTTCACGTTGGCCTTGCCAGCGAAGATGATGTGGATCGCCCAGGAGGCGGGAACGCTGACGCCGAGAATCCAGCCGGTGCGCGAGCCGGTGAGGAAGATGGCGATCGCGCTGGCTACCCACAGGGTGATCAGGGCAAGCTGGATGATATGCGAACGTGTTTCGGCTTTGGCGTCGCCCGCCATCCCGCTTATGGCGTCGCGCACGAGGAGGATCAGCACGCCGACGGAAGCAACGCACCAGGCAACGCCCCAGGCTGCGCCAAAGAAATGGCCGACGATGAAACCATAGGTGGTCGCAACGATGGAGCCAGTGATCGTCGTACCGTTGCGAAGCAGCGGCGCGCGCACAGGCGCAGCCGGTTCGGGCTGGGCGCTCTGGCTGCTTGTCGTATCCATATCCATCCCCAAGCACGCAAGTTCGATCGTTTCTGGCAGGGATTGATTAAATTCCGGTGGAACACTTGTAAGCTATGCGTTGAAATTAGCGGGGGGCGATTAAGAGCTCCCGTCAAAATCTCCAGCAAATCTGGCCGGATACGGAGAGGGCTGTTAGGGATTGTGACAGGAGATCTCGTATGCCCGTCCACCGCCCCATCGATGCGTCCAGCCACGTCTACCTGATCGACGCATCGGGCTTCATCTTTCGCGCCTATCACGCCCTGCCCCAGCTCACGCGCAAGTCGGACGGGCTGCCGGTGGGTGCGATATCGGGCTTCTGCAATATGCTGTGGAAGGTGCTGGAAGACCTGAAAGCGGGCGACCAGCCGACACACTTCGCGTGCATCTTCGATGCGGGAGCGCACACATTCCGCAATGACCTGTACGATCAGTACAAGGCACACCGCCCCGATCCGCCGGAAGACCTGATCCCGCAATTTCCGCTTGTGCGGCGCGCGGCCATCGCGTTCGGGCAGCCGGCGCTGGAGATGAAAGGCTTCGAGGCCGATGATCTGATCGCCACCTATTCGCGGCAGGCGGCGGCCAAGGGCGCGCGGGTTTCCATCGTGTCGGCGGACAAGGACCTGATGCAACTGGTCAACGACCAAATCTGCATGCTGGACACCGTGAAGGACCGCCGTATCTGCGCGCCGGAAGTCTTCGAGAAATTTGGCGTGTCGCCTGACAAGGTGATCGACGTGCAGGCGTTGTGCGGCGACAGTGTCGACAACGTGCCGGGCGTGCCTGGTATCGGCATCAAGACCGCAGCGCTGCTGATCCAGGAGTATGGCGATCTCGAAACCCTTCTGGCGCGCGCGGGCGAGATCAAGCAACCGAAGCGGCGCGAGTCGCTGATCGAGCATGCAGACAAGGCGCGGCTTTCGAAAGTGTTGGTGACGCTGAAGGATGACGTTCCGCTGGAGACGCCGCTGGAAGAGCTTGGCGTATCCGATCCTGATCCCGCAGCCTTGCTCGCCTTCCTCACAGAGATGGAATTCCGAACGCTGACGACGCGCGTTGCGCAAACGCTGGGCTCTGAAGGCGCACCGGCGCCATCATCCTCGGCCGGTGGGCCGGCGCTGGCCAATGCACTTGCAGCCGAACGCGCAGGCGGAAAGGCAACCGCCACCGCTGCAGCGAACAACGTTCCGGGTGAAAGCTTCGAGGCGCTTGCCCCGCAGGCTGCCCCCTTCGATCTCGACGCCTATGAAACCGTGGTGGAGCCCTATCGGCTCGCCGTGTGGATCGAGGAGGCGAAGGCGCAAGGCTATGTTGCCGTCGACACGGAGACGGACGGGCTCAATCCGGTCGGTGCGAAACTTGTCGGCGTGTCGATGGCGCTGGCCCCGGGGAAGGCCTGCTACATCCCGCTCGGCCACGGCGCGGGGATGACGGATCTCCTGTCGGGCGAGAAGCCCAAGCAAATCGATATGGCCACGGCGATCAAGATGCTGAAGCCGCTGCTGGAAGATCCGTCCGTTCTCAAGATCGGGCAGAACATCAAGTATGATATCTCGATCTTCTGCGCACACGACATTCGCGTCTCGCCGATCGATGACACGATGCTGCTGTCGTTCGTGCTTGAGGCGGGCCAGCACAATCACGGCATGGATGAGCTTGCGGAGCTGCATCTCGGTCACAAGCCGATCCCGATCAAGGAGCTGATCGGTACAGGCAAGACACAGATCACGTTCGACCAGACGCCGCTGGACAAGGCGACACGCTATGCCGCGGAAGACGCGGACGTCACGCTGCGCCTGTGGGAGATCCTGAAACCGCGGCTCGTGCGCGACGGTGTCGCGACGATCTATGAGACGCAGGATCGTGCACTGATCCCCGTTGTCGCCGACATGGAGCGCGCGGGCGTGCTGGTCGATCGCGACAAGCTGTCGAAGCTGTCGGGCGAGTTTGCACAACGCATGGGCGCGCTGGAAGCGGAAGCACAGGAGCTGGCTGGGCAGCCGTTCAACCTCGGCAGCCCAAAGCAGATCGGTGAAATCCTGTTCGACAAGATGGGCCTTGCCGATGTGGCGGGGGCGAAGAAAACCAAGACGGGCGCATGGGCGACAGGCGCCGACACGCTGGAAGACCTTGCAGCCTACGGCCATGCCTTGCCGAAAGTTCTGCTCGACTGGCGGATGCTGTCGAAGCTGCGATCGACATACACCGAGACGCTGCGCGATGCGATCGACGCCAATACCGGCAGGGTGCATACATCGTATTCGCTTGCGGGCGCGCAGACCGGCCGCCTCGCCTCGACCGACCCGAACCTGCAGAACATTCCGATCCGCACTGAGGAAGGCCGCAAGATCCGCGAGGCGTTTATCGCGGCGCCGGGCAATGTGCTCGTCTCCGCCGACTATTCGCAGATCGAGTTGCGCTTGCTGGCTCACGTCGCCGATATCCCGTCGCTTCGCAACGCGTTCCAGGAAGGCATCGACATTCATGCGATGACGGCGAGTGAGATGTTCAACGTGCCGGTGAAGGGCATGGACCCGATGATCCGGCGACGCGCCAAGGCGATCAATTTCGGCATCATCTATGGCATCTCGGGCTTTGGCCTGGCGCGGCAGCTTTCCATCCCGCGCGAGGAAGCCGGTGCCTACATCAAGAAGTACTTCCAGAAATTCCCAGGCATCCAGGACTACATGGAGAAGTATCGCGCCTTCGGACGCGAGCACGGCTATGTGCCGACCATCTTCGGGCGCAAGGTCTGGCTGCCGCAGATCAAGTCGCAGAACGGAGCCGAGCGCTCATTCGGGGAACGTCAGGCGATCAACGCGCCGCTTCAGGGTTCGGCGGCGGACATCATCAAGCGGGCAATGATCCGCATGCCGAAAGCGCTGGCCGATGCGGGGCTGAAGGCGAAGATGCTGCTGCAGGTTCACGACGAACTGGTGTTCGAGACGCCAGAGGCGGAAGCCAAGAAGCTGATGAAGGTGGCGTCCGATACGATGGCGCACGCCACCCTGCCCGTGCTGGAGCTGAACGTGCCGTTGGTAGTCGAGGCGAAAGCCGCGAAGAGCTGGGCGGAGGCGCACTAGGCCGGCGTGGCGCGCCCTTAGCGCAATCCGTAATGCTTCAGGCTGTCTGCGGCGGAGTCATGGCCGGCCTTCTCGGCGCGTTCAAACAGCTCCTTGGCGGCCGCGACATTCCTTGGGCCGCCCAGTCCCTCAGCGAGCATCTCGCCGAGATGAATCATCGCTGAGGTATGCCCCCTCTTCGCAGCGCGCTCATAGTGAAACCGCGCTTTCGCGTGGTCGGTGACCTTGCCCCAGTCGCCCAGCTTACCGCGATAAGCAAAGCCCGCCACGTAGTCGCCTTCTGCATAGCCGGCCGCGCCAGATTTCACGAACCAGTCGATCGACGCCGCCGGGTTTTTCGGGCCGCCTCGCCCGAAGCGGTCCATCTGGCCAAGCCAGTACATCGCCTCGCCCGATCCATCGCTTGCCGCGCTGTCAAACCATGTGCGCGCCACCTGGTGCTGCGCCGGCCAGTGAATGCCCAGCCCGTCGTGCAGAAAGCGGCCATAGGCAACCTTGGCGCCGACATCGTCGGTCGCCACTGCTTGCTTCAGAAGGGCATGCGCGTTGTCCCACGGAATGTTCCAGCCCTTGGTCCCGTTGTCGATCATCGCGCGCGCCTTGTCGGAGTAGGCGCTAGCCTGCCTCAACAGCTCGGGCACGGCAGGCTTCGGCTCGGGCGACGGTACAGCGGGCCTCGCCGGTTCTGGTGGCGGCTCTCGATTGACAACGCCAGCACCTGCGTTCGCAGCGGCGGCATTCGGCGTTCCCGACTTGGTTGAAGCCGCCGCCAGCAAAGCCGCGCGATATTCCGCAACTGACTGCGGCCGCGAGCGAGGACGATTGGACAGTCCTGCTTCAATAAGCTTGTCGATTTCCGGCGGCACGTCACCGCGACCACGACTTGGCGGCTGCCAATGGCCTTGCGGCAGAACACCGACCAGCAGCTCGTAGAACATCACCGACAGAGAATAGAGATCCGCCGACGCCTTCGCGGTATCAGGCGTCGTGATCTGCTCGGGCGCCATGTAGTGCGGCGTTCCGACGAGCGTCTGGCTTCCCATCGGCGCGCCGTCGGTTCGCGCCAACCCGAAATCCAGCAGCTTCAACCGCACGCCGCCCTCACCCGGCTCGGACAGCAGAAACACATTTTCCGGCTTGAGATCGCGATGCACGATGCCTTGTGCGTGCGCTGCGTCGATCCCGTCGAGAATCGCGACGATGATTGCCTGAACCACCGGGTAGGCGCAGTCCGTATCCTGCGCGCCATGCTGGCGCAGCCATGAGCGCAGGGTTCGCCCCTCAAGCAACTCCATGACCATGTAGGCCTGCTCGCCCGCCAGTCCGGCGTCATGGACCGCCACCACGTTGGGATGGCGCACATTGCGAGCCATGATGGTCTCGCGCACCAGGCGTTTGCGCGCTTCGGGTGTTGGCGCTTGCCCTGTGCGGATCACTTTCAGCGCAACCGGCTGATCGATCGTCTCGTCGAGCGCCATGTAGACGCTTCCGGCGCCACCCTCGCCAAGAAGTTCCTGCACGCGATAGCGGGAAGCGAACAGTTCGCCAGATTGGAGCGGGCGTTGCTCCGGCGCGCCTGCCAGCGGGTCCTGCGGTAGTGTGCGAAGGCCCGACAGGTCGACCGGCTGCGGAGCGGCGGGAGGCTTGGTCTGGTCTGTCATCGCAGCATCTTCCACTCTGGAGACAGGTTCTCGCGCGCTCCCGAGGGCCGCGCAAGCGTCACGCAACAATGCTCCGCGACCCGCCAAAACTGGCCAATTCATTGATCAACCGGCCCGTCTCGTGATGAAGGCCATGAAATAGCAGCAGGTCGTGCTGTTTTTCCGGTCGCTTCCTTGAATCGCATTGGCTAGACAGGCCTCCCTGTTTTCGATGCCCGCTTTCGATGGATGTCATGGCCAAGAAGCCCCCGGAGAACCCCGCCAACAAGCCAGCCCCAAAGCTGGACCCCAAGACGATCGCGCCCTTCTCTCACGCCCAGGGAGACAATGACGCGCAGATGGCGGCGGCTTCCTACAAGCTGGCGGCGCTCGATCAGGACTGGCTGCTGGGCGATTCCATGCGCGGCGTACGCTTCATGCTGGAATACGCCAAGGTGGAAGAAGCGCTCGATCGCTGGGGCGTACGCTCGACCATCGTGGTGTTCGGTTCCGCGCGCTTTTCGCCGACCGGCAGACCGGAGCATCAGCACTGGTACAATGATGCGCGCACGTTTGCGCGGATCGCGTCAGAGCGCGGCGGCGCCTTGCTTTCGGAACGTACCCCGCGGGACAATGTGATCGCAACCGGCGGCGGACCAGGCATCATGGAAGCCGCCAACCGTGGCGCACATGACGCGGGCGCGCCAAGCATCGGCTACAACATCACCCTACCGATGGAGCAGGAACCGAATGCATACTCGACGCCGGACCTGACTTTCCGGTTCCACTATTTCGCGATGCGCAAGATGCACTTTGCGATGCGCGCGAACGCGCTAGTAGTGTTTCCGGGCGGGATGGGCACGCTGGATGAGCTGTTCGAGCTTCTGGCGTTGCGGCAGACCGACAAGGCGCCGCCGATTCCGATCGTGCTGTATGACCAGAAATTCTGGGACGAGGTGATCAACTTCGATGCGATGGTGAAGCACGGCGTCATCTCGAAGCCGGATGAGTCGCTGTTCACCTATGCCGAAACGCCGGAGCAGGCGTGGCAGCAATGCGTCGACGGCGGCGTGATGACGCGCTGGCTTCAGGAACAGCACACGACCTGAAGCTACCTCAGCGAATGCGCGCTTCTGGAGCGCGCAGGAATTCGTCAGACTGCGCCAGCAGATAGAGCTGGTTCAACAAGGACAGAACATTCCCGGTCACGTCTTTCGGGCCTGCGGTTTCCTCAACCAGCGATTGCGGCGCGATGAAATAGACGCGGCCCGCATGCTCGACCCGCACGGCAAAGGCATGATCGCCACGCTCGCGATAGGTCTGAAACAGGATGACATTGCCCGCGACGGTTGGATTGTCATCTGTGCCGCTGCGCAGCGTTTCGCCGAGGAAGTAGATCATGTCGTCGAACGAACGCGTGCGGATGGCAGCGAGCGGCGCACCTGTCGCGGCATCCATAAAGCCCCATTTCGTATCGACGGTGTCACACAAAAGCAGACGTCGATTGAAGCGATCAGGCGCGATGACGGCTTCGCCTGCAGCGGCTGTCCGCTTTTCTTCTGACAGAACCAGTTGGCGGCCGGTCAGGCTTTCCACGGTGCGGATGGTTTCGGTCATGCCATTATTGCCGTTGCGGTTTGGGCCGCCATCGGGGCTGGCTCCGCCGCCGCCGAGCGTCTCGCGAAGATAGACCGGATCGTAAGGCGAGCAGTTGCGCGAATCGAGGCTTGGCGCAGGCAGTTCACCGAAATCAACACGGCCCTGCTTGGCGGCCTGGATGATCTCGACATAGCGCCTGGTGTTCGCGGCGTCGGCCGGGGATGGCGATGCGGAGAATTCATCGCCGTCGATATACCAGGGCTGCGTTTCACCCTCGAACGTCACGGCGTCGACGAACAGCCACATCAGGGTCTCGCGCGGCCAGCCGGCGAGCCAGTAATTCTCCAGCTGCTCGGGCTGGATAGGCTTCAGCAGGCCTTGTGTCTTGTCGTTGTTGGAGAAGGGGTTCACCGAGTATTCGGCATTGGCCGACTCGTTGCGGGAGACGTTGGCGGACGAACCAACGAACGGAGCATTGGCATTTCCCAGACCGAGCGGCGAAAAACTGGCCGAGCCGTTGAGCGACAGCGTGGGGTTCGACTTGATGCCGGAGAGCGTCGTGTAGTTGGTCGGCCAACGGTCGCGCGCGCGAAGCACGTTCATGGCGATGATCGCGGTCATGGCGCGGGTATGCGCTTCATTTAGCGTGGCGGCGTTGCCCTCGATATTCTCGGCGACCCCGGAGGCGCCAAGATTGCCGATTGATGCGCACCCCTGCAGGCTCAATGCGCCCAGTGCGGCGCCGACCATGAGTTTGAATGACATCGACCCTATTCCCCTGAAGCTGCGCCGTCCCACAGGTCTCAGCAAGGAATGAGGCCCTTCCCCCGTCAAGCGAATACAAGCTTGAGGAGAGCGCAGGCGCCTTGGCCCGCTCAGCACACGTCCCTACCAATTCAGTAAGCGGGCCTACCAATTCAGTAAGCGGGAAGCGCACCCGAAACGGGTCAGCCTCGTCGGGCTATTTATTTGCCTGCAATGCGTAAAAGCCGGCCAGCTCCAGCTTCACGACGATATCCTTCGTGCTGTCGTTCTTCAGATACCACCCATGGATGCCATCCCAGGGGGCGGTGAACACGCCGCTTTGCGGCGAGCCGCCGGTCTTGGAATAGAACATCAGGTCGCCCGCGCCGGACGCATCTTTTTCCGTGTGGCCGTGAAACTCGACCTCCATCATCCCGGGGTGTTCGAGAGCGCCATAGGTAATGTTGTAGACGACGCCCTGACCCTTTTTCATGTCGAGCTTGTATTCGAGATCCTCACCGGCTTTCACCGGCACGTCGATCACGTCGGTGCGCCATTTGCCTTCCCCCTGGATAGAGATCACGCCATCGCGCAGCGGATATTCCCGCCAGCCATTGACCGCCTCGGGGATGGCGGGGGCCGCCGGCAGGGCAGCTGCTTCAGACGGAACAGCGGGTTCGACCTTTGCCACATCGGGCTGCCCACACGCAGCAACGAGAAAATATGCTGCAACTGCAACGGGAAAGAAAAAGGGTTTCATGACGCCTCGCTGGAAAGCGGCAGTGTACATGATCAGGCGCGAACTCAATCGCCGGCAGGAATGCCAAAGCCGTGATGAGTCAGCGCTCAAGCAGTAATAACGCACCTGTTAGTGCCCCGCGACGCAGCGTCACTTGACGCCGCCAACCTGACACTGTCCAGTCGGGCCAGGTGGCGCCCTGATTGTGCTACCGCAACGGAGATCAAAATGACCCGCCTTTCCTCCCTCGCCATCCTTTCTGCCGCCGCCATCGCGCTTGCCGCCCCGGCTTTCGCCAAGATGTCGGTTCAGTCCGCCGAAAGCCTCTGCAAGTCGGAAATCGGCAAGCAGCAGCCGGACCTGAAGTCCGTGAAGGTCGACAAACAATCGACCAAGGCCACAGGCGCATCGTTCGTCTATACGTTCAAAGTGAAGAACGCCGACGACTCGGCCGCCAAACTGCTCTGCACCGTTGATCGCAGCACCGACACGGTTGCTTCGATCGCGCCGGTTGCGAGCTAGACCGAAGTTTTTGCGGGCCGCGTGTTTCGCGGCCCGCATACTTCATTCGGGGCGACTTCACGTCCCCAAGCTACTTAACGTCAAAGACCATCAGCAATGTGCGCTGACTGGCTGAGAAGTTGTCATCAGAGATGATGAACAGCCGGATATGGCCGTCCGGCATCGCTTTCGCTGAAATGCCTTCGTAATTGTCGATCGTCACGAGCAGGTTCATCTCTGCCAACACGCGTGACGATTTTATCCGGAAATCCCAGCGCGCACGCTCATCGATCTCGTCAACCACTCGCGCAGGCAGGTTCGATTGATCGAGGTGGCGTTCGAGCACGGTTTCCACGACGGTTATCGCATTGCCGGACATCACCCGTGACGAGCGATGCAGGCTGAAGACGTGAATGTCATCGCCGATAGGCAGCTGATCCAGCCCCACCAGTTCCGGCGCATTCTCTGCAATCGCAAGATCGAAACGAGCGGGCGCCTCCAGCGGCCGCGCCGACAGCGGGCTCGCCTTGCCAGTCTTGGTTTCAACGCCGGCGAGCAAATACCAGTCGTCAGTCACTGCCAGACCTTCGACACCCTGATTGTCGCCAACCCGCATATTCTGGCGCGCGAACGCACTGCCCATGCTCCAGCCGAGCGGGATGCCTCGCGCAGCAGCGCCACATGCGCCGATATTGTAAGCCAGCACGCGTGGATCGGTTTCGAACGATACCAGTGCAAGGTCGCCCTGCACGGCCAGGCCTTCGGCATCGCCGGCAAACTTCGATGAGAACGGTTTGCCCTTGCTATCCCGCATGGCGGCGATTCGCGCGGCGTGGGGCGTGACGCCGTCTTCCTTCAGATCGATCCAGACAAAGTCGCCCTTGTCGCTAACCGCCAGCAGATTCCCGTCATCGAGAACATCCAGCCCTGACAGGCCGCCGAGGCGCTGTTCGTCGCTCGTCAGGTGAAAGCCCGAAACAAAGTTCAGGCCACCGATAGACGTGCGAGCCGGGTTGATCGCCTGCAGCGCGATTTTCTTCGCCTTGAGCGAGATGCGCTCAGGCTCCACGAATTCTTCTGTCTTTGGGCAGGACCGGGACTGCAGGGACGCCAGGTAGGCATCGCGCGTTTGCGGTTTCGAGACTTTCGGCGCGGGCGGTGGTGCGCTCGTCTCGATCAGGTCGCCGATTGGATCGCCGGTTGGATCGCTGGCGAGATCGGACGGCGGCTGTGCGATCGCGGTGACGCTCGCAACGATTCCGATCAACCCAAGCATCGCCATGCTCATGAGAGCGTTGCGCATGTGTCCGCCCTCCCGAGCCAGCATTCCGCAGTGATGCACCGGAGCGTACCGGGGCTCAAGCGACAGATGCACGCTGGCTCACTTCCTCAGGTCGGAAGGCAGCATCGGGGTCGACAGGATATGCTCGTAGGCTGCCCAGCGTGCATCGGGATCCTTGCCACCCACCCGATCGACATAGCTGCTGACCAGCGCCTCGCCGACGGAATAGTTGATTACGTAGGAGCGATAGTCCCGATCGAAGGCCAGCGATTGCTCGGCCACGTCGCGCGGGGCGAGCTTGTATTTCTGGATCAAGGTGATCGCCTGTTCCCGGCTGATCTCACCGTCGAGATGCATCTGCGAAATCTTCAGCAGTGCGCCATCAAGTTCCGCCGTCGCCGTACGCAGTTTGTCATAGGCCTGCGCCGTCTTCGGATCGAGGCCCGCCAGCGGATAGAGAACCTCGGCCTCGAATTGCCATTGTTCGTCACCGGGAAACGCCAGCTCGACCCCGAAATCTGCTCCGCCCTCGTTGATCGGCGACGCCGGCGCATAAAGCGGCGCGACCGAAAATTCGGCCCACCCATTCATGCGAAAATTTCGCTCATTGTAGATGCCCTGCACGTGGTGCCCCGGATAACCTTCGTGGCAACCAAGGATCAGGACATTGCCGATCGACATCGGCATGTCGGTATTGATCTCGATCTTCGAGTGGTTCTCGCCCTGATAGTAATTGTAGGCGCCCCAGCTCTTGTTCTTCACCAGCGCCATGCCGAAGCTTTCATCGGCGGGCAGCTTGATATGCGCCTGCGTGCGCCTGCGACACTCTGCGATCGCTGCGTCCATCACGACGCGAACGCGTTCTTCGGGGATAGAATAGCGCGCGCGAAAGGCCTCGACGCGGGCAGCAAGCGGCCCTTCGCCTGGCGCCAGCGCATCGATCTTCTTCAGCGCATCGTCATAGGACGACAGCGGTTTGAGTTGCGGACGCAGCGCGAACAGTTTCTCGGCTTCATCGAGGAACGGCACACGCTTGCCGTCGATCATGTCGAGCCGGAAACGTGCGCTCGAAATATTGGCAAGCAGCCTTCTCGCGCGCTGGGCGATGGCCGCGTCGTCCGATGAAAATCGCTTGAGCATGCCCTGCAGGCGATCCGCATTCGCCTTCAGCTCGCTCCGTTCGCGTGGGCTGCGGCGAGCAGCCTCTCGCCATTCATCCGGACCGAAATAAGCGTCGACATAGCCGCTTTCGTGCGCATCGATCTCGAGCACCAGCGACACATACTCGCGTGCGATGTCATCCAAGCTCAAATCCACACTCCCGGGCACGCTCGCACAAGCCGCAAGGCCGAGCGCCGCGACAGACGCCAGCCATTGCTTCACCCGCCGGACCTCCGCCCTTTGGCGACTTCACCGAACGTGGTTTTCTTGACGGCGCGGCCAAGACCGACGTCGACGCCAGAACGCGCGCGCTGACGCGGCTCGGGCGATTGCGAGGCAGCCTTTGCCTTCTTCGCTTCTTCTTCGCCGAAGAGCTCAGCCAACTTGTCTGTCATCGCGCCGCCAAGCTGTTCGGCGTCCACGATGGTGACGGCGCGGCGATACCAACGGGTGACGTCGTGGCCAATACCGATGGCGATCAGTTCGATTGGCGAAGTAGGCCCTTCGATATGGGCGATCACTTCGCGCAGATGTTTCTCCAGCGGATTTCCGACATTGACCGACAGCGTCGAGTCATCAACGGGCGCGCCATCCGATATCACCATCAGGATCTTGCGCTGTTCCGCGCGGGCCATCAGGCGATCATGCGCCCATAACAGCGCCTCGCCGTCGATGTTCTCCTTCAGCAGGCCTTCGCGCATCATCAGGCCGAGGTTGCGGCGCACACGCCGCCACGGCGCATCCGCCGCCTTATAGATGATATGGCGCAGATCGTTGAGGCGGCCCGGCGTCTGCGGCTTGCCGGCCTTGATCCAGTCCTCACGCGAAAGACCGCCCTTCCAGGCCTGCGTGGTGAAGCCCAGGATCTCCACCTTCACGCCGCAACGTTCCAGCGTGCGCGCAAGGATATCCGCGCACAATGCAGCGACCATGATCGGCCTGCCACGCATGGATCCTGAATTGTCGAGCAGCAGCGTCACCACCGTGTCGCGGAACTTGCTCTCGTCTTCCATCTTGAATGATAGAGGCGCCGTGGGATCGACGATCACGCGCGTGAGCCGCGCCGTATCAAGCACGCCCTCTTCCAGATCGAACATCCATGAGCGGTTCTGTTGCGCCATCAGGCGGCGCTGCAGCCTGTTCGCCAGTCGCGAGACAGCACCCTGCAATCCCTGCAGCTGCGCATCGAGATAGGCCCGCAGGCGCGTCAGTTCTTCCGGGTCGCACAGGCTTTCGGCAGTTGCGATCTCGTCATGGATCGTGGTGAAGGCCTTGTATTCCGATTTGAAGGCATCGCTGTCGCGATAGTTGGGACGGATCGGCGTCGCGGGATCTTCCTCGTCCGCCTCGCTTGCTTCCATCTCGGTGTCAGCATCGAGGGAGGACGTGGCCTCCATCTCGTCGCCCGGCTCGCCTTCGCCGCCTTCGCCGGATTCCTCTTCCTGCGATTCACCTTCGCCCTCGCCCTCACCTTCGCCCTCGTCGGGAGCTTCAGTCTTGGCTTCGGCTTCCTCGTCCTTCTCGCCTTCCGTGTCGTCTTCGTCCGTCTTGTTGGCGGTGTCGTCAGCCATGCCCAGATCGCGCAGCAACTGGCGCATCACCGAGGAGAACGCCGTCTGGTCGTGCATGCTGGCCTGCGCACGCGCGAGCGGCACGCCTGCCTTTTCCGAAAGCTCGGCGCGCCAGACCGCCGCGACCTGCTCCGCCGCTGGCGGCAACTTGCGGCCGGTCAATACCTCGCGCAGCACGAACTCCAGCGCATCATCCATCGGCGCGCGGCTCTTGTCCGTCACCCGGCTATAGCCGGCCCGCTCGCAACGCTGCTGCAGGGCGGCGTCGAGATTTTCGGCCACGCCATCCATCGCAACCGCGCCGATCGATTCCACGCGCGCACGTTCGGCAGCCTCGAACAGGCGCCGTGCGTCTTCGCGCTGCGGCATCGCACGCGCATGTTTGCGCACGTCATGGTGAGCCACACGCAGCGCCAGCGCGTCCGCCTGACCACGGGCCCGCGCCGCAGCAGCTGGCGTGAGATCCTTCGGCGGGGTCGTCAGGGTAACTTGTCCCTCTTGTGCCCGCCCGCCATCGACCGAGAATTCCACGGCAAGCTCATCCTGCCCCGCGATCGCGCGCGTGGCAGCAGACAAGGCGGACTTGAAGATGTCCGAACGGTCGATGGTCTTGCTCATTGGGTCCTTTTGTCGAGGTTTAGAACGCGACTGCCGCGCTGGGAAGGGCTGTCGCCCCTCCGTCATGGCGGGATGCCCACGATCACGCCTTAAATTACAGAGTGTTGTGCCGCCCCCGCCCTGCATTCCCGGAACGCGACAATGGAACGCGCGTTTGACCCATGACGCATTGGAGGCATCACATGACTGGGTTCAAAACTGTTCTGGCGGCCATTATCGCCGCTGCATCTCTCAGCGCTTGCGGAACACTGGCGGGAGCTGCCGTTGGCGGGGCTGCTGGCGCGGCCATTGGCAACAACACGGGCAATGGCGACGCAGAAAGCGGCGCGGCCATTGGCGCAGCGGCTGGCGCGATCGCCGGCACGGTTGCCGATCACAACTAAATCAAGTCGAAGGACCGCCCGCCTTTCCGAGGCATCATGGCCAAGGCTTGGCGGACGATCTTCAAATCGCGGCGGATGTGGCTGGCAGTCCAAAGGCAGTCGCTATCCGCCGCGAAGCTGTTTCCGGATCGTCGATTTCTGAATCGATCACCAGATCCGCAGCTGGCATCGCGGCTTCGCAAGCTGCAAAAGACGGGCTGAGCTCGCGAAGCAGATCGAGCGAAACCAGTTTCTTGAAATGCATCCGGCTTTCATTGGATATCCGCCGTTCCTGCTCGTCGCGCGAAACCACCAGCCGCACGAATTTCAGCTCGCCGCCGGCGTCAGCGATCACGTCAACAACACGCTGAGGGAAGTCGGACGAGACGGTCGACTCAGGCGCGAAGGTGAAAATCAGCGACTGTCCCGCGCGCGCCGCTGTGTCGAACACGGTCATCCACATGGCTTCGCGCAGTCTCACGAATTCAGGTTCACCGAATTCGTATTTCTCGAGCAACGCATCCACAACGAGATGATTGTGGAACAGCGCAATGCCCGTGAGCTGAGACAACTTCTGCGCCACGGTCAGCTTGCCTGAAGCCGCGCCGCCCCAGATGAAGATCAGCTTCACGTCGCGGCGCCGAAAAGCGCCAGCGTCCGCTCGAACGCAAGCGCGTCGGATGCAGCGTCGTAATCAGCGGACTGCTTGCGTGCGAAGCCGTGACCGGCATCATAGATATAAACCGGCACATCCGGGTGCCCGGCTTCGATCTTGTCGACGGCGCCGACCAGCGGAATGTGCGCGTCCTTGGCGCCGAAATGGCAGATTGTCGGGCATTTCGGATTGAGACCCACCATCTGCGGAATGTTGCCGCCATAATAGCAGGACGCCGCCGCGATCCCGTCGATGCGCGAGGCAGCGAGCCAGCTCATCGTGCCGCCATAGCAATAGCCGGTGATAAAGACTTTCCCCGATTCCGACAGCATATCGAACACGCCGCCAACATCGTTCATGGCGTTGTCCGGCCCATTGCCCATGGCAAGCTCGCGGCCTTTCGCCATGCCGGCGGCCACGTCCGGCGGTTGCACGATGAAGCCTGGCGCTGCGCGATCATACATGGACGGCGCGATGGCTTCATAGCCGGCCGCGCCGAAGCGCTCTGTCATTTCCTTGATGTGATCCGACAGGCCGAAGATTTCCTGGACGACGATGACGCCGCCCTTGCGCGGGCCCCGTGCCGCGACGCGATAGGCGTCGAATTCGAAGCCATCGCGACTTTTCACGCGGATCATGCTGCCAGCTGTCATCGCCTGCTCCCTTGATGTCTCGCCGATCAATGTAGCTGCTTCCGCCACGAGGGCGAAGGTCAGATGTGGATCAGGAAGCTCATTGCCGAAGCGATCACGCCGATCATCAGCAGCAGAATCCCGCCCGTCATCAAACAGCCCGCGCCAAGCTCGCGATTGAAGTTCGACTTGCGAAAACGGAAGACGATGAAGCCGCCAAGTACGGCCATCAGCGCACCCATCAGCAGCAGCTTCCAGTCCATGGCCCCTCCCCCTCGCGGTTATGACGCGGTCAGGCGCCATCGCTCACAGGCATGGCGGCTTTGTCCAGCCCTGGCTACGGCCTCAGCCCGGCCGAACCACACTCGCCAGCAATATAAGCGCGGATTTCGGTTGCGCCGCGAAGACTTGCGTGGGCCAAGCCGGCGACAGCCGATCCAGCGCCATGAACAGAGCCAGGCCAAGATCCTGCGACCAGCGCTTGCCACGCCTCATGCCCTTCAGGGCGGCAGACGGATCAAGTCCGCCACCATCACTGTTGTACAACCACGCAAGACCCGAAAACTGGCCCGCACCTTCCATGGTGAGGAAGATGTCTTCCAATTCGCCCAGTGACGCATTCTCGCCTGAGAGCCATTTGGCTCGCCGCGCCGCCATCAGTGTCTGCGCCTCTGCGGCCAGAGCCTTCGCCGTGGCGTCGTTGATCTCAGCCGCAGCCGCGAACAGCAGGTCGCGCTCGCGTTCCACAGAGGCTGCGAATTCGGCGTTCGCTGCGAACTTATCCTGGATGATGTCATCGGTCATGTCTTCGCCGATGCCTGTGGCGGCCGCCAGCGCGTCGATGCGCGGACCATAATCAGGGAACTGCCGCGTGTGCGTCATCTCATGCGCCAGCACTGCGTACATCAGCCGCTCCAGGCCCATCTCGCTGCTGACATCGCCCGCGCGCCAGACCGTCGGCAGCCCCATCACCATCATGGCTGAGCCATCCGGCGCGGGCGCTGCGAACGATGTCACCTGCGCCGGCATCTTCTGGCCATCGGGCAGTGCGACCTGCCCGTCATGTGCAGCGGCCGACCAGTTCCGCGCGTCCTTGCTGGTGAAGGAACACTTCGCGTCGAACAGCACGTAGGTGACATGCGGGTCTGGCGACGCCAGCTTCAAGATCTCATGAGAGACCAGCGGCCAGACCTCCGGCGCGCGCGTGAGCCACGCCTTGTCGCCTGCCTCAAGCGCACATGCCGGGTCGCCAGCGATTATCGTTTGCGGCGCCGTCGCGCACCCACTTGCCGCAAGCGTGGCCGCAAGCAGCAGGCGTCTCACTTCAGCTCCTTGACCATCACCCGCATGGCGCGGCTGCGGCCTGGGCGAAGACCGCCGGAAAATGTCTTGGCGCCAATGTCCGCAAAGCCCCAGCGTTCGTAGGCCGCTCTTGCCCACTCCGCATGTTCCATCACGTCGAGCCAGACATAATCGCAGCTTTCAGACCGGGCCTGCGCCTCCGCGGCTTCCAGCAGCTTTTTGCCGATACCGCCGCGACGGGCGCCGGGCAGCAGATAGATACGCGGAATTTCCGCGCCGTTCGGGCGCTGATTGATCGGCTCGAGCGAGCCCACAAACATCGTCAGGAAGCCCACACCCGCGCTGTCCTGCCGTGCGATCCACACCCGCGCATCGGCCCGCGCCAGTGTGGCCGCCATCGCCTCGGGCCCGAACGATTGCACCTGGTGGAAGAAGCCGACCGCATCATCCCAGTCGTCATGATAGGCCGCCGCGTAAGCTGCTGGCCCGATGATGCCAAGGTCAGCCGCATCAGCGGCGGTTGCGCGCGAAATGACGAAATCCATGCGGACAACTTTCCGATTCAGGCGGCCGGAAGCAACCGCACGCAGAACATTTCAGCGATCAACCACACAGCTGCCGCCGGGTGGATCACGCCACCTTCACCATCGCCGCGCTTTCGGGCAGCTCTTTCGCGAATGCGCGCTGGTAGAATTCCGCGACCGCGGGTCGCTCAAGCTCGTCGCACTTGTTCACGAAGGTCATGCGGAAAGCGAGACCGACATCGCCGAAGATCAGCGTGTTCTCGCCCCAGGTGATGACGGTACGCGGGCTCATCACGGTCGAGATATCGCCAGCGATGAAGGCGTTCCGCGTCATGTCTGCCACGCGCACCATTTTCGAAACCATCGACTTGTCGAGATCCGGCACTTTCGCAGCAACGATCTCAACTTCAGCGTCATGCTCGAGATAGTTGAGCGTCGTGACGATCGACCAGCGGTCGAGCTGTCCCTGATTCAGTTGCTGCGTGCCATGATAGAGGCCGGTCGTATCGCCGAGGCCAACCGTGTTCGTCGTCGAGAACAGGCGGAAGTTCGGGTGCGGCTTCATCACGCGGTTCTGGTCGAGCAGCGTGAGCTGGCCCGATGCTTCGAGAATGCGCTGGATGACGAACATCACATCTGGGCGGCCGGCGTCGTATTCGTCGAATACGAGCGCGATCGGGCGCTGCAGCGCCCACGGCAGAATGCCTTCGCGGAATTCGGTGATCTGCTTGCCGTCCTTCAGCACGATCGCGTCCTTGCCTACAAGATCGATACGCGAGACGTGGCTGTCGAGGTTGATGCGGATCAACGGCCAGTTGAGGCGCGCCGCCACCTGCTCGATGTGCGTCGACTTGCCTGTGCCGTGATAGCCCTGGATCATCACGCGGCGATTGTATTTGAAGCCCGCGAGGATCGCCCGCGTGGTCTGACCATCGAAGCGATAGGCGGGGTCGAGGTCTGGCACATAGCTCGACTTCTCGGCGAAGGCCGGAACCTTCCAGTCGAGGTCGATGCCGAATGTTTTCTTCGCATCGAGCTCCTTCGTGGGCGCGAGCGAGATCAGGGCGTCAGAAGCGTCAGTCACGGCCATGGGAGGAGTTCTCTACTGTCCTTGCCTGCATATAGGCGGGGAGAAGGACACATTGCAACGCAGCACGTCCGGCTTTGCAGCCGACACAAAACCTATGGAAACATGCGAAAGAGGGCCGATTTCCCGCAAATCGCCTTTTTGAGAGATTGCTTCGCCGCTCTGTTGCAGCCTTATGAGCCGGTCAACGCAATCGCAGAGGAAGGCGACAATGGCGCGCGTGCTTGGAATTGGCGGCATCTTCTTCAAGTCGAAGGATCCCGCCGCCCTCACCCAATGGTACAAGGAAGTCATCGGCCTTGAAGTTCATGACTGGGGCGGTGTCTTCCTGACGCCGGAAGCCATGGCCGCCCACCCGGGCGCCGGCACGGTGTTTGCGCCCTTCAAGCAGGACACCACCTATTTCCAGCCGTCGACCAAGGACTTCATGATCAACTTCGCCGTCGATGACCTCGACGGCATTCTGGCCAATTGCGCAAAACACGGGGTCGAGGCGAAAGTCCTGCCCGAAGAGCCAAATGGCAAGTTCGCCCACATCAGCGACCCGGAAGGCACGCGGATCGAGCTGTGGCAGCCAAAACCGATGAGTTAGGCGAGGCCCGACGACTTCAGCGCCTTGAACGCGCGGATCACCACATGCAGGCGATGCTCCATCGAGCGGTCGCCGCCGTTGGAATCGGGGTGATACTGCTTCACCAGTACGCCATAGCGTTCGCGGATAGTCGCGCCGTCTGCATTGTGCGGCAGACCCATCTCGTCGAGCGCGCGGGTCTGCAGGCGCGTGCGATCACGCACCGGGCCCTGGCCCGTGCCGCCGGTGTGCCCGTTATAAAGCCAGTCCTTCGCGCCCTTCCAGCCCTTCGGATTGTTCATCCGCTGCGCGCGTCCGGCAGAGCCGACAGCGCCGCCGCCAAAGCGCCAGGTCGGCTTATGGCCGAAGCCGGCTGAGGCCTGGAACGCCGAAATCTCGGCTTCCGTCATGCCGTCGAAGAAATCATAGGTTTCGTTGTATTCTGCGGCGTGACGCTGGCAGAACCAGTGATTGTCTTCGGCCGCCACTTTCTGTCCGGGAACCTGAACCGTGCGGGCGGCAAATGGCTTCGGGGCCTTGCAGTTGCCGAGTTCGTCACAACCTTTGCGTTCGCAACGCTGGACATACGCTCCCGACTTCCGCTTGCCACCCGGAGGGTTGACGCGGACATCGATGAACTTGACGCGGTATTCGGGCATGTAGTCTTCAGCTGCCGACATGGATTTGATAGTGGGATGCGTTCGTTAATGCCGCAAGAATTGACAACACGCACAGAGCGCATTCGGACCGCTCTTGTCGCTGCTTTTTCCCCGGATCACCTAGATATAGAGGACGAGTCGCATCTGCACCACGGTCATGCTGGCGCAGCACCCGGCGGCGAGACGCATTATGCAGTCAAAATACGCGCGGCGGCCTTCGGCGGGCTCTCCCGGCTGGCGAAACACCGTGCGGTCAACGACGCCCTCAAGGCCGAATTCGCATCCGGTCTCCACGCCCTGCATATCGACGCCGCCTGACACGGCGCGGACAGCTGAGCCTGGCCGTCAGCCATGCCCAAACGAAAAACGGCCTCGCTACTGGCGAGGCCGCTCTCAACCCAGGGCCATACTGAAAAAATCGGCCCGTCTCCGATACGTATGTTCTACCGGCGCACAGATCGGGAAAATAGGGGTTAGCCCTGAGATTTTATCAGGGCTCGCCGAACAGCCCCATTCAAAGGATCAGTTTCAGGCGGGTAGCGATACGGATCGCATCGATCATGTTGCGGGCGTCCAGCCGCCGCAGGATTTCGGTGACGTGACACTCCACTGTTTTTTCATGCCGCCCCAGCGTCTGAGCGACCTGCTTGTTAGAGAGCCCCTCGGAGCGCATCGCCAGCACTTTCATTTGTGTCTTAGAAAGTTCCCGCTTCGCGCCTTCGTCCTGCTCCGACATGCCGCCGGCGGATACCTTGAGCATGCGAGCGCCTTCATTGGCGAAGATATCGAACGCAACGCGCAAAATCGCTCGCGCCGCCTGCGTCCGGCTCAGCTCTCGCCCGGCCACCATCATCACGGCGAGCCCACCCGAATCCAGTGAAATGCGTTTGGTGAAGCCATCGCGCATGTCGAAATCACCGGCGACGCCCATGACTTCGCGCCCCGCCCTGCTCACCACCATGCCGCTGGTGAGCTCGTTCCAGTATCCATAGGCTCCGCTGCGCACGACGCTCAGGAACACAGGGTCTGTCGCATCATAGCCGCGCGCCAGATAAAGCTCGTTCCATTGTCGCGGCAGGTTGGAGATAGACTTTTCAATCACGAGCGAACCCTGCTCGCGACGGAGGTAGAGGCAGGCGAACTTCGTCGCGCCGATTTCTTGGATCAATGACATCAGGCTGGAGGCGAGCGCCTTCCGCGTCTGTAACTCAGGCGCCTGCGTGGCAAAGGCGAGCATTCGCTCGGCTAGCGTCATATGAATTCCCAACCCGGAAATATCCCCGGAAGGCACCCTAGGCTGGCTGGACGGATTCAGGAAGCGCTCAGTCTCCGGCGACCTCAGAAACCAGGAATTCCTTCAAGGGCTGCAGGTCGGCGTCGCGCTGGATGTAGGCCTGGCCGATGCCGCGGGCCAGAATCAGGGTCAGCCGACCGTTGCGCGCTTTCTTGTCGTGCGCCATGTGCGCCAGCAGTTCGTCCGGCTTGTAGGGCCCGCCACCAAGATCGCTGACCCGGGTCGCCAGACCCAATGCGTTGAGCAATCGCTCGGCCCGCACCGCATCCTGCCCCGGACACACGCCCAGCCTCACCGAATAGCGCAGCGCCATCGCCATGCCGATGCCGACGCCTTCGCCATGCAGCAGGGTGGGCCGGTACTCGTTGGCGCGCTCGAATGCATGTCCGAACGTGTGCCCCAGATTGAGCAAGGCCCGCTCGGCCTGCTCGGTCTCATCGATTGCCACGATGCGTGCCTTTGAAGCACAGGACACACGAACAGCTTCCGCCAGCGTCGCCTTGTGGCCTTCCGCCAGCGCCTTCGCATTCTTCTCCAGAAAGTCGAAGAACACCGGATCGT
>Ga0075163_10003020_pt1 | contig 22653 bp, 20 predicted proteins | sample JI1023141ADNA_FD_71478 | JGI IMG/M metagenome (GOLD analysis project Ga0075163, IMG submission 71478) | Wastewater effluent complex algal communities from Wisconsin, to seasonally profile nutrient transformation and Carbon sequestration -... | ecosystem: Engineered > WWTP > Effluent > Algae... | reverse complement strand
GTGAGCACCAGCGGGCCGCGTGCGCTGAGCCGGCCGAGCAGCTCGCGGATCGCCGCGAACAGCTGGGCGCGCAGGCCCTGGGGATCGGGGCGGGCGTCGGTGGCCTCGGCCAGCGTGAACGCCTTGAGCTGGCGCAGCACCGGGAACACCTGCGCGACCAGGCCGGCCTGGCGCGGCAACAGCGCCTCGATGGCGGCGTCGTCGAGCCGCAAGAGGTAGCGGCTGAGCGCGTCGACGACGCCGTCGAACGCCTTGTACGGCACCGACTCGCGCTCGTAGCAGCGGCCGGCCAGCACGATCACGCCGCGCTCGGTGGCGGCCAGCGCGTCGAGGAAGCGCCGCACCAGCGCGCTCTTGCCGACGCCGGACTCGCCCTCGACCAGCACCGCCACCGGCGCGCCGGCCTGGGCGTCCTCGAACGCGACGTCGAGCAGCTCGAGCTCGCGGCGCCGTCCGACGAACGGCGGCTGGTGCGCCGACGACGTCGACGTCAACGCGATCTCGCCGGCCTCGCCGGCGCCGAGGCGGGCCAGCACCTCGCGGCCGTTGGGGCGGGCCCGCGGATCGATCGCCAGGAGCGCCATGCACAGCGCGTCGAGGTCGCGCGGGATCGCGCGGGTGCGCGCGCGCGGCCGCGGCGGCTGGAACATCTGCTTGTCCATGATGACCTGCAGCCACGAGCCGACGTAGGGCAGCCGCCCGACCAGCGCCTCGTAGAGCAGCACGCCCACCGCGTACCAGTCGGCCTCGGGGCCGACCCGCTCGGACGCCGCCTGCTCGGGCGCCATGTACGACGCGGTGCCGACGATGTGCTCGTCCTGGCCGCGATCGTCGACGGCGACGTCGGACACCAGCCCGAAGTCGAGGATGACGACGTGGCCCTCGGGGGTGATCCGGATGTTGGCCGGCTTGATGTCGCGGTGGACCTTGCCGGCGTTGTGCAGGACGCACAGCCCGCGCGCCAGCTGCACCAGCGCCGAGCGCAGCCGCACCTCGTCGAACGCGTGCGGCGGCCCGGCGTCGTCGGCCGGCACCTCGCGGGTCCACGGCTTGGCCAGCGCCGCGCCGCGCATCGTGATGGCCGAGCCGGTCGCGGGGCCCAGGCTCTTGCTCGAGGTGTGCTCGCGGACGTCGCTGCGATCGCAGACGTAGGTCATGAAGTCGACGCCGGGGACGTACTCCATGGTGAAGAACCACGCGCCGCGATCCTCGAGCAGCTCGCCGAGCGACACCAGGTTGGGGTGGCTGAGGTCGGCCAGCGCCCGGAACTCGTTCTTGAATCGCAACAGCGCCTGGCCGTCGAGGTTGGCCAGCGTCTTCAGCGCGACCCGCCGGCCCGACTCGCCGTCTTGCACCTCGTAGACCACGCCCATGCCGCCGGCGCCGATGCGGCCGAGCACGGCGAAGCGCTCGGTCCCCGGGAAGTCGCCGTCGGTGTCCTCGACCACGCCGCGCCAGGATACCAGGAAGGGCGGCCACGTATATATTGCGGCGAATGCACGCCAACGAGCTGCTGGATGTGGTGTTCCGCTGGGCGCACCTGATCGCCGGGATCATGTGGATCGGCAACTCGATGCTGTTCAACTGGCTCGATCGCAACCTGGTCGCGCCGGGCCCCGGGGCCGGCAAGCTGTCCCAGGGCAAGATCTTCATGGTGCACTCGGGCGCGTTCTACGACGTCGAGAAGAAGCTGCTCGCGCCGGGCGAGCTGCCCGACGAGATGCACTGGTTCAAGTGGCAGAACTTCACGACCTGGGCCACCGGCATCTCGCTGATGGTCGTCGTCTACTACATGAACGGCGCCGCGTTCCTGGTCGATCCGTCGGTGCGGGCGATGGGCCAGGGCGAGGCCATCGCCTGGTCGTTGGGCTCGCTGGTCGCGGCGTGGGCGGTCTACGACGGCGTGTGGATGACCGTCGGCAAGCGGGCGCCGAGCGTCGCGACCGCGCTGTCGTTCGTGCTGCTGTTCGTCGCCGCCTACGGCTTCACGCTCTTGTTCAGCGGGCGCGCGGCCTACGTCCAGACCGGCGTGCTGATCGGCACGATGATGACCGGCAACGTCTGGATGCGCATCCTGCCGTCGCAGCGCTCGCTGATCGCCGCGACCAAGGCCGGGCGCGAGCAGGACGCGACCCTGTCGCTGCGCGCCAAGCAGCGGTCGATCCACAACAACTACCTGACGTTCCCGCTCTTGTTCATCATGATCTCCAACCACTTCCCGTCGACGTACGGCCACCACCTGCGGTTCTACCTGCTGGCGATGGTGATGATCGGCGGCGCCGGCGTGCGTCACTTCATGAACGCGCGCTACGCCGGGCGCGCCTGGCTGGGGCCGGCGCTGGCCATGGCCAGCCTGGCGATCGGCGGGCTCATGGTGGTGACGCGGGTCCGCGCGGCGCCGGCGGTGACGGTGACCGATCAGGTGTCGTTCGCGCGGGTGCAGGAGATCATCGTCGCGCGCTGCGTGCAGTGCCACAGCGCCAAGCCCACCGACGACCAGTTCGTCGTCGCGCCGAGCAACGTCATGTTCGACACCGCCGAGCGGATCCAGGCGATGGCCGCGCGGATCAAGGATCGCGTCTACACCAACCAGACCATGCCGTTCCTCAACAAGACCAAGATCACGCCGCAGGAGCGCGCCGAGCTGGGCGCCTGGGTCGATCAAGGAGCCAAGCTCAAGTGACGCGCATCGATCGCGTGATCCGGTCGCGGCGGGTGGTGGCGGGGGGGCAGGTGGCCCCGGCGGCGATCCACGTCGCCGGCGGTCGCATCGCCGCGGTCGCGCCGTGGGCCGAGGTGCCGGCGGGCGCGGCGCTCGACGACGTCGGCGAGCTGGCGGTGCTGCCCGGCGTCGTCGACACCCACGTCCACCTGAACGAGCCGGGGCGCACCGAGTGGGAGGGCTTCGCCACCGCGACGCGGGCCGCGGCGGCGGGCGGCACGACGACCTTGGTCGACATGCCGCTCAACTCGATCCCGCCGACCACGACGCGGGAGGCGCTGGCGGCCAAGCGCGCGGCGGCGCGCGGGCAGTGCGCGGTCGACGTCGGCTTCTGGGGCGGCGTCGTGCCGGGCAACCTCGGCGAGCTGGCCGGCATGGTCGCCGACGGGATCCGCGGCTTCAAGTGCTTCCTGGTCGACAGCGGCGTCGAGGAGTTCGGCTGGGTCGACGAGGCGGCGCTGGCGCCGGCGATGGGCGAGCTGGCGCGGCTGGCCTCGCCGCTCCTGGTCCACGCCGAGGTGGCGGGGCCGATCGACGCGGCGGCCGCCGGGCTGGGCGCGGCCGATCCGCGCGCCTACGCGACCTACCTGGCCAGCCGGCCGCCGGCCGCCGAGGAGGAGGCGATCGCGCTGGTGGTGCGGCTGTGCCGCGACACCCGGGCGCACACGCACGTGGTGCACCACTCGGCGGCGACCGCGCTGCCGCTGCTCCGCGGCGCTCACGCCGAGGGGTTGCCGCTGACCGCCGAGACCTGCCCGCACTACCTGACGTTCGCGGCCGAGGACATCGCCGACGGCGCGACGCCGTGGAAGTGCGCGCCGCCGATCCGCGAGCGCGCCAACCGCGAGCTCCTGTGGCAGGCGCTGGCCGACGGCACGCTGGCCCTGGTCGCCAGCGATCACTCGCCGTGCACGCCGGCGCTCAAGCGGCTCGACGTCGGCGACTTCGCGGCCGCGTGGGGCGGCATCGCGGGGCTGCAGCTCGCGCTGCCTGCGGTGTGGACCGCGGCCCGGGCCCGCGGCCACACGCTGGTCGACGTGGTGCGCTGGATGTGCGAGGCGCCGGCGCGGCTGGCCGGGCTCAGCGGCCAGAAGGGCGCGATCGCCGTCGGCGCCGACGCCGATCTGTGCGTGCTGGCCGACGACGAGGCGTTCGCGGTCGAGCCGGCGGCGATCCGCCATCGCCACCAGGTCACGCCCTACGCCGGCGCGCGCCTCACGGGCCGGGTCCACGCGACCTACCTGCGCGGCCAGCGCATCTACGACGGCGCCGAGGTCGACGGCGTGGCTGGCCAGCTGCTCTGATCAGCCGATCGCAGGATCACCGCAAGGTGCGCACGGCGGTCGCGCGCAGCGGCAGCGCGGGGTCGCCGGTGTACGCGACGTCGACCTCGCGGCCCGCGGCGCCGATCAGCTCGGCGCACACGGCCGGCTCGCACACGACCGGCTCGCCGAGCACCGTGACGTGGTCGCCGACCGCGGCGGCCCACTCCTCGCCCGCGCTGAGGAGCCAGGTGACCGTGGTGCCGGGCGTCATCGTGCGCTCCGCCAGCACCGTGTCGACGACCCAGTCGTCGCCGGCGTCCGCACCGCCGGAGCCGGCCTCGATGTGGTAGCGGACATCAGCCTCGACGCCCCAGGTCAGCTGGTAGTCCTCGATGTGGTCGTAGATCAAGCTCCGCTGACCCGTGGGATCGATGTCGACCGCGCAGAACTGCGGAAACACCCCGACGCACGGTCGGCGATACCACTGCAGCGTCGTGACGTGCTGATCGTCGCCGCAGGCCACCGTCGCGAGCAGCGCGCACAGCCCGATCGACGCAGGTCCGAGTCCACGCTTGGTCATGCGGCGATCATGCCCGCGAACGCGGTCCCGCGGTCAGGGCGCGTGCGCGGCGACGGCGCGGACCGGCCGGGCCGCGTCGCCGGTGGCTTCGATGTCGACGTCGAACCGCGCGCCGTCGGCGTCGCGGGCCAGCACGTCGGCGCACACCGCGGCGTCGCACGCCACCGGCACGCCGAGCAGCGTGAGCTGATCGCCGTCGGCGGCGAACCAGTCCCAGGTCGGGGACACGTGCCACCGCGCTGGCGCGCCGACCGGGACCTCACGAGTGGCGACGACCTCATCGATCACGTAGGCGCCGACCGCGTCGTCGCCCGAGGCGTCGTCGATGGTGTAGCGGACCTCGGCCTCGACGCCCCAGGTGTGCGTGTAGCCCTCGATCGGGTTGTAGAAGGCCCGGGAGGTGGCGGTCTCGTCGGTCATCACCGTGCACAGGTGCGCGGTGATGGCCTCGCACGGCGTGCGGAACCAGGCGAGCGTCCCGGTGTGAACCTGATCGCCGCAGCCGATGAGCAGCGCGGCCGTCGCGACCGCAGACCAGATCGTCCCTCGCATGCCTTCACTGTCGCCGCGCCGCGGTCGCCGTGACAAGCGAGTTGCCACCTCGTGCCGGCCGGCGCGTGGCCGCCGTCACGGCGCGGGACGCACGCCGACCGCGCGCAGCGGCATCGCGGCGTCGCCGGTGTACTCGACGTCGACCAGCCGGCCCGCGACAGGGTCGACGGTCGTGAGCTCGGCGCACAGCCCGGGGGCGCACGCCACCGCCTCGCGGAGCAGCTCCACGTGGTCGCCGACCGCGGTGAACCACGCCTCGCCCGCGCTCAGGTACCAGGTGGTCGCGGCGCCGGGCGACACCGGGCGCTCGGCCAGCACGGTGTCGACCACCCAGTAGTCGCCGGCGTCCTCGCCGTCGGGGCCGGGCTCGATGTGGTAGCGGACGTCGGCCTCGACGCCCCAGGTCGGCGTGTAGTTGGTGATCGCGTCGTAGACGAAGCCGCGCTCCCCCGTCGCGTCGCGCTCGACCCCGCACAGCTGCGGGAAGGGGCCGCTGCACGGCGCGCGATACCACTGCAGCGTCGTGACGTGCTGATCGTCGCCGCACCCCGCGGCCGCCAGCAGCCCGCACAGCCCGATCAACCCGATCAACCCGCCGCATCCACGCTTGGTCATGCGGTGATGGTGGCGACGCCGCCCGCGTGCGTCAACGGCCGCGCTGGCGCAGGGCGATCGCGGTCACAGCGTCGGTGCGACGGCCGTCACGCTGGCCCGCTGGTCGCCGGTCGCGGTAGCGTGGGCCGCGCATGACCACCGATCCGAGCTTCCTCGACCTCCCCGACCTCGCGCTCGACGAGGTCGGCGGCGCCGCGCTCTCGTGCAACGACGAGTTCTTCGCCGAGAAGGAGAACCTGCTCAAGCCCCACGCCGCCGAGTGGAAGGATCACGTCTACACCGATCGCGGCAAGTGGATGGACGGCTGGGAGACCCGGCGCCGCCGCGAGCCCGGCTACGACTGGTGCGTCGTGCGGCTCGGCATGCCGGGTGTGATCCACGGCGTCGTGATCGACACCGCGTGGTTCCGCGGCAACTACCCGGCCGAGGCCTCGCTCGAGGGCTGCGAGCTCGACGATCCGCTCGACCTGCGCGCGCTGGCGACCGCGACCTGGACCGAGCTCCTGCCGAAGAGCGCGCTGGCCGGCGACAGCAAGAACCGCTTCGCGATCGCGCACCGCGGCCGGATCACCCACCTGCGTCTCAACATCTTCCCCGACGGCGGCGTCGCGCGGCTGCGGGTCCACGGCGTCGTGACGCCGCGGCCGGCCCAGCTCGCGGGCACGATCGATCTGGCGGCGCTGGAGAACGGCGGCTGGGTCGAGTCGTGCAGCGACATGTTCTTCGGCTCGCGCAACAACCTGATCAAGCCCGACCGCTCGCGCACGATGGCGGACGGCTGGGAGACCCGGCGGCGGCGCGGCCCTGGCCACGACTGGGCGCTGGTGCGGCTGGCCGGCGCCGGCGTGATCGATCGCCTCGAGATCGACACCTCGCACTTCAAGGGCAACGCGCCCGGCCGCTGCCTGGTCGAGGGCCGCGCCGGTGATGGCCCCGACGACTGGCGGACGATCCTGGCGACGCCGCTGCAGCCGCACACGCGGCACCGGTTCGCCGACGAGCTGCGCCGCGTGGGGCCGGTCAGCCACCTGCGGCTGAGCGTGTTCCCCGACGGCGGCGTGGCGCGGATGCGCGCGTGGGGCCAGCTGGTGACGGCGCGGCCGACCGGCCTGGCGGCGCTCGACGGCCTCGACGCCGCCGCGGCGGAGGCGGCGTTCACGCGTTGCTGCGGCGCGACCGCGTGGGCCAGGGCGATGGTCGCGGCGCGGCCGTTCGAGGACGCCGCGGCGCTCGAGCGCGTCGCCGAGCGCGCGTGGTGGGCGCTGGGCGAGGCCGACTGGCGCGAGGCGTTCGCGGCGCACCCGCAGATCGGCGCGCGGCCGGCCGCGGGTCACGGCGCCTGGGCCGCTGGCGAGCAGCGCGGCACCGCCGAGGCCGCCGACGCCACCCGCGCGGCGCTCGCCGAGGCCAACGCCGCCTACGCGGCGAAGCACGGCTTCATCTACATCGTCTGCGCCACCGGCAAGAGCGCCGACGAGATGCTGGACGACCTGCGCGCGCGGCTCGATCGCGACACCGCCAGCGAGCTGCGCACCGCCGCCGAAGAGCAGGCCAAGATCACCCGGCTGCGCCTGCGCAAGCTGGTGGCCGAGGGCTGAGCGCGATCCTGGTACGCTGGCCGCGCCGATGATCACCACCCACGTCCTCGACACCGCCCTCGGTCGCCCCGCCCGCGGCGTGCCGGTCCGCCTCGAGCTCCTCGACGGCGGCGCCTGGCGCGAGCTCGGCGCCGGCGCCACCGACGACGACGGCCGGCTGCGCACGCTGACGCCGCCGGGCCCGGTCGCGCCCGGCCGCTACCGCATCGGCTTCGACACCGGCGCGTACTTCGCCGCGTGCGGCACGCCGGGCTTCTTCCCGGTGGCCGAGATCCAGTTCGAGATCGTCGACGGCGCCGCCCACTACCACGTGCCCTTGCTGCTCAGCCCCTACGGCTACTCGACCTACCGCGGCAGCTGAGCGGTTGACCGCGCGCGCGCCTTCGCGTGCAATGCCGGCATGCGAACCACGATGATGATCGCGCTGGCGGTGGCCGTGCTCGGCTGCGGCGGCAAGAAGTCGGACGGCGGTGGCGGCGGCGGCGGCAAGGCCAAGGACGCCGACCCGGCGGCGGCCAACGCGGCGGTGCCGGCCGAGCTCAAGGGCAAGCTCGAGTTCGACACCGCGAAGGACGCCAAGGACAACGTCGCGTGGGTCAAGCCCAAGGGCTGGAAGGAGGGCGCCATCCCCGGCATGGTCAAGCCGCCCGACGACGCCAACCTCGGCTTCATGACCAAGTACGCGGTGGGCACCAACTGCGACGGCACCTGCGAGCCCAAGGACTGGGCCGCGACCGCCGACAAGATCGAGTTCGCGCAGCTCGCGAGCGCCGGCACGGTCGAGAAGGACGAGAAGGGCGAGGGCACGCGCACGATGATCGTCGCGATCGGCGATCGCAAGGACCTGCGCATGGCGTGGTGGAAGACCGGCGCCAAGCACTACGTCAGCTGCAGCGCGACGCTCGAGAAGGAGGTCGCGCCGGCGCTGGCCGCGTTCGAGGCCGCCTGCAAGGCGACCGTCACCGGGCTGTAGCCCGGCCCGCGGTCACTGCGCGGCGGCGGCGGCGGCGGCGGCGCGGGCCTTGCGGCCCTCGAGGATCTTCACGAACGAGCGGCCGCGGATCTCGTCGAGCGTGAGCCCGGTGGCCAGCGCCTCCTCCTCGGTGACCGCGCCGCACGAGATGCCGCGCAGGAAGTAGTTGAGCAGGCCCTGGCCGGTGGCGGCGTCGTCGAACACGTCGCCGACCAGCGTGGCCTGGGCGGCCTTGTCGACGAAGTTCTTGAGCCGCAGCGACGCCGCGGCGGCGCCCTCGAGGAAGAAGCCGTAGACCGTGCCGTAGCGGGTCGGCAGCTGGCCCGGGTGCAGGTCCCAGCCCTGGTAGAAGCCGGTCTCGAGCGAGTGGCGCACGTCGGCGGCGTGCAGCCGCCACGCGCCGTGGACCGCGTCGCGGTTGGCCCGCTCCTGCGCCTCGGTGAGCGTGCCGCCGGCCGGCGCGCGGTGCGGCGCGACCGGCATGATCACCGTCGCGCCGTCGGACAGCGCCACGCCGGTCTGCGCGAACGACACCTTCATCATGTGCTTGGCGAAGTCGCACGCCGACGCGCTCATCTTCTGGTGCGCGGCGGTGATGTCGCAGTTCGCGGTGTAGTCGTAGGTCCCGAAGTGCGCGCCGGTCATGCGCCCGGCGGCGGCGTCGAGCAGCCGCGGCAGCATCGACCGCCCCTTGGGGTCCATGATGCAGTGGGTGGTCTCGACCATGATCTCGAGCTTGAGCGAGCCGGCCGCCAGGTCGAGCTTCTCCTCGAGCTCGCCGAACAGCCACACCAGCGTCTCGACGTCGTCGACCGCGGTGATCTTGGGCAGCGTGACGACGAAGTTGGGCGGCAGCGCGCCGCCGGTGGCGCCGACCAGCTCGGTCAGGAACACGTCGAGCGTGCGGATCGAGCGCGGCGCCAGCTCGCGCGAGTACGGCTTGACCCGGATGCCGAGGAACGGCGGCAGGCTGCCGGCGGCCAGGCCCTTGGCGACCTCCTGGGCCGCGGCGACGGCGTGGCCGTCCTCCTCGGCGTCGGGGCGGATGCCGTAGCCGTCCTCGAAGTCGATGCGGAAGTCCTCGACCGCCTCGCGGGCCAGCTTGGCGGTGACCCGCTCGTGCACCGTCTTCGCCAGGTGCACCGGCGCGCCGACGACGCTGGCGAACTGCTCGGCGTCGGCGCCGTAGGTCTCGAGCGCGCGGCGCGCGAGCTGCCCGAGCTTGCCGGCGGTGTCGGCGGTGAACAGGTGGGCGCCGCCGTAGACCGTGTGCACCGGCTGGCGCGCCCCCGAGTCGCCGAGGTAGCGAGCCGCGACCTGATCCTGGGCGGCGTGGATGCGAGCGAGCGCCTTGGCCAGGCGCTTCGACGACAAGGACGTGCGCGGCGTGGTCATCGGCCGCTGTATATCACGGCCCGTCGGTGACCGAGCTGCGGCCGTCGGTGACCGCGGTTCGGCGTCAGGGCGTGGCGCCGGTCGCGGCCATCCAGCACGTGGCGTAGGCCTCGGCGATCACGCCGGCCTCCTTGATCTGTGCCTCGCTGGCCTTGGTGTCGCTGTACTTCTCGCCCATCGCCACGAACTCCTCGGCGACGCGATCGCCGCAAGCCTTGTCCTTGCACGCGCACATCCGATCGCGGAGCGTGGCCATCTCGACGATCGCCTGAGCGGCATCGTCGGTGGCCTTCGGCGTCGCGGCCTTGGCGACGCACGCGTCGAACGCCGCGCCGGCCGCGTCGCGGGCGCCGCGCTGCTCGGTCGACAGCGTCACGTCGCCGTAGCTCGCCACCAGCCACGCCTCGCGCGCCTCGGCGACGCCGTCGGCGCACGCCTTGTCCTCGCACGCGCACGCCTGCGCGCGGAAGCCGTCGAGCTTCTCGATCGCCGCGCGCGCGGCCGGATCCTGGTTGGGGTCCATCGGCTTTGGCGCTTGCTTGCTGCACGCGCCGAGGACCATCGCGAACACGACCACGCCAAACTGCTTCATGACCGCGGACGATACACCGTCAGGGCTGCGGCATCATCGGCGCGAGCATCGCGGTCACCGCCTCGAGCTGCGCGTTGGAGATGCGCGCCACCACCCGCACGCCGTCCTTGGTCTTGCCCAGCCGCACCGACTTCATCGCGTCCTTGAGCGGCTGCATCGACGGCGGCAGGCGGCCCAGCTCGCTGCGCGCGCGCTTCCAGCCGCTGACGACCTGATCGGCGCCGCCGTCGGCGCGCACGTCGACGGTGACGTCGAAGGTGATGCCGTCGCCGAGGTCCATGCCGCCGTACACCAGCCCCACCTGCTCGGCCCACGGCGTCGCGTCGCCCGAGCCGACGAAGAAGAACGTGCGCGCGCGATCGACCTTGGCCAACCACGCGGTCATCCGCGGATCGGTGGCGAGGTTGGCGGTGGTCAGCGTCGCCTGCTCGCGCTCGAGGTCGGCGCGGCCGAGGTCGACCCCGACCGGCGTGATCGTGCCCGGCTCGAGCCGCATGCTCACCACGGTGTAGACGCCGCCGGGGACCGCCAGGTACGGCATGGCCAGCGTCATGCCGCCGCGGTTCTCGAGCGTGACGGTCAGGAACTTGCCGTCGGGGTCGGCCGCCACCGGCAGGCCGGCGTCGCGCGAGCACTTCTCGAACGCGCCCAGGTCGATACCCTTCATGTACATCGCCATGCGCAGCACGCCGTCGCTGAACCCGCCGGCGCCGGCCATCGTGAAGTCGGTGCGGGCCAGGCACGCGTTCCACTTGGCCGAGATCGGATCGATCTGCTTGGACATGCGCCCGAGCGGCGAGCTGGCGGTCCAGTCCTGCAGGCCGAAGTAGTTGCCGCCGAACACGATGTCGCCGCCGGCCGGCAGGTGGGCGAGCAGGTCGGCCTCGCTGGCGCTGAGCGCGCCCGAGCCCTTGGCGGCGGGCATGCCGCCGTCCTTCTCGCAGCCGGTCGCGGCCAGGGTGACGCCGAGGATCGTCCAGAGGGCCTTCATCGGCGCGGTGGTAACACGGCCAGGGAAGGTCGGCGGCGGTGGATTCGTAGATCCCGATGCACCCTGCGACGCGGTGCCGCGATCCACGATTCCAAGTACTTGCGCCGCCGGGCTGAACCCGGGCCTTGACGAAATTGCCTTTGAAAGGCATTTTCAATTTCGTACCGCTCGCACCCGTCCAACCCCGGCCGATACACCCACCATGATCGTCTGCCTGTGCCACGCCGTCCGCGACCGCGACCTCGACGCCGCGATCGCCGAGGGCGCGTCGACGGTCGAGGAGGTGGGCCGGGCCTGCGGCGCCGGCACCGGCTGCGGCGCGTGCATCCCCGACGTGGAGGATCGCCTCGCGCACGGCACCGGCTGCGGCGATTGTCCCCGCTCTCTCACTTCGGTAAGGTCGCGGACCACCGAAGCGAGGGAGGCCGCGCCATGAAGGGTCACGCCGAGGTCATCGACCTCCTGAACGAGCTGCTCACCAACGAGCTCACCGCGATCAACCAGTACTTCATCCACGCCAAGCTGTGCGCCAACTGGGGCTACAAGAAGCTGGCGGGGAAGGTGCGGGCCGAGTCGATCGACGAGATGAAGCACGCCGACGAGGTGATCGAGCGGATCCTGTTCCTCGAGGGCATCCCCAACTTGCAGCGGCTGGGTCGGCTGCGCGTCGGCGAGACCGTGCCCGAGCAGTTCGAGGCCGACCTCGCGCTCGAGCACAACGCGATCGCCAAGCTGAACGAGTGGATCGCCACCTGCCGCCGCGTCGGCGACAACGGCACCGAGGACCTGCTGACCAAGATCCTGGTCGGCGAGGAAGAGCACACCGACTGGCTCGAGACCCAGCTCGAGACGATCAAGCAGATCGGCGTGGCGCACTACCTCGCGCAGCAGCTGTGACGGCCGCGGCGTCGCGCCCGGCGTGACGCCGCGCTGCCAGATTGGCGCGGCGCGGGCCGCGCGCGGTGACGGGCGGGCGCGGGCGGCGGGGCGGCGCGTGTGGCGTCGCGCGGTTCGGCGCTGGCCGCGATGTTGAATCGCTGGCCGCCATGACCGACGTCGTGTGGAAGAGCCTGATGCTGGGGCTGGCGGCGGCGGCGGTGATGTTGCTCGCGACCGGGCGCCGCGCGGTCCCCGCCGCGGGGCCGCCAGGCGTGGTCGTGGTCGACGTGGGGCGGGCCGCCGCCGGCGACCACCTGCTCGACGTGCTCGGCCTGGTGCCGGGGGAGCGCGTGACGGCGATCGCCGATCGACCGGCCGCCACCGAGGACGTCGCCGCGGCGTGGCGGCTGACCGCCCCGGGCGACTACCTCGACCTGACCGTGGCCGGGCCCCGCGGCGCGACGCGGCGGGTGCTGGTGCTCGCGCATCGGTGACGTGGGTCGCACGCGCGCGCGAACCGGCGCGCCGGCGCTGGTCCCGGCGGCGCGGCCTCGCGATAGTCGGGCATGGTCCGCTGCGCGCTCGCGCTCTCGCTCGTGGTGACGGCCTGCGGTACGCCCGCGGCCGGGCCAGTCGACGCGCGGTCGAGCGACGCGCCGGGCGACGCGCCGATCGACGCCGACGACAGCGACGGCGGCGATCCGTTCGCGTGCGTGGCGACGATCGGCGACCTGGCGGCGCCGCCGGAGTTGATCGCGATCCGCAGCGGCTCGCCGGACGGCGTCGCGCTCACCGACGGCGCGGTGGTGCCGATGATGGCCCCGCCCCAGGGCGGCATCATCCTGCTGGTCGGCGTGCGGGCGCGCAACGTCGACGGCTGCGCGCTGCAGCTCACCGCCGCGCTGCGCGACCCCGGCACCAACCAGGTCATCGCGCTCGAGACGCGCCCGGCGCAGCTGCGGATCGGCGGCGACGGCTGGGGCGTGCCGGTCGAGGTGCAGTTCGTCTCGATGGCCAACCTCGCGGTGTGCCCGGCGGCGGCGGCGACCCGCGACGTGTTCGATCAGCCGTGGCGGCTGGAGCTGACGATCGACGATCGCGGCCGGCAGGCCACCACCGCGGTGACGATCACGCCGAGCTGCGCGGACGTCTCGCCGATGTGGGACTGCCCGTGCCAGTGCGCCGCCGACTACCAGCCGGGCGCGTGCAACGTCCCGCCCGGCGGCGGCTGACCGACCGCGGGGGGCTGCGCGACCTGCCCCCTGAATTGACAGCGCGCGCGCCGCGGGCGATGACCCCGGCATGCTCGGAATCGATCTCACTGGCAAGCGCGCCCTGGTCGCCGGCGTCGCCGACGACGGCGGCTTCGGCTTCGCGATCGCCAAGGCCCTGGCCGAGGCCGGCGCCACCGTCGCGGTGGGCACCTGGCCGCCCGCGCTCACGATCTTCCAGACCATGCTCAGCCGCGGCAAGTTCGACGCGTCGATGACGCTGTCGACCGGCGCCAAGATGAGCTTCGCCAAGGTCTACCCGCTCGACGCCGAGTACGATCGGCTCGACGAGGTGCCGGCCGAGGTCAAGGAGTCGCGCCGCTACCGCGAGTGCGGCGACTTCACGATCCACGGGGTCGCCGCGCAGATGCAGGCCGACTTCGGCGGCGTCGACATCGTGATCCACTCGCTGGCCAACGGCCCCGAGGTCAAGAAGCCGCTCACCGAGACCAGCCGCAAGGGCTACCTCGCGGCGCTGTCGGCCTCGGCCTACTCGTTCGTGTCGATGGTGCAGGCGTTCGGCCCGATCATGCCGGCCGGCGGTTCGTTCCTGTCGTTGTCGTACATGGCCAGCCAGCGCGTCGTCCCTGGCTACGGCGGCGGCATGTCGTCGGCCAAGGCCGCGCTCGAGAGCGACACCCGCACGCTGGCCTACGAGGCCGGCCGGGCCCGCGGCCAGCGCGTCAACGTGATCTCGGCGGGGCCGTTCGCGTCGCGCGCCGCCTCGGCGATCGGCTTCATCGATCAGATGGTCGACTACGCCCAGCGCAACGCGCCCATCGCCAAGCCGATCACCGCCGAGGACGTCGCCGCCACCGCCGCGTTCCTGGCGTCGCCGCTGGCCGCCGGCATCACCGGCACGACGATCTACGTCGACATGGGCTTCCACAGCATGGGCCTCGCGGTCGACCGCGAGGGCGCCAAGCCGGCCTGAACGACGGCTACTTGCCCTTGCCGGCGGCGCGCTGCGCGAGGATCGCCCGCTGCTCGGCCGACAGCTGCGCGTCGCAGGCGTAGAACGCCGGCTGATCGGGGGCGGCGGCGAAGCAGGCGCGGGCCGCCGCGCTCCAGTGATCTTCGGTGCACGCGCGCACCATGCTGTCGCGCATCGGCGCCAGCAGGCCGCGCACGCCGCTGCGCTCGCTGGCGGTCAGCTCGGTCGAGCGCTCGACCTCGGCGTGGCCCAGCTCGTAGAACCGATGGCCGACCTCGCCGCAGGTGCGTTCGCCGGCCGGGTGGCGCTTGCACGCGGTGACCAGGGCCAGCGCGGCGAGGACGAGCGAGGTGCGCACGGGTCGGTTATCGAAGCGGCGGGGCCGCGAGTCAAGAAATCACGGGTCGGGGACCAGCGCCGGCAGCGTCGTCGCGACGGTGAAGCTCTGCTCGGTCGGCGCGGCGGTGACCTTGACCATCTTGCACTTCACCGGCAGGTCGGCGGCGTGGTTGGTGAAGTACTGCATGCCCTGCATGCCCAGGCCGGGCGGCAGCACCGTGACGCACAGGCTGTAGTCGCCGGGGCGCACGTTGATGATCGTCGCCGGCCGGCCGCCGAACATGACGCCGAACGTCGACGTGCCGGAGGTCTGCAGCGCCGCGGCCAGGCCCAGCTCGTCGGCGTTGGCGGCGGTGATCGTGCCGGTGAGCAGCCACGCCGCGCCGCCCTCGACGGTGCCGTTGTCGGCGGTCGCGGTCACGCTGACGGTGATCGCGCCCTTGTCGACGGTCAGGTCGACGGTCGCCGGCGCGGTGGTGTCGACCTTCACCTGCTTCGAGTAGAAGGTCATGCCGCGCATCGGGGTGCCCAGCATCGCCGAGACCTTGTAGGTGTCGGGCGCCAGCTTGTCGAAGCGGAAGGTGCCGTCGGCGCCGCTGACCACCGAGTACATCGCGTTGGGCGTGCTGACCGACTGCGCGCTGACGATCGTGTCGGCGGCGGGGCCATCGGCGTCGGTGACCTTGCCGGTCAAGACGCCCCAGCCGGCGACCACGAGTTCGAGCGTCAGCTCGTTGGGCGAGCCGCGCACGACGCGCAGCGCCGCCGAGCGACCGAAGTCCGGGTGCTCGGCCACCACGGCCAGCGGCGCGGGGCCCAGGCCGGTCAGCCGGAACTTGCCCTCTTCGTCGGTGACCGTCTCCTTGTTGCCGGCGCGGCCGGGCGGGCCACCGAACGCCGCGGTGTTCGAGCTGCCGGTGCCGAAGATCTGACCGCCGGCGTAGACCGTCGCGCCGACCACCGGCTGGCCCTTGAGCGTGACCCGGCCGGCGATCGCGCGGCCCTTCTTGACGACGATGTCGCCGGCGTCGGCGACCTTGCCCTCCTCGACGAGGATCTGCACGGTCTTGGGATCGAACTCGGGGCCGCGGATGGTCAGCGTGTACTGCATCGGCGCCAGGTCGCGCAGCTCGAAGCGGCCGTCCTTGGACGCGACCGGATCCGCGGCGAAGCCGACGCCCACCGAGAACGGCGTCGGCACGGTGCCGTCGGCGAACGCCACCTTGCCCTTGATGCCGCCGTCGGCCGGCAGGACGATGCGCAGGTTGGTGGTGCCGGTCTGGGCCTTCTCGCCGTCCATGCCGAACATCCGGCCGCGGTTGCCGACGCTGCGGCTGGCGCGCACGTTGTAGGCGCCGGGCGCCAGGCCGACGATCTTGAACTCGCCGCCGGCGTTGGTCAGCTCCTGCGGCATGCCGCGCAGCCGGAACTGCATCGGGTCGCCGCCGGTGCCCGAGCGGAAGTCGGGGAACGCCGAGACCTGCACGCCCTCGAGCGGCTCGCCGGTCTTGTCGACGACCACGCCGGCGATGGTGCCGGTCTGATCGATCGTGATGACGACGTCCTTGACGTCGCCGCGCGACGCGTCGATCGCGACGTTCTTCGACGAGCCGGTCTCGGCGATCGCCACCGCGTCGAGCGGCTTCTTGGGCAGGCCGCGCACGACGAACGCGCCGGCGTCGTCGGAGAACACCTGGCGCGGCTCGGCGCCGACCATGCCGCGGCTGGCCACCGCGATGCGCACTCGCGCGCTCGGCACCGGCGCGCCCGCGCCGTCGACCACCTTGCCGGCCACGGTGGCGCCGGCGGTGAGCTTGATCTCGACGCCGTCGATGGCGTGGCTGCCGTCGAGCGTGATGATCGCGCTCGAGCCCGGCGCGAACCGCTCGTGGCGCGCGACGAAGCGGAAGCTGCCCGACGGCAGCGCCGGGAAGGCGAAGCGGCCGGCGGTGTCGGTGAGGACGCCGTCCTTGCGCTCGTCGGCCTGGAGGTTCCAGTCCGACGCGCCGGAGTAGACGACCCGCGCGCCGGGCACCGGCTGGCCGGCCTCGTCGACGACCCGCCCGGCGACCGCAGCGCCGGCGACCAGCGCGAGCGTCAGCTCGACCGGCCCGGCGCCGACCTGCGTGAACTGCCGGCTCGGCGCGAAGCCGGGCGCCGCGGCGACGATCTCGTAGCCGCCCGGCGCGACCACCGGGAACTCGACGGTGCCGTCGCCGCCGGTCTGCGCGGTCTGGGCGTCGAGGCCGCGCAGCTCGACGGTGGCGCCGCTGATGGGCGCGTCGGCGCCGGCCTTGCCGGCCTTGTCGAGCGTCGTGACCTTCACGGTGCCGCCCGGCCGCAGCTTGAGCACGACCGGATCGCTGGTGGCGGTGAGCTTGGCGGTGACCGGGCCGCCGACGCCGGTCGGTGCGCGCGCGACCAGCGTGTACGGGCGGCCGACCAGCTTGTCGAAGCCGAAGCTGCCGTCGGCGTCGGTGGTGGTCTGCCGCGACGGGTTGGTCGACACCACGACCGTCGCGCCCTCGACCGGCTTGTCGTCGGCGCCGAGCACCAGGCCCTCGAGCCGCAGCTCGCCGGCGGGGTCGTCGTCGATGAGGATCTGCGCCTCGCCGCCGCGCTCGGGGCCGGGGCGCTCGCCGCGGTCGGGGCCGGGCCGGGCCGATCCGCTGCCGGTGCCAGTGCCGGCGCTGACCGTCGGCTTGGCGGCGGGCTTGTCGTCGGGCTTGCGCAGCGCGAAGAACCACACGGCGACCAGCGCGACGAAGACGGCGGCGATCGCGGCGAGCAGGCGGGGCTTCATCGGCGCGCACTATGACAGACGCCGCGCGGGTGTGTGCACGGCGCTCGCGCCAGGGGCGCGGTGGAAAGCCGGCGTAAGCCTCGACGCGGCGCTTCCATGGACTCGGTCACGATCCCGCCACGGCCGACCTGTTGTTCTTGTGCCGGCCTCGCGCTCGCGATAGAACTGCCGGAACTTTCACCGCAGATCTACGGGGAGAATCTCGATGAGACTAGTCAATCGCTCTACGGTCCTGTTCCTGGGTTCGATCGTCTCGACCGGCCTCGTCGCCTGTGGTGGTGACGACGGTGGTGGCGACGACGTGATCGAGGGGACCGACAACCTCTACGTCGTGTCCAAGGTCCAGCTGCCGGCGTCGGCCAACGAGGCCACCATGCTCGGCCTCGACATCGACGGCGTGTCGGGCGATTCGAACATGGGCATCGACAACCAGCTCGGCACCTTCCTCGGTTCGCTCCGCGGCATCGCCCCGGGCCTGAACCTGCAGATGTCGCTCGACGAGTCGGTCGACCAGGGCTCGCTGGCGTTGCTCGCCAACGTCAAGGCGACCGCGCTCGACAACGCCGCCAACGCCGGCATGTGGGTCTACATCGGCGACACCGCCGCGGGCACCATCACCCCGGCGCCGTGCACCGACGCGAACGATACGGTCTGCCGCCACCACCTGGACGGCACCGGCATGTTCGCCGTCAAGGCGGGCACCGCCACCGACACCAAGCTGGCTGGCACGGTCATGGGCGGCACCTTCAAGGGTGGCCCCGGCACCATCAACCTCCAGCTGTCGCTCGCTGCCGACAGCCCGCCGCTCGACCTGCCGCTGCAGAAGGCGCGCGCCGAGATCAAGGTCACCGCGACCGGCTTCGCCGCGGGCTCGAAGCTCGGCGGCGGCATCAAGCAGTCGGACATCGAGGGCAAGATCCACCCGGCGATCGAGTCGATCGTCGACGACCTCGTCATGCGCGACTGCGGCGCGGCCCCGCGCACCCCGCCGACCTGCGGCTGCACCTCGGGCTCGACCGGCGCCAGCGTGCTGGGCTTCCTCGACACCGCGACGCCCAAGGACTGCGACATCTCGCTGGCCGAGGTCACCTCGACCCTCAACAGCCTGCTGACCACCGACATGGACCTCCTCGATGGCTCGGGCAACCCGGGCACCGACGGCGTCAACGACTCGGTCTCGCTCGGCATCGGCGTCCAGGCCGTCAAGGGCACCTACACCCTCCCCGCGCAGTGACAAAAGAGGGGCTTTCGTAAGCCCCTCCCCCGGCATTCGCCGGGGCCCCCACCCGCGTGTTGATTCAGAGGGTCTTTCGAAAAGACCCTCCCCCGGCATTCGCCGGGGCCCCCACCCGAAACGGCCCAGAGCGTTCAGCGATGGGTCGGGTAGGACCGCCGCCCCGCCTCGCGCGGGGCGGCGTCGTTTCGGAGACCAAGAGCGCCGTCACGGTCACGGTCTCGATCACGGTCACGGCCGCGGTCACGGCCGCGGTCACGGCCGCGGTCGCGGTCGCGGTCTCACAGGGAGGAGCAGACGAGCTCGCCGGAGGACGCGCGGGCCTTGGCCTTGACGTGCTGGCCGTCCTTGTACTTGCGCCAGGTGGTCTCGGAGACCTCGCAGGTGCGCGACTTCTTGCCGTCGAAGAACTCGAGGGTGTAGGTCGCGTGGCGATCGCCGGCGCGGCGCGCGCCGGGGCCGATCAGGGCCGGCGGCGGCGGCGCCTCCGCCCACTTCACGTCGAGGCCCGCGCCCTCCTGCTTGAGCGCGTCGACCTTCACCCAGCGATCGATGCGGTAGTCGCAGTAGTCGTCGTAGACCGGCTCCTGCCGGGTCTTCGGCGTGCACTGGTTGACCTCCTCGAAGGTGCCGTCGCCCTTGTCGCGCTTGACCATCTTGCAGTCCTCGCCGTCGGGCACGCTCTTGGTCGAGCGCTCCTTCTGCGCGCAGCTCACCGCGCGCGCGCCGCTCGGCACCTCGTTCTTCCACTTGCTCTCGCCGACCTCGCGGTACTCCTCGACGTCGATCACCGTCGCCCAGCGGTGGCCCTTCACGTCGAGCTCGATGTTCTTCTTGCGGATGCACCGCCACCAGATCGCCACCGACAGCAGCAGCACGGCGGCCAGGATGTACCAGCCCCACGGCCGGCCCTTGGGCTTGGGCGCCTGCTTCTCCTGGACGAACGGCACCGCCTTCATGCCGTCGAGCGGCGCGCCGCACTTGCCGCAGTTCTTGGCCTTGGCCGACTGCGCCGTGCCGCACGAGCTGCACACGCGATCGGCGCCGGTGAACTGGTGGTTCGCCACCGCCACCTTGTCGGCGTCGCTCGGGAAGTACCGCTTGCTCGCGTCCTGCGGCGCGCCGCAGTTGGGGCAGTGGCGGTGGGTGACGCCGAGGTTCTTCTTGGTGTCGCAGTGGGGGCAGTCCCACAGCATCTCGTAGCTGCCGAGGGACTCCTCGCGGGGCGTCGTCGGGTTGCTCATCACCGCGAGCATCCCACGATCCGCGCAGACCGTGTGTCCGCCGGCGCCGCCAGCGGTGTCAGCGTCGGCTGCGCGGCGGGCCGAACGTCGCCTTCAGCGTCTGCCGGGCGCCGTCGCGCAGCACCTCGACCGCCGCCTCCTGGCCCGGCACCGCCTCGCCGAGCACCAGCATGAAGTCCTCGACGTTGCGCACGTCGGTCACGCCGATCTTGACGATGCGGTCGCCCTTCTGCAGGCCGGCCTTGGCCGCCGGGCCGCCGGGCACCACGTCGGAGATCAGCACGCCGGGGATCTTGCCGTCGTCGCCGTAGCCCGGGATCGTGCCGAGCGAGGCGCCGCGCATCGGCACGTCGCCGATCGCCGGCGGCGCCGCGACCTTCTTGTAGGTCAGCGCCGGGGCCTGATCGAGGGCCAGCGCGGTGTCGGCGACCACCGCCGCGACCTGCGCGATGCCGGCGGCGTTGATCGCCGGGCTGTCGTCGGTGACGCGGTGGTAGTCGAGGTGGCTGCCGGTGAAGAAGTGCACGACCGGCGCGCCCGCCGAGTAGAACGACATGTGATCGGACGGGCCGTAGCCGGAGCCCGCGAGCTGGCAGGCCACGCGCTGCCCCGCGCACACCGGCGGCATCAGCGTGCCCCACTCCGCCGCCGACTCGGCGCCGAGCACCTGGACCGTGTTGTCACGCAGCCGGCCGATCATGTCCATGTTGAGCATCGCCACCGGCGTGCCGGCGTACGGCGTGTGCTTGACGAAGTGCTGCGAGCCGAGGATGCCCATCTCCTCGCCCGAGAAGCCGATCAGGTAGACGTCGCGGTGCAGCGTGGCGGCCTTGGGCGCCAGGCGCCGCGCCACCTCGAGCAGGCCGGCGATCCCCGACGCGTTGTCGTCGGCGCCGTTGTGGACCGCGAGGTCGGCGTCGAGCGCGCCGGTCTGCGGGCCGCCCATGCCGAGGTGATCGAGGTGGGCGCCGACCACCAGCGGCGGCGCGCCGGCCGCGGCCTGGCCGCCGCGGAGCACCGCGACCACGTTGTGGGTGGTGGCCTTGACGTCGTCGAGCTTCACCGTGAGCGCCACCTTGTGCTTGCCGGTGGTCAGCGGCTGGCCGATCGCGGTCGTGACGATCACCACCGGCAGGCCGGCGTCGGCGCCGTCGTGCGGCGCCAGCCGCGGCAGCGCGGCCTCGGTCTTGCCGGCGGCGGGGAGGTCGACGACGATCATCCCGATCGCGCCGCGCTGCCGCGCCTGCATCGCCTTGAACGACAGGTCGCCGAGGCGCGCCGCGTCGGGCTTGGACAGGCCGTCCGGCGCGAAGCGGCGGACCACGACGACCTTGCCCTTGACCGCCTTGCCCTTGTAGTCGTCGATGGCCTTCTCGCCCTTGGCCGCCTTGCGCACGATCCCGAAGCCCACGTAGACCGTGTCGCCCGCGACCGTCTGCGACGCCGACACCGGGGACGGCGCGAACGCGTCGACCGCGACCGCGGCGCCGTCGACCGTCAGCGCGGTCGTGGCCCCGCGCGCCACCGCGACCGTGACCTCGAAGGGCTGCAAGAACTCGCCGCCGGCCAGGCCGCCCACGGCGCCCAGATCGCGCAGCTCGCCGACCAGCCACTTCTGGGCGTCGTCGAGGCCGACCGAGCCGACCCCGCGCCCCTCGCGGGCGTCGTCGGCCAGGTAGCCGACCGCGCGCGCCGCGTCGTCGGCCGGCGTCGCGGTGATCGGGCCGCGCGCGTCGTCGATCCACTCGGCGACGAAGACGTTGGTGTCGCTGTTGTGGCTGCCCGGCGCCGGCGGCGGCGAGCCGCGGTTCGACGAGAACGCCAGGCGCTTGCCGTCCGGGGAGAACATCGGGAAGCCGTCGAAGCCCTCGGCGTAGGTGATGCGCTCGAGGTTGGTGCCGCTGACGTCGACCGCCCAGATGTCGAAGTCGCGGCCGCGCGGGTCGGCGACGTTGGAGGCGAACAGGATCCGCTGGCCCGACGGATGGAAGAACGGCGCGAACGACGCCGCGTTCAGGTAGGTCACCTGCCGCGCGTCGCTGCCGTCGGCGTTGGCCACCCAGATCTCGAGCTTGGTCGGCCGCACCAGGTGCTCGGCCAGGAGCGCCTGGTAGTCGGCGAGCTCGGCGCCGGTCGGCCGCGACGCGCGCCACACGATCTGCGAGCAGTCGGCGGAGAAGAACGCGCCGCCGTCGTAGCCGGGCGCGGTGGTGAGCCGCTTGACGTTGCCGCCGTCCTTGTCCATCCGGTACAGCTCGAGGTCGCCGTCCTTGTCGGACGTGAAGATCACCGAGCCGTCCTTGCCGCAGATCGTCGCCTCGGCGTCGTAGGCGCCCGGCGTGCCGTACAGCTTGCGCGGCGCCCTGGGGTCGCCGCCGATCGTGTTGGCGTAGATGTCGTAGTCGTACAGCGCCCAGACGTAGCCCTTCGAGTGATCGGGCGGCGGTGGGCAGGCGTCGCCGAGCGCGTGAGTCGACGCGTACAGGTAGTCCTGATCGCCCGGGAAGTAATACGAGCAGGTGGTGCGCCCGGTGCCGGTCGACAGCAGCAGCGGATCGCTCGGCGCGCTCGCCGACATCGTCATGATGCGATCGCAGGCGTAGCCGTCGCGGGTCGACTGGAACATCAGCTTGTCGCCGCCCCACGCCCAGTACGCCTCGGCGTTC
>Ga0075163_10003019_pt1 | contig 22653 bp, 19 predicted proteins | sample JI1023141ADNA_FD_71478 | JGI IMG/M metagenome (GOLD analysis project Ga0075163, IMG submission 71478) | Wastewater effluent complex algal communities from Wisconsin, to seasonally profile nutrient transformation and Carbon sequestration -... | ecosystem: Engineered > WWTP > Effluent > Algae... | reverse complement strand
ACGCTCATCTCGACGCTTGCTCGCGCAAAACCGTCCGTCAGCGCGCTCCGTGTGAATGGCTGGTCGATCTTAAGTTCAGTGAACGGATACATCTGCAGGCGGCAACCAGGCTGACCCGCGAAGCCGAGGCGCATCAGCCGGGCAAACGGACTATCGTAGTGGCGCTGACGGCGCAGGTCCGCGGAGCGGATGCCGACGCATGGGCAGCAGCTGGCGCAGACCGGCATATGACCAAACCCTTCACATCCGCGCGATTGACCGACGCCCTCAAGGCAGCCAGCACGGGCCTCAGGACGATCTCCAGCACCTCGGAAACCGCCGCACCGCCCGTAGCGGACCCCGTCGACGAAGCACCGCTGATTGACGAGGAAGCGATCGCAACCATGGAGGCGGTTGGCGCTCGTTCCGGGCGGGACGTCCTCGCAAAGGTCTGGAAGCTCTTTATCGGCCAAGGGCCGGATGCGGCGTTCAAACTCGAAACGCTGGCGACAGCCGGCGACCCCGGCTCCCTGGCCAAACAGGCCCACTTCCTCAAGTCCATGGCGATATCGGCGGGAGCCGCCCGCTTGGGATTGCCTGCGAGGAAATCGAACAGGACAGCAAAGCCGGACGAGTAACAGAGGCCGCAGCGCGGATAGCCACGATCCGTCCCGTACTGGACGAGACCTGCGCCATAATGAACAGCCGGCTTGGAGCCCGCCCGGCAGCGGCCTCCCGCTAGAACAACCCCGGCAAGAAATTTCCCTTTCGGGCGCAGACACGAAATGCACCCGTGAACCGGCGTGAACGCCCTCCAAGGCTGCGCTGCAATGGTTGACGCAGAGGCTACCCCCATGTGAAGGCTCGAAAGCACGAGGGTTTCGCGACTCCGTGAAGGCGAGTGGTCGAGACTCGGACCGCCCTGCTGCACTAGTATATACGCCTTCTGTTCTGGACGTTACATGACCGTTACGCCTACCGAACCGACGAACCTTCTCGACGCCACGACGCTGGCGGAGATCGCGCGCGTTCGGGCATCTGGCGTTCTCGGGGCCACCGGCAGGCTCGTGGAGCTTTTTGATTTTCTCGCTTCCCGGTCTGGCGACAGCAGGCCGCCGAAAGAGGCAGAAATTGCCCTCGCCGTTTTCGGCAAGGCCGACTCGGAAGCGCTTCGCGACGACCCTGTGGCGCGGGTCTATATCCACCGCCTCCGCAAACGGCTCGACGATTTCTACCTGCGCCATGGCGCACCGTCCGGGGTACGGCTCGATATTCCAAAGGGCGACTACCGGATCGTCAGCGCGCCGTCCGGCGAGGCGAGCGATGAGGCGGGCGCGGCGGATACCGTGCAGGCCGCCGGCGCGGACGACAGCCACGCGAAGCCGGCCGGGCGCAGGCGCTGGGGATTGATTGCAGCTGCCTTCGTCGCCGTCATGCTTGGCGGCAACATAGCTGCGTGGGCGCTGCTGGGCGCCAAGCCGGCTCAAAAGCAGCTCGCGGACGCCGGCATATGGACCGAGATCGCCAACAGCACGCGGCCGCTGCTGATCGTGGTCGGCGACTATTACATGTTCGGCGAATACGAGGAGCGCGTTACGCTGAAGCGACTGGTGCGCGACTTCGCCATCAACTCAAAGGAAGATCTGGTTCACAGCCAGCGCGATAACCCGCAAGGCTTCGACAAGTATTCCGACGTGGCGATGCAGTACCTGCCCGCCTCCGCCGCCTACGCCCTGGCAGACCTTGCGCCGCTGCTGCGCGAAGGACGGCAGGTTCAGGTGGCGCTCTCTTCCGAGCTGACGCCGAACCGGCTGAAATCGGACGACATCATCTATGTCGGCCTGCTCAGCGGCATGGGCGCGCTGCTTGATCCGGTGTTTTCGCAGTCGCGGTTCGCGATCGGCGAAAGCTATGACCAGATTATCGATCGCAAGACCGGGAAGCACTACAACAGCGAGGCGTTCCGCGCCGCGCCGGGCGATCAGATGTATCGGGACTACGGATTTTTCTCGACATTCGAGGGCCCGGCGGGGAACCGGATTGCGATCCTTTCAGGCTCGCGCGACACGGCTGTCATGGGCGTGGCGGAAGCGCTGACGCAGATGGACCGGCTGGCCAAGGTCGAGAAGAAGACCGGCGACAAGACCGATTTCGAGGCCCTGTTCGAGGTCAAGGGACAGAAGCACGTGAATCTGGAGGCGCAAGTGCTCGCTTCCTACGCACTGGACAGCTCAACGATCTGGAGCGGCGCGCCAGCGAACGTGGCTTCTTATCCGAAGAAGTAGTCACTGTTCAGTGGCTGTTGAACGCCAGTTCGCAGCGAACGCCATCGGGATTGAACTTCAGTATAGCGCCGCCACCCGGCACGCCGTTGAGCGCAGCCCCGATCATCCGCGTACCAAATCCTGTGGACCGGGGATTCTCGACCATCGGTCCGCCGCTCTCGACCCATACAAGCGTATAGGCGCCCGGCGCTCGTTCGAACCAGCTGCAATCGACTTGCCCGCTCTCGTTCGATAAGGCCCCGTACTTCACGGCGTTGGTTGCAAGTTCGTGCAGGCAAAGCGCGAGCGGGATAGCTGCGGACGGGGCGAACTTAACAACCGGCCCGCCCGACACATTGAGACGTGTGCCGTAGCTACCCGTGAATGGCGCAAGCGCGAGCCGAACAAGGCTGTCCAGAAGAACGGGTCCCTCTGGCTCTGACGTCGACATGAGGCTGTATGCGGATGACAGCGCACGCACACGCTCGGTCAACCGATCGCGAAATTCCTCCACATTGGTCGCGCCTTGAGCCGACTGCTGCGCGAGTGCGCTGAGAATGGCGAAAGTGTTGCGGGCGCGATGCGTTTGCTCTCGGACTACCAACTCCAGCTTCTGCTTGGTCTGGGCTAGTTCGTCCCGCTCCACTCTGATCCGTGCGCGAAGCTCCTGTGCAAGGCCACAGCCAACGGCGACGACAGAAGCCAGCACCACCCACACAATGGTTGTCGCGTAAGGATACTGAACGCCGAATGCAAAGACGACGAGCGGCGTCGACAGGACAACAACAATCAGGCCCGCACGAAATCCAGCGATCAGCGAGGCCGCCATCACAGCCGGGTAGAATGTGACGAAAGGAACCTGCCCCTGGATCAACAGGTCCACCAACAATCGAGCGACATAGCCAAGCAGAACACACGGGACAGCGATCAATAGCGCCCGTGTCCAGCTTGTATGTTCGGGGCTGTCCTTTGCGAAAAATCGCACCGCCGTCCCCTCGAGACCCTGATACGCGCGCACTACAGCACAGCCCGCCGGAGCGGACACCTGTTTCAGCAGCATTATTCGCAAATGCTGCGAAGCTGCGTTTCCACGCGGCATTGTTTCTTGGGTAAACACGCCCTTTAGCCCTGCTCGCCACAAAATGGCCCGCAGGATGCGGACAAGTTTCGAAAGCGACCTAGATTTCAGAAGTCGGGAGGCCGTGGGGGCGGTACTGCACGGGATCAACGACGCATGCGCGGCTGGCTGTTGTTTCACAATGATGTCGCAGACGGCGTTCCCGAGGCGGAGGAAATCCGCCGTTTCATCGAGGCAGGCAAGCGGCGCGGCATCAAGCTGGATGCTCTGCGTCCACGCGATTTCGAACTGATCGTATCGACTGAACGCGACTGGCGGGCCGAGTATGCCAACGGCAAATTGCCAAGGCCCGATTTCATCATTCCACGGACCGGCAGCGAAACCAGCTATTTCACCCTCGCCGTCATCCGCCAGTTTGAACGCATGGGCGTTCCGCTGATCAATGGCGCGGAAGCGGTCGAAGCATGCGCTGACAAGCTTCAGACGCTGCAGCTGCTTTCCGCCTCCGGCTTGCCAATCCCGAAGACGATCCTCGCGAAATTTCCCGTTGATGTGGACGTAATCGAGCGCGAACTTGGCTTTCCCGTCGTCGTCAAGAAGCTTCGCTCCACACGCGGCGCCGGCGTCGTGCTGTGTCAGGACCGCGAACAGTTCGACGATCTAGCAAGTCTGCTTGGCGACGCGGCGCATCAGTCTGACTTCATTTTCCAGCAGTATATCGCCCGCAGCCACGGACGAGACGTGCGATTGCTGGTAATCGGAAATCAGGTCGCCGCGTCCATGGAGCGGCGATCGCTCAACGGCAACTTCAAATCGAACATCTCACTTGGCGGCTCGGGCGAGTGCATGAATCCGCCGGACGAGATGGCGCAACTGGCGATCGATGCAGCCAAGACGCTCCGGCTGGACATCGCCGGGATCGACGTACTGTACGACGACAAAGGCTATCGGATCTGCGAAGCCAACTCGTCGCCGGGTTTTGTTGGCTTGGAAAAAGCGTGCCCGGTGAGCGTGCCGGACAAGGTGTTCGACTACATCATCGACAGGCTGAAGCCGCCGGAAGTGGCGCGGCGGTCGATATGGAGCCGCATCACCCGGCGCAAACCCAAGGAAAAAGTGCGCGAGAAAGAGAAGGTCTGAGCGGACCGTTTACGCAGCCCGTTCGAAGATAGCCGCGATACCCTGCCCGCCGCCGATGCACATCGTCTCCAGCCCGTAGCGGACTTCGCGGCGATGCATCTCGTTCATGAGGTTGGCGAGGATACGCCCGCCCGTCGCGCCAATCGGATGGCCAAGCGAAATGCCGGAGCCGTTGACGTTCAGCTTGTCGGCATCATTCCAGTTCCAGCCCTTGAGGACGGCCAGAACCTGCGGAGCGAAGGCTTCGTTCAGCTCAACGAGGTCGATATCCTTCCAGCTCAAGCCGGTACGCGCGAAAAGGCGCTCAACCGCCGGAACAGGGCCGATGCCCATGCGCGATGGCTCAACGCCGGCAGCAGCCCAGCCGACGAACCAGCCCATCGGCTCAAGACCCAGCTCTTCCAGCTTGTCCTCTGCCACGACGAGGCACGCGGCGGCGGCGTCATTCTGCTGCGAGGCGTTGCCAGCGGTGACGACGCCGCCCTTCTCTATGGCGCGGAGCTGGCCAAGGGAGGCGGCGGTGGCGTCGCCGCGCACGCCTTCGTCCATCTTGAAGATGACGGGGTCGCCTTTTTTCTGCGGCACGGCGACGGGCACGAGTTCGTTGTCGAACTTGCCAGCCTTCCATGCGGCGGCGGCGCGCTGCTGGCTGCGGGCGGCGTATTCATCGCACTCTTCGCGGCCGATCTGGTAATCCTTGGCGAGGTTCTCGGCGGTCTCGATCATGCCTGTGATAACGCCGAAGCGGGAAATCGGCTGCGACATCACACGGCCGCGCTGCAGACGGTCATGCATCGTCACAGAGCCTGCTCGGGCGCCCGAGCGCATATCGGTGGAATAGTACTCGACGTTGGTCATGCTCTCGACACCACCGGCGACGACAACATCGGCCGCGCCGGTCTGCACGAACATGGCGGCGTCGATGATCGACTGGAGGCCGGAGCCGCAGCGGCGATCCAGCTGGTAGCCCGGCACGGTGATCGGCAGGTCAGCCGCGAGAGCGGACCAACGCGCGACGCACGGCGCTTCCCCGCTGGGATAGCCTTGCGCGAACACCACATCGTCAATTTTCTCGGGGTTGATCTTCGTCCGCTCGACCAGCGCCTTCAGGATCACCGCGCCAAGATCGCCCGCCTGCATCGAGGCCAGACCGCCCTGGAACTTGCCGACCGCTGTGCGGATTGGGCTGACGATGGCGGCGCGGCGGAGTTTGGTCATGTCGGCTTCCCCGAAATCCTTGATTCAATCGGGCCGCACCATAGCTGCGTCTCGCGCCACGGCAACCTGCGCCAGATCAGAGACCAAGCACCCCGGCCGTCCGCTCGATAAACCAGTAAGCAGCGGTGACACCGATTATGTAAACGGGCGCGCGCCAGGCGATTTCCTGCCAGCGCTGGTTGAACGCCGCCGGCGCAAATCGCTTCCACAGGAACATCAGCAGCAGAACAGCGGTGATGAAGATCAGCTGACCAGCTTCGACTCCGAGGTTGAAGAACAGCAATGCGAGGGGTGCCGCATCCTCCGGAATCCCGATCTCTCGCAAGGCGCCGGCGAAGCCGAACCCATGCAGCAGGCCGAATGCGAAGGAAGCCAGCCAGGGCAATTGCGCTGTAAGACTGCGATGCCCCGCCCTTACCCGCATGATCTCAACGGCCACAAACATGATCGACAGCGCGATGGTGGCTTCCACCGGGGCGTTCGCTAGCTTGATCCAGCCAAAGGTTGTGCCGGCGAGTGTCAGTGAATGCGCGACCGTGAACGCGGTAATCGCGCCAACCAGCCGCCTTACATCCCTGACAAGCAGAAGCAGCGCCGCCACAAACATCAGGTGATCGAAGCCCAGCAGGATATGCTCGACGCCAAGGCCCGCATATGTGGCGGCAACATCGCTCCAGGGCTGACGCTCGGGAATCGTCGCGGTCGGATCGTCTGACGTGATGCGTAAGGTTTTCGGGGCGCCCTCGAGCGGCTCGAAGCGAACGATGACGTCGGTGAGAGTCTGCGAGAGATTTTCGACCGCGAGCGTCTTACCGACGATGCTGCCTTCGCAAGCGGCTCGCCAGCGTTGAATTACAGCATCACCGACCAGCGTAGAGCGTGGCTCGGAAGTGCTGGTGCATTGCGTGGGTTGCTTGATGTTGAGCGCGAGACGCATGTCGCCACGGGCCGGCGTCTTCCAGAGAAAGTCATAAACCTGCGGCTCGACTTCGCGGATCTGCAGGTAGGCTGGGCGGATTTCGTGGGCCAATGCGACTGGCGCCAGAAGCACCACGGAAACAAGCCACAGCGCGATCAGGCGGATGGCGCGCATCACTCGCCGACCTCGGGGATAGGTCGTGTCTTCGGTTGTGGATTGGGCGTTTCGGGCAAGCCTTGCCAAGGCTCCGGCCACTCAATGCGGATGTCATACCGTTTGCGCATGCGCGCGTGAAATTCGTCGCGCGCGATATTGCGGCGGCTTTCGATCCAGTCGGCGCGAACCTTGTCGCGAACCTCAGCCAGTGGAACGCTTCTGCCCGGCTCGACATTCATGACCAGCACCAGATGCTGACCAAACGGCGACGGCACTGGTCCGAACCAATCCTTTTGCTGCTGCGCAAAAACACTCGCTGCGAACTCGGCGCCGAACTGCGCCGCAACGCCTTCTTCTGTCGTCAGCGGCATGGCGGCCGGCAACATGGAGCTATCGCCAATCTTTGTAGGCTCGGCGCCGGATCGCAGCTTTGCGAGCATGGTTTCAGCATCGGCTTTCGCAGCCGCCCCGCGCTTGTCACCATTGGCGAGCACGTGGCGGATCGCGCGCCGCTCCGGCAAGCGATAGAGGCTGGGGTTTGTGTCGAGCCACGCCTGCAATTCGGCCTCAGTGGGAGCTTCGCTGGCGGCGCCGTCCTCAATCAGGAATTCAAGCTTCTGACGCATCCGGCGACGAACGATTGTGTCGTCAGCATCCAGCCCCATGGCGACCGCCTCGCGATACCCGATCTCCTCGCTGACGAAATCGTCGACCAGCACTTCGAGCTCGGGTCGGTTGGGCAACCTGCCGGAAAGCAGAAGGAAGCTTTCGGCAATCTGGTTCACGCGCCCTTCCGAGATGACGACTTTCTCGCCCGGCGGCCCTTCATCGCGACCGTTGATCAGCCCGTTCACAACGAACAGCACCAACCCGATTGCAAAGAAATGCAACAAGGGCTCGCGGATCGCGCGCCTCAGAAAGCTTGTCACACGCGACGCCCCGCCCACCTCCAAAGATCATCCAGCCTTCGTGGGGATGAACCAGATGGGCGAGGAATACGCCCGCTCCTGGATTGTCTTTTCCAGATCCGGGTTCGGATCGATGCCCGCGCGGATCGCATCCCACGTCGACCAGCGACAGGTCGGGTTCTCGATCACGCGGGCATAGTAGAATGCGTTGAGCTTCGGATCGAATTCCGGGTCAGACCAGCTAGCGCTCAGCTCCGCGTCACCCTTGTCCTGGCTGAATGCGCACGTCTTGATATCAACCGAAGCACCATTGTCGGCGCAGCGGTGGGTCGAAGGATTGATCGAGCCGCCATCTGAGCACGCGACGTCGAACACTTTCTCCTGCGTCTTGCCGGTCGCATCGAGCCAGCCTTTGACCACCTGGATACGCTGCAGAGGCGCAGAGTTTGCGTCGCGCATGGCCATCACCTGGAAGTCGGGCTTGCCGGTCGCCTTGCCGATCAGGTCGGAGCCCATCGGCACGCCGTTGGCGTAGGCATTCTTCACGCCTTCATCACTGGTAAGCGCAACCGACCCTATGCCGTAGCCGGCGAAAAAGCGGACACGGATGCGTGGGCCGCTGGTCGCGAAAGTCTCCTTGCGACGCAAGGCAGCGTAGATTTCCTCGCGGGTGTTCTCCGGCGCCCAGACGCCAGTGAGGCCGGATGCGCCCCATGTCGAGAAGCGCGCGACGTTGTCTCCCGGCTTGTAGTTCGCCCACGTCTTGCCTACGGGCGGCGTGGAGCCACGAAGCTCCGGCGTCGCATCGCGGATGCCGACTTTCGAGACATAGTTGTTTTCTTCGTATGAACCCGCTGCGTTGTGCGTGTCGCTGCTACCGACCATGCCGTACTTGTAGGGATTGGCGCCCACTTTCGCTTCGATCTCGAGGCCGTCTTTCAGAGCCTTGCGAACATAGCCGCCATCAAACTTCGTGATGGGGCGTGGCGAGCCGATGTACCATTCCATGATCTCGAAACCGGCCATCTCATCGTTCGGCGACAACAGGGGGTGCGTTTCGGAAGTGCCTTTGACCTGCGTGACCTCGGTCAGCGGTTCATTCCGCGCACGAAGGTCGGCCCAGGCGCGATCGATTGGCTTGCCGTTCCACATCGTGCGCTCGTACATCGTGCCGTCCGAGCCATTGGCATTGTGCGGGATCGACAAAGCTTCGATGCCTTGGGCACGCTGCTGTTCCATCCAGCGCCAGAGGTCTTCCGGATTTTGTGATTCCAGCGCCGTGTAGGGAAGTTCCGGTACGGCGTCGGTTGCGAAGATCACGTTGCGGTGCAGGTTACGGCCCTGTGGCGCGGACGTGTATTCATAACCTACGAGCGTAGTGAATTTGCCCGGCTCGTAGTTGCGCTTTGCGGACTCGATGATGTCATGCCACGCGGATTTCACCGTCCGCAGGTCAGAATATTCTTCCATGCGCTTGCCGACGTTCAACGTATCAGCAAACTTGCGGAAAGCAGTGTTGACCTGAACCTGATCGGTCGAGAACAGCTCCTTGGCGTAAGGCACTTTCGAGTAGGGATCGCCTTCGGTGTTGATGGCCGGAAGCACGCCGAGATATTCGGAATGGTCCGTCACCGCCAGAAAATCCAGCGGGCCCGAATTCATCTTCAGATCAAATCCGGCGGCATGTTTGATCGTGCCGCCTTTGGCATAAGCGTAGGCTTCGTCCGGCGAAGCGCGCACGTTGAAGATATACGCATCGAACGAGTTGCGCGTGTGGAGGTGAAGGTCGCCGAAGTAGGCATTATTCAGCGGGTTAGGCGCCGGACGTTCAGTAGCGGTGGCTGGCGGCGCATTCTCGGCGACAGGCGCCGCAGCTTGATCGTTGCACGCAGTCAGAAGCGCCGCAGCGCAAACCGCCATCGCTAGCCGGATCATGATTGCTTCTCCCGCAGTTGCCTTGTTACCGCGCAGTACAGTCTGTAACACAGATCAGTCCGCGTCGAGAGGGGCAACATGGTCGAGCATTACCGCGTCATCGGAGGCCTTGGCTCTCCGTATTCGATAAAGATGCGCGCGATCATGCGCTATCGCCGCCTTCCTTACCTGTGGGAGCCGCTGGGCCCTGACACGGACGCCGTTCTCCGTAACGTCAAGGCACCCGTGATCCCTGTCATCCAGTATCCGAGCGGCGAATGGCGTAACGATTCGACACCGATGATCTTCGATCTCGAAGCACGGCACGCAGAACGAAGCATCGTGCCGGTTGATCCTGCAGACCGCTTCCTGGCCTGCCTGATCGAGGACATGGGCGACGAATGGGCCACCAAGCTAATGTTCCATTATCGCTGGTTCTACGAAGAAGATCAGGAAGCCCTTTCCCGCTGGCTGGCGTTTGATCGCTTCCGTGGAGGTGGGCTGGAGACGATCCAGACCTTCGCTGATTATTTCCGGTCACGGCAGATCGGACGCATGGCGCTTGTCGGTTGCACCAAGGAGAACGCGCCGCTTATCGAGGAAACAATGCGCAGGCTTTGCGCTATCCTTGAAGCGCAGGCGCAGGCTTCACAGTTCTGGTTCGGCACGCGTCCTTCCCTCGCCGAATTTGCCTGGATGGGTCAGTTCTCCCAGCTCGCCAGCGACCCCACGCCAGAAAGATTGATGCGCAAGATCGCTCCGCTGACATTCCGCTGGTTGGCGCAGCTAGACGACCTGTCCGGCCTGGAAGGCGAATGGCGCAAGCCTGATGAAGCGCGAGCGCCTGTCATCGAAAAACTGTTGGCTTTCGCAGGTGAAGTCTATTTCCCCTTCCTAGCGGCCAACGCCAGAGCGGTAGCTGATGGGAAAGAAACTTTCTCTTTCACCGCTTTGGGCATGCCCTATGAACAGGGCGCATTCAAATATCAGGTGAAATGCCTCGAGACGCTGAAGCGCGCCTATACCGACCTGCCCACGTCCGCCAAAGCCGATCTTGACCTGTTGCTCGACAGGACCGGTTGCCTCCGCCCGTTGATTGGCTGATGACGAGGGCTGCCCGCCGCAGCAATGTGGCGACGGAGGAGCACATGGCGACCGAAAGCCACGCCGATATCCGAGACGCCGTGCGCAAGCTGTGCACGCGTTTTCCCGGTGCATACTGGCGCGCGCTTGATCGTGAGCGTGCCTATCCGTCGGAGTTTGTGAAAGCACTGACCGAGGCCGGGTGGCTGTCTGTGCTGATCCCAGAAGAATACGGCGCCGCTGGGCTCGGGCTTTCCGCAGCCTGCGCGGTGCTGGAGGAAATCCACCGTTCCGGCGGCAATGGCGCTGCCTGCCATGCGCAGATGTACACCATGGGCACTCTGCTGCGGCACGGCTCCGAAGCGCAGAAGCAGGAATGGCTACCGAAGATCGCCAGCGGGGAAATCCGGTTGCAGGCATTCGGCGTAACCGAACCGACCAGCGGCACCGACACAACACGCATCCAGACATTCGCCAAACGCGTCGGTGACAAGTTCATCGTCAACGGGTCCAAGATCTGGATCAGCCGCGCAGAACATTCCGACCTCATGGTCCTGCTCTGCCGCACCAGCCCCCGCGATGATGCAGGCAAGACATCAGACGGGATGAGCGTGTTGCTGGTCGACATGCGCGAGGCAAAGAAGAATGGCCTCACGATAAAGCCCGTGCGCACCATGCTGAACCACGCAACGACCGAACTGTTCTTCGACAACATGGAAGTTCCAGCCGAAAACCTGATCGGCAAGGAGGGGTCGGGCTTCCGCTACATCATCGATGGGATGAATGCCGAGCGCATCCTGATCGCGTCCGAGTGTATTGGCGACGGCAAGTTCTTCGTTGATCGTGCATCGGCCTATGCGCGAGATCGCTCTGTATTCGGCCGCGCCATCGGCGAAAACCAGGGCGTGCAATTCCCGATCGCCCGCGCCCATGTGCAGGTGACCGCCGCGAACCTGATGGTGGATCACGCCGCAGCCTTGTTTGAAGCCGGCGAGCCGTGCGGATCGGAAGCCAACATGGCCAAGATGACGGCTTCTGAAGCTTCGTGGTTCGCAGCCGATGTCTGCCTCCAGACTCATGGCGGCTTCGGCTTCGCAGAAGAATACGACATCGAACGCAAGTTCCGCGAAGCGCGCCTTTATCAGGTGGCACCTATCTCGACCAACCTGATCCTCAGCCATGTGGCGACGCATGTGCTGGGCATGCCGAAGTCATTCTGATGACCGCGATCACACCCTCCGACTGGATCGGCCGCAGCGAGACCGTGCACGATCATGTGGCGCGCGAGCCGTTCGACAGGCTGTCGGCGATGCTGGATCGCGCGCCAGAGCAGGCAGCAATTCCGCCCATGGGCCACCTGCTCTGCTTCCTGCCCGGCTCGGCGCAAGCGGACATTGGTGAGGACGGACATCCGAAGCGCGGCGGCATCGTGCCGCCTATCGACCTGCCGATGCGGATGGCGGCCGGCAGCCGCGTCTCGTTTCACGCGCCTGTACCCTATGGCGCGAAGGTCAGGCGAGTTTCGACCATCGCCAATCTTGCCGACAAAACGGGTCGCACGGGGCGGCTCGTCTTCCTGACTCTGCGTCATGAAATCTTCGCGGATCAAACGTTATGCGCGACCGATGAAGCCGACATCGTGTTTCGCGAAAGAACGGGCAACACAGGCCCGCTCCCACCGGGCGAAAGGCGGGAGGCGCAGGTTTCACGAAGCATCGCGCCAACCGCGGCGCTGTTGTTCCGCTTTTCAGCACTCACCTACAACGCACACCGAATCCATTACGATCGCGACTACGCGATGAATGAGGAAGGCTATCCCGGCCTTGTCGTGCATGGTCCGCTGCTGGCAACCTTGCTGGTGGATCATTTCCGGCGGCACAGGCCGACCGATGTTGTTGCACGTTTCGAATTCCGCGCCCAAAGGCCCGTGTTCGATCTTGCGCCCTTCACCGTGAATCTGGTCGATACGGAAACAGGTGCGGATGTGTGGGCCGCCGACGGTGACGGTTATGTCGCCATGACGGGCAGGATTGGCGTGGCGTGATGATGAACTGGCGTTCGATGCTTTTCGTGCCGGCGGCAGCGCCGCAGCGCTGGGCCAAGGCGCACACGCGCGGCGCCGATGCCATCATTGTCGATCTTGAGGATTCGACCCAGCCGGATGCGAAGGCCGCCGCCCGCGCCCAAGCCAGAGACGCAGTGAAGACGCTACGCGCGAACGGCGCCGTCGTGACCGTGAGGGTAAACAACGATCCGCTTTATCTCGAAGACGATCTCGAAGCTGCGGTCGTCGAAGGCCTGTACGCCATCGTCATGCCGAAGGTCGAGGAAGCGGCAGAGCTTGAGAAGCTGTCTGGCCTGCTGGATGCGCTTGAATACGAAGCTGGAATGGACCGCCTCACTATCAAGGTCGTGGCCGTGCTTGAAAGCCCCCGCGCGCTCGAGCGGATCACGGCCATTGCAGATGGCCCTCGCCTGATCGGCATATCGCTGGGTAGCGAGGATTTCGCTCTTTCGCTGGGCCGGCCGCCTGCACCGCTGTCACTCGGCCTCGCGGCACAGACCGTCGCCTATGCCGCATCGGCGCGCGGCATCATGGGTATCGGCATGGCGACCGGCATCGCCAACTTTACCGACCTTGATGCTTTCGCCGCGGAGGCCAGACGATCGCATGCGATGGGCCTCACGGGCGCCATGTGCATCCACCCCAATCAAGTGCCGGTTCTGAACGAGTGCTTTGGCGTAAGCGCTGAATCGATCGCGGAGGCGCGCGCCATTCTTGCTGCTTGGGACGCCCGCATCGATGGCGTCGTCTCTCACCATGGCAAGATGATTGACCAGCCCGTTGTCGAGCGTGCGCGCAGGCTGTTGAAGTCGGCCGGCCTGTCGTGAGAACCGGATCCCCCGGCGATGTACTGCGCGGCCTTCGGCCAGGCCAGCGCGTCTATCTGCAGGGCGGCCCAGGCGAGTGCATCAGCTTCTACGACCTGCTGAAGAACAATCCAGGATATGCGCACGGCGTGGAATTCTGGTCGTGTCTCGTGCCGGGTATCAACTCATTCGATTACGGCTCGCTGCCGGGCGATGTGAGACTCACAACGTTCATGGCCTCGCCCACGCTCGAACCGTCGATTGCTACCGGGCGAACGACGCTCAGGGCGATGCCGTATTCCGAGATTGGCGAGCTGCTGTCGCGCACCGAGTTCGACACGGCCATCTTCCAGACTTCTCTTCCTGACGCGCAAGGGCGCTACTCGTTCGCGCATTCCTGCGACATGCCCCCGGTGGTCTGGCCAAATGCGCGGACGAAAATCCTGTTCGTCAACGAGCAGATGCGCAGCCTGGACCATGCCGAAGGCATTCCATCGGATGCAGTCGATCTTGCCGTACCGATCAACGAGCCGCTGCTGTCTCCGGCGCCCAGCGGGCCGCGCTCCGCTGCAGTCGATACAATTGCAAAACTTGTCGCCGGTCTCGTTCCGGATGGCGCAACATTCCAGGCTGGTATTGGAGACACGCCCGCAGCCGTTGTCTCTGCGCTCAGGCTTCATCGCGGATTGAAGGTTCACTCCGGCATCATTACGCAGGAATACCAGCAGCTGGCCGAAAGCGGTGCGCTCGACGCTGGAGTACAGCATGTCGCCGGCATCGCATGGGGCGACGCTGCATTCCGCAACTGGCTGCCCCAGTCCGGGTTCGTGTTTCGCTCCGTGGTCGAGACACATGGCCATCAGGAGCTGGCTGCTATTCCCAACTTCATGTCGATCGGTTCGGCGCTTGAGGTCGACCTCGCAGGAAACCTCAATCTCGAATGGCGATCCGGACGACGCATCAGCAGTGTCGGCGGCGCGCCAGATTATCTCCACGCGGCGGCGGCGTCGCCCGGCGGCCGATCAATCATTGCCCTGCAGGCTGCAAGCAGGAGCGGCGCGTCGCGGATTGTGCCGAGCCTGAAGACGCCATCAATCCCGGCGGAGCTGGCGGATATCATCGTCACCGAGCACGGCGTTGCCGAACTGAAGGGCCTGTCTGCCGAAGACCGCGCAAGGACCCTCATCGCCATCGCCGCGCCCGAGCACCGCGCCTTCCTGGATGAGGCCCGCCGACGTGGCCGAAGCTGAGGCGCCCGCTGATTCCGTCGGCTGAACGCCGCGAGGCAAGCCAGGCCGCAATGTTCACGGCTTCGTTCGGACTATCCAAGTCCATATGGCACAACGAAAATCTCGCGTTATGGGCGTCGCGAATTACAGCTCGGCGGCGCTGACGAAATGTCCTATCGTGCCGTAGCGTCATTTCGCGCACGGTAAACACATGTCGGGCCGAATATCTTCATCCGCCTCGTTTCTGGCTGATCCGGTTGTCAGCGATCCCGTGCTCGGGTTCGCGGAGACATCCTTTCGCGCAAAAACTGCGGAAGAGCTCGATGCCACGATGGCGCACTACCTCCGGCGCTTCGATATCGGCGCATTCGTTCTCTGTCGCGCGACTGACGCGCGGAAGCGCCCGTCTGCCGCGCGGATTGCCGGCAGCAGCAAGCGCGAATGGCGCGCACACTACGATGCGAACGGTCTGGCCAAGTCGGACGGCCTGCTGGTCTGGGGCGAGAACACGGTTGCACCGACAACCTGGACGACATTCCGCGACGACCAGGTGAGCAAGGGCAACAAGACGCAAATCTACGATGAAGCCAGCGAGTTCGGACTGCACGACGGCTTCTACCTGCCAATCCACCAGCACGATGGTTCGATGCTGGCCGTCTCGATGATGGCCAAGCAGAAGCTTCCCGAAACCCGCTCGACCCTCGCCGCGCTGCACATGCTTGCGGTGTACTATCATCTCGCAGCAGAACGCCTCGGTCTGGTCGAGAAGCCGACGCCAGCTGCATCTGCCGATCGCCCCATTCTCACCAAGCGCCAGCTCGAATGCCTCAAATGGGTGCGTACCGGTGAGTCCAGCTGGGAGATCGGCCGGATCCTCAACCTCTCCGAGCACACGGTGAACGAACACCTGCAAGCCGCCCGCAAACGGCTGGGTGTGCGGACCACCACCCAAGCGGTCCTGGAAGCCGCGGCGCGGGGGTTGATCGAGCTCTAGGACGCCACCGCACCTACCCCCTAGATTTGGGGGGTATGACTTTGCGCCAACCTCTGCGTAAATCCTCATACTGGGTAGGGGGACGGGCCACTTCAATCACAGCGCGAAATTCGCGCGACAGGCTCGGCCGCGACGGCAAATCTTACCAAATCGGCATGTAAGAGAGGCGAATAGCCTGCCGCTCGAACTCGACTTCCATCATGCCTGTGGATAGCGTGAGGGTATTAGCCCACACGAGGTCGGCGCATGAACGGACAGGAAGGCCTGCCGCTACGGTTCGCGCTTGTTTGCGCGACGCTGGCGCTTGCCTGCACCCCGTCGGCCATTGCCCAGGTTCTGGAAATCGGCCCCGCTGGCGTCACATCGATCACCGGACCTGCTGTCATCACGGCTGAAGGCGCCGTCGCGATCATCCCGGAACGTCCGGTCGCCAAGGCGATCAGCGCCCCCGCCTCCGCCCAACCGCTGCTGGAAAGCGCCGGACAGGCGAGCGATCTCTCGCCCCGGCTTCTCGAAGCCATCGCCTTCGTCGAATCGCGTTTCCGCCACAATGCAGTCTCGCCCAAGGGCGCGATCGGCATGATGCAATTGATGCCCGGTACGGCGGGCGACCTTGGTGTTGATCCCCGTGATCCGGCCCAGAACGCCCGTGGCGGCGCCGTCTATCTGCGTCAGATGCTTGCAATGTTCGACAACAACGTGGAACTCGCCGTAGCGGCTTACAATGCCGGCCCGGCCGCGGTGCGAAAGCACAAGGGCGTGCCTCCCTATGCCGAGACACGCGCCTACGTAGCGGCCGTGATGGACTATCTTGCGCGTACCAGCGTACCGGAGACCAAGTGATGAAGTTCGCATCGAAACTGGCAGCTTTGTCCGCAGGCGCAATGATCGCCGCACAGGATGCCTTCGCACAGGTGAATAGCCCTCAGGGCTCGGGTCCCATCCTCGGCGCGGTGAACTGGGTGCGAGGCACGATGGAAGGCGGCATCGCCACGGCCGTCGCCGTCATCGCGGTCGCCTTTGTCGGCTTCATGATGCTGACCGGACGCATGAACTGGAAGCACGGCATCACCGTGATCGTTGGCTGCTTCATCCTGTTTGGCGCCGCTACAATCGTTGGCGGCATCCAGATGGCGGCGAGATCGGCGGGATAACGCAAATGATCGGCCTGGAACGCGATATCGTCTTCAACGCCCTCACCCGCCCGCAGATGTTCGCGGGCGTGAGCTATTCCTTCTTTGTGCTGAACCTCGTCGTCACCACCGAGGTCTTCCTCATAACCAAGTCATTCTGGGCGATCGTTACAGCGCTCGTGCTGCACGTGATCGGCTATCTGATGTGCTTGCGCGAACCGCGCTGGCTTGATCTCTGGATCCAGAAAGTCAGCCGCTGCCCGCGCGTGAAGAATTACGATCATTGGCGCTGCAACTCTTACTCACCATGAAGAAAAAACCGCCTCCGAAAGCGGGCAAGAGGGGCAACACGAAACTGGCGCGCCGCGAGAAGAAAGCCGCGGACATGCTGCCGTATGCGCGGCATATCGACGAGACCACGCTGGCCACTCGCGACGGCGCCCAGATCCAGATCCTGCACCTCACCGGCTTCGCGTTCGAAACCGCCGACACGCAGGAGCTGAACTACCGCAAGAATGTGCGCGACACCGTTCTGCGCGGCATTGCCTCGTCGCGCCTGTCGATCGGCGCCCACGTCATCCGCCACATGGTTCGGCCCGGGCTTGAAGGTGACTTCTCCAACGTTTTCGCGCGTAACCTGGATGCGAGCTGGCGCACGCGACTGTCCGGCCGCCGCCTTTTCGTCAACGATCTTTTCCTGACCCTTACCCGCAAACCCGCGCTTGGCCGCGCTGGATTCATGGGAGCCAAGAAGCAGTGGGACGCTGTCAGCCGCGTGCGTGACCGGCGCGAGCTTGATGCCGCCACCGACAGCCTGCTGGCCGCGCTGCAACCCTACGGCCCACGCCTGCTTGGCGCTTACGAAACGCCCGGCGGCCTCTTCTCCGAACCGCTGGAATTCCTTGCCTTCCTGTTCGATGGCGAACTGCGGCCCGTGCCGTTTGAAAAAGGCGGCGTGTCATTCGTCGATCGCCGCGTGAGCTTCGGCAAGGATACGCTGGAATTGTCGGGCAATTCCCGTACCCCGCGCACGCTGGCGGCAATCCTTTCGGTGAAGGAATACCCGCCGCATACCGCCGCCGGTCAACTCGACAGCCTGCTGCGTGTGCCGCACGAGATGGTCATCTCGCAGAGCTTTGCCTTCATGGACCGGCAACCAGCGCTCAGCCGCATGAACACGGTTCTGCGCCGGATGCGCGCGGCGGATGACGAGGCGCTGTCGCTGCGTCGCGATCTTGTTCAGGCCAAGGACGACGTCGCCGCGGGCCGCGCCGTGTTCGGCGAGCACCATTTCACCATCATGACGCGCGCGGCTGATTTCGAGCCGCTGGATAACGCCGTCGCGGACGTGCAGGCGGCGCTCACGGAAATCGGGGTCATCGGCGTGCGCGAGGAAGCAGCTCTTGAGCCAAGCTTCTGGGCGCAATTCCCCGGCAACGGCCAGTACACCCCACGCAAGGCGCTGGTCAGCTCAGCGAACTTCGCGGGCCTCGCCAGCTTCCATAGCCACCCGGTTGGCCGCGCGGGCGGCAATCATTGGGGACCGGCTGTTACGCTTCTGGAGACGACAGCGGCCTCGCCCTACTATTTCAATTTCCACAAGGGCGACCTCGGCAACTTCCTCGTCATCGGCCCGTCGGGCGCCGGCAAGACCGTGGTGCTGAACTTCCTGATCGCACAGTCCGAGCGCTTCCAGCCCAAGATCGTGTTCTTCGACAAGGATCGCGGTGCGGAAATCTTCCTGCGCGCGATGGGCGGCAAGTACGACCTGATCCGCCCAGGCGTCCGCACCAATTTCAACCCACTGCAATTGCCCGACACGCCGGGCAATCGCCGCTTCCTGCAGCAATGGGCGGCGAAGCTCGTCACATCCAATGGCGAGGTTCTGTCGGCCGAGGACAACGCCACGATCTCGTCCGCTGTTTCGGCAAACTACGACCAGACGCCGAATTTCCGCCGCCTGCGCTATTTCCGCGAGCTGTTCCTAGGTGGACGCAGACCGACGCCGGGCGACCTCGCTTCGCGTCTCAATCCATGGATCATGGAAGGCGATCGCGCCTGGCTGTTCGATAACGAGGAAGACCACCTCGATCTCGACACCCGCATTGCGGGCTTCGACATGACCCACCTGCTCGAAGACCCGGTCACGCGTACCCCGGCGATGATGTACCTGTTCCATCGCGTGGAAGAGCGCCTGAATGGCCAACCCTCGATCATCGTGGTCGATGAAGGCTGGAAGGCTCTGGACGACGACGTGTTCGTGGCGCGCATCCGCGACTGGGAGAAGACCATCCGGAAGCGCAACGGCATCGTGGGCTTCGCGACGCAATCAACGGGCGACGCGCTGGAAAGCCGGATCGCCAGCGCCGTGATCGAACAGTCGGCAACGCAGATATTCCTGCCCAACCCGAAGGCGCAGGAGAGCGAGTACTGCAAAGGCTTCGGCCTGTCGGGCCACGAGTTCGACCTGATCCGCACGCTGCCCGACACCTCGCGCTGTTTCCTCGTGAAGCACGGGACCGAAAGCGTGGTGGCGCGCCTGAACCTGAATGGCGAACGCGATCTGCTGACGGTTCTCTCGGGCCGTGAGCGCACCGTGCGCATGCTCGACGACATCCGTTCTGAAGTGGGCGACAGCCCCGATGCGTGGATGCCCGTTCTGTTGGGAGCAGCGTGATGGCGTTCTGCCCGGCCCCTCCCGAAGAAGGCATGGTTGGCGGCGTCCTCGAGACGGTGGACTGCCATATCCGCGTGCTGGTTCACGACACCTATCGGAGCCTCGTGGGGCCTGACACGCTGTTCTCGACGGCGTTCACCGGCCTGCTGACGATCTACATCGCGCTCATCGGTTATCAGCTGTTGTTCGGGCGCGGCGGCATGCGCGTGACCGAGCTGCCATTCGCGGTCCTGAAGATCGGGCTGATCCTCGCCTTCCTCACATCGTGGGCAGCTTATCAGACGCTGATATTCAACCTGCTGTTCGATGGTCCCGCCGAGATCATGAAGGTGCTGATCGCGCCGTTGTCCCAGCAGGGATCGACATTCGATGGCGACGTTATGGGCGGGGTGCAAAAGGCTTTCGAGGATTTAAGCGGCGCCGCAGGCGTCTATGGCGGCATGGCCAGCCCGACGGCCAACCTTCTGCAGGGCGGCCCGATGCTGGGCTCTGGCCTGCTGTGGCTGACATCCATTGCGCTGCTGCTGCTGACGCTGGGCATCATCATCGCGACCAAGATCGTGCTCGCTTTCCTGCTGGCGATCGGTCCGATCTTCATCGGCATGCTGCTGTTCGACCAGACGCGCGGCCTGTTTGAGGGGTGGATGCGGGCAACCTTCTCGTTTGCCATCGCTCCACTGGCTGTGAACGTGTTCGGTGCAGTGATGCTGATGATCCTGCAGCCCTTCCTCTCGCTGCTGCTGGAGAATGCCGGAGAGCAGAAGTTCGACATGGGGCCCGTCATCACTATCGCAATCATCGTGACAGTGTTCGTGATGGTGATGATCTTCGGCCTTGGCGCCGTGGCGGCGATCGGGCGAGGGTTCGGGTTCAGTCGCGGGCGCAGCGAAGACACATCCATGCGGCGACTTCCCGCGCCGGATCGCCCGTCTGGCAATGCGCCGGGCGCCCGCGCGGAGGAAATCGCATCTCGCATCGCCATGATCGACCGGGCGCAAGCGGCGACCGCTGGAGCGAATTTTTCCAGCCGTGAAGTCTATAGTCGCCGGACCGGGGAAATCACGGACGCCGTCGCCTCCGCGCCTCTCCTGGCAAGCGACCGGCTGGGCCAGACCTACAGCCGCGCGCCAAAGCCGACGATCCGCCGGGAGGATGGCTGAGCCAATGGCCGCAGTTCCCACATACAGTTCACTTGCGCGCCACCCCCAAAAAGGTGTCGATACGTCATGGGCGACCGGGGGCGGAACGCTATGAGCCCGATAGGTCGAGGAACAAGTCGCTTGAAGTTTCGCAAAGCCGCAATCGCCCTGCTGGCGCTGTCAGTATGCCCCATCGTCCTGGCGCCGTCGGCAGCTGCCCAGCTGGCGACCTATCCCGTGCCGGGGCCGGGCGATCCGCGTATCAAGGAATTCATGTACGACCCGGACGCCATCGTCGGCATACGTGGCCAGCTTGGCTATGAAATGACGATCGAGTTCGGCGAGGACGAGCGGATCGAGAACGTTTCGATCGGCGACTCGTTGTCGTGGCAGGTCACGCCGAACCGGAAGGCGACGCTGCTTTTCCTCAAACCCATGTCGAAGGCCAATCCCACCAGCATGACTGTGGTGACGACGACGCGGATTTACTCCTTCCTGCTCTCGGCAACTGAAAACAAGAACGCGAACGATGCGAGCACGCTGCTGCGCCTGCGCTTCCGCTATCCGGAAGTGGCCGCTGCGGCAAACCTCGCGCCGCCTCCGCCGCCTCCACCCCCGCCGCCGAAGCCGGAGGATTTCAATTTCGACTACGAGCTGAAGGGACAGAAGAACATCCATCCCGTGCGCGTGTTCGACGACGGAGCCGTCACCTACTTCCAGTTCGACAGCCGCAATGCCGCGCCCGCCGTGTTCGTGATCGGGGCCGACGGCAAGGAAGAGATGGCGAACACCCGCATCAATGGCGACTATACAATCGCGGACTTCATCGCGGAGACGTTCATCCTGCGCTACGGCAAGACGCAGGCTGAAGTGAAGAACCGCGCGTGGAACAAGCGGCCGAAAGCCGCTCCGGCGCCATTGCCCCAGCCGAGCAGAGGCTGAACATGGCGCGCGATCCAGCCACTCCCCCACGCACGGGCCTCGATCCCACCTTCGACATGGATGCGCCGCCGCGCGTTGCACAGAGCAACAGCCTTTGGCCGATCGCCTTCGGACTTGTTGGCGCTCTCGCGCTGGGCGTGATTGTCTTCCTGCAGTTGGATGCAAGCAGGACCGCGACCGAAACTGCGCGATTTGCGAGCGAGCAGGCCGAACGGAATGCCGAAGCGCAAAGGCTTGCAGCGGCGACTGTTCCGCCGGCGCCGGTCATGCCGGCATACGTTCCAGTGCAGGCCGAGCCTGCGCCGGAGCCGGAAGCTGTTCCGTTGGTTGACGTCGAACCGCCTCCGCCGCCGGCGCCCGCCGGGCCGACGCAGGCGGAACTGGATCGCCTGCGGGCGCCTGCCCTGGTCGTGGACCTTGGCGAATACAAGGCTCCGGCCCCTGGAACACCTGCGGGAGCGCCCGGATCGGCGCTGGACCCTTCGGCGGTCGCCGGCGCAGTAGGCGCTGGAGCGAACCCGAGCCTGAACTCGGACGAGCGCTTTGCGCAGAAGCTCGGCGTCGGCAATTCGTCGAAAGCTGCCAAGGCCAGCCGTCTGGGCGATCAATCGAACACGATCATCGAAGGCACGGTTATCGCCGCAGTGCTGGAAACGGCGTTGAATTCGGACCTGCCCGGCTATGTCCGCGCCGTGGTGACGCGAGACGTCAAAGGTTTTGATGGATCGAAGATTCTGGTGCCGCGTGGATCGCGATTGATCGGGCAGTACAAGTCCGGAGTCGCGCTGGGACAGAGCCGGACTTTCGTGATCTGGACGCGGCTGATCCGGCCCGACGGCGCCATGGTCGAACTGGCCGCGCCGGCGACTGATGGACTTGGCCGGGGCGGTCTTAATGGCGATGTCGACACGCATTTCTGGGAGCGCTTTGGCGGCGCGATCCTTCTGACCCTGCTCAACATCGGCGGGTCTGCGATTACGGATTCTTCCGACACCAGCATCGTGATCGC
>Ga0075163_10003018_pt1 | contig 22662 bp, 19 predicted proteins | sample JI1023141ADNA_FD_71478 | JGI IMG/M metagenome (GOLD analysis project Ga0075163, IMG submission 71478) | Wastewater effluent complex algal communities from Wisconsin, to seasonally profile nutrient transformation and Carbon sequestration -... | ecosystem: Engineered > WWTP > Effluent > Algae... | reverse complement strand
ATCCACCACATACTCAATTGTTTCTTCCACCTTATCAAACGATACAATTGGAACTACTGGACCAAATTGCTCTTCCACATACACGCGCATCTTACTATTTACAGGATACAGCACCGCAGGATAAAAAAAGGTGTTGAGAATGGTTCCTCCATTTTCGTTGATCACCTTTGCTCCGTGTTGCACCGCATCTTCTACCAGTCCTTTCAAATAATCGGTCTTGCCTGGCTCTGGAAGAGGTGTTAACCCAACACCTGTATCCCAGGGCATACCGGGTTTCAGCTTTGCCAATTCTGCATTGAAGCGTTCCGTAAATTCTTTAACAATGCTTTTGTGAACAAATAAAATTTTCAAGGCTGTACACCGCTGACCATTGAAGGCCAAGGAGCCCATCACACATTCGCTCACCGCATTGGTTAAGTCTGCATCAGGTAGCACAATGGCAGGATTCTTGGCATCTAGGCCCAAAATAGATTTGAGGCGATGTGGCTTAGGGTGCATTCGTTTAATTTCATTCGCCCCCTTGTTGGTGCCAATAAATGCCAACACATCTACCTTACCCGTTTCCATTAAAGCTCCAACGGTGTCCCTACCTTTTCCATAAATAATATTGATGGCTCCTGCTGGAAAGCAATCTCTGAAAGCCTCCAACAGGGGTTTGATTAACAACACCCCATATTTGGCCGGCTTAAACACTACGGTATTGCCCATGATAAGTGCCGGAATAAGCGTAGAGAAGGTTTCGTTGAGCGGATAGTTGTACGGGCCCATGCATAAGACTACACCGAGTGGTACACGCCTGATTTGCGCCATGATGCCCTGCTCGTTTTCAAAGGTAGCTGAACGTCTGTCTGTCTCCTTTAACACATTAATGGTATCCACCATGTAGTCGCAGGTACGATCAAATTCTTTCTCTGAATCTTTCAGCGACTTCCCTATCTCCCACATCAACAGGTTCACCACTTCACTGCGCTTTTCGCGCATGCGAATCAAAAATTTTTCAACATGTTCGATGCGTTCACTTACGGTAAAGGCTGGCCACTTCCCGTGCCCGCGATCGTAAGCTTTTACTGCAGCCTCCAACGCTTTGAGCACCTCTGGCTTACTGAGCAGCGGAGTACTTCCAATTATTTTTTGTTCATAACCCTTTTCCGTTTTTACAAAGATCGGACTTTGTACTGGCGCCAATTCGCCTTGCCACGAGATGAGCTTGCCATCTACTAAATAGTCACGCTGATCTATTCGGCTTGGCAATTGATAGGCTGCAGGAATGCTTGCTTCGGAAGGAAAAAGTGAATCGAGAAATGTGTTTGTCATAAAAATAAAATCACAGAAAGCGCTGTGTTCCGCTATTGATGGTTTTAGGATACGATGGCAATTCCTGAAGAAGTGCCAATGCGATCAGCCCCTGCTTCAATCATGGCCAGTGCTTGTTCTTTTGTTTTAATACCGCCTGATGCTTTAATACCAACACTTGCAGGTACGGCACCTCTCATTAACGCTATGTGCTCTGCCTTCGCTCCGCTTGGTGCAAAACCTGTTGATGTTTTCACAAAGTCAGCCCCCGCATCAGCACATAGTTTACTAGCCTGCACAATCTCTTCATCCGAAAGGTAGGCGGTTTCAATAATCACCTTTAATAAGGTTTGATGGTCGTGCGCTAACTTTGCACACTTCGCCAATTCAATTTTTGTCCAGGGAATGCCTGTTTTAAAAGAGGAGATATTCCAGACCACATCCACTTCGTTGGCACCATTCTCGATGCAACGCTTGATATCATCGAGTTTCGTTTCAGTGAGCGTATAGCCTAAGGGAAATCCGGCAACGGAAATCAATTTGATAGGATCCTTCCCTATTTCGCGCTGGGCACGCTTTACCCAAAAAGGAGGTACACAAACACCCAGAAAAGTATACTGTTTGGCTTCATCAACCAGTTTGTCGATGTCGCCAATGGTGAGAACGGGACTAAGGTTGGTGTGCTCTATGTATTGCGCAAGATTCATTGCTTAAATGTACGATGCCTAAATGTACAATGGTCAGTTGACAATGAACAATTACTAGTGTCGGATTCCACAGACCTTACACAACTTCATGTCTTCCGGCTTATGTCGCTTGGGTGGACGCTTATGACCAAAGTGATAGGAATCTGCATAGTTGGTGTCTGACAGTGTTCGCTCTGCTTTACGTTTTTGTTTGGCTACCACTTTACGCTGTGCATAAAAGTTTTCCTGGGCTTCTCGCGAAATGCCTCCTTTCATCTTTTTCTTCTTGGTCTTCGGAATGTACTTGTTTGCATCCGGATAGTACGGTCCGACAGAAGTCACCTGACTTTCATTTTTTGATGACTTCCTTTTTTTCTGCCCATAACTGGCAGTGGTAAGCAGTAGAAGGATCAGGAAAATAAACCGGAACAGCATAGTCAAAGATAGAGAAAACTGCCATGATTCGGGGATTCAATATTTCAAAACAGAGTTTCGGGAACGACTATGATTCTAAGTAGGCAATTTGAAATGTGAAATTTTGCATTCTTAATGCCTGATCCCACACTCATGACAAAAGCGCATTTTATGCACTTCTCTTTTCTTGGGTGGATTTTTATGGCCGAAGTAAAGCGGATTCGTGTATTGAGGTTTGTTGAGTTTTCGAAGTGTCCGCTTTTTTGATTTTGCCGCTTGTTGAACCCGATCGTAAAATTGATACTCTGCCGAATGCTTTACCTTGGGCTGAATCCGCTTAGCCTTGCCTGTTTGCTTATTTACTTTATAAACAGGTTGTACGGCCGGTGATAAAGAAGTGGGGCCACTCGGATAATTCTGTGCCTGCGTACTCGTTGCACAAACGATAAAGAGAAAAGTACTTCCACAGGCAAAACCAACTAGTCCTCTTTCAATAAAGTTGGCGCTAATGCTTGATGCAAAATGAAAAAGCCTCATACAATTTCTGTTTGAGGCTCTAACGAATTTATCTACCTGATTATTTTTAACTGCTTTTTTCTTGCAACAATGTTTGCTGTCTTCGGAAAATCCAGGGAGGTGTAGGCTCTGCACTAGCCCAAATGCCTTTTCCTCTTTCTTGTGCTTCTTTTCGCACGTTCTCCAGTTCAGCCAATGGGTTTCGTTCAGCGGTCCAGGCGAGTCCTGCTTTCAACAACTCAACGCGCAAATCAACCACTCCCTTCAACCACACAACCGCTAAACGATTTCCCCATCGATCTTTCCCCTCCAACACCACTTTCACATTCTTTTTGAGCACTAGTTTCTCTAAAAAAACACGCGCTTCGCTTCCAAATTCTTGTTCCAGCTCAGGGCTATCCACACCACTAAGCATAATCGTGAACACATCCCCCTCGGCACTTTTTACATCCAGAGTGTTGCCGTCTACAACAGCAATTACTTTTGCCTCGAGCACTTCTGTAGCTGCTAAGGCCGAAAAACAGGCGATGCCTATCATCAGCAACAGCAATAAAAACCGAATCATCACCCAACTTCTGCTCATTGTCATAGGTCAAAGGTGCATTTACTATTTCTGGAAAGGCGTGCAGATTAATCCCTGTTCTCATTCGTGTAAGGTTTTCAGGCACACGACTGAATTTGCCGGATAAGCACTCTGAGTAGGATTTTATACAGTCTGATAATCAGGATATTAGGTCTATTCTAGGGAAAATTGGAAGGCCAATTTTTCTAATCCGTGTAAGCGCTTAAATTTGCGGACTTATTTTTAGTGTAACTCATTTATTTTCAGCTTAAAACGATTAAAAAATCATGGCGTTGATTGGTACTTTGCGTAACAAGATGGGCATCGGAGTGGTGGTGTTCGTATTTGTTGCTATCGCAGCATTTGTTCTTGGCGATTTGTTTGGTAATAACGGTGTTCTATTGAACCGTAATATAGTGGGCGAAATTGCCGGCACTGAAATTTCATTAGAGGAGTATCAGGCAGCCATTCAGGAACGTGAGGCCAATTATTTACTAAACTTTGGAAGAAATCCAGGTGAGCGAGAGATGACCTCTATCCGTCAACAAGCGTGGGAATTACTCATCGTACGATATGCCATTGAAAAGCAATACAGCGAAGTAGGTGTTAACGTTTCCGATGCTGAAGTGGAAGATCTCATCTGGGGTAAAAACGTAGATGAAAACGTAAAACAGGCTTTTACCAATCCCGAGACTGGTCAGTTCGATAAAAACCGTGTATTATCTTACCTGGCACAATTGAAAGACATGCCTGAAACATCTGAGCCCCGTGTGCGCTGGGAAATGTTTCAACGCGATTTAGCGCCTGGCCGCATACGTCTTAAGTATGAGAACTTGCTCATTAAAGGTGACTACGTGACCACAGCTGAAGCAGAACGTGAGTATCACAACCAAACAGATGTTGCTGAAGCCAACTATTTGTTTGTTCCTTTTTACGCCATAAGCGACTCTGCTGTTACGGTTAGTGATTCCGACCTAAAAGCATACTATAATAAGAACATTGAAAAATTCAAGACTGAAAATACACGCGATCTAAAGTATGTGAGCTTCCCTGTGGTAGCTTCTGCTGAGGATACCTTAGCCACGTTCCAAGATGTGATTAAGATGGCTGGTGAATTGAAAATCAGCACAGAAGATTCTGCCTTCGTAACACGTAACTCCGATAACACAAATGCCTTCGTAAAATATACAGCCGCCAATCTTCCTGCCTATCTTAGCGATAAGACCTTGGTAGTAGGTGAGTTGCTGGGACCTCAAGTAGAGAACGGAGCCTTCGTTGTTTCTAAAGTTTCTCGCGTTGAGAACGACACCGTATACAGTGCCCGTGCCCGTCACATCCTGATTAAATGGGATTCTGATACCGATGCCGACAAAAAAGCTGCAAAGGAAAAAGCTCGTGGTATTTTAAAAGAAATTAAAGGAGGTGCTGACTTTGCCCTAAAAGCACGCGAGCACGGAACTGATGGAACAGCCAGCCGTGGTGGTGATTTAGGTTGGTTTAGCAGTGGTCAAATGGTAAAGCCCTTTGAAAAGGCTGTATTTGATGCCTCCAAAACAGGTGTGTTAGCCGATGTGGTAGAAACAGAATTTGGTTACCACCTGATTGATGTTACGAACACCAAAACCAACAAGGCCTACTACATTGCCACCATCGAAAGAGCGATTGCTCCCAGTGATGCTTCTATTAACGAGGCCCTCCGCAAAGCAGAAGCTTTCGCTACCTCAGTTAATGATATGGAATCCTTCTTAACGAATGCAAGCAAAGAGAATTTACTAATCCGAGATGCTGCCAAAGTAAATTCCGGTGATCGCAGCATCAGTGCATTGGGCGAAGCCCGTCAGGTGGTTCAGTGGCTGTTCAGAGATGCCAGCACCAATAAAGTATCTTCTGTATTCGATTTACAAGACAATTATGTTGTAGCGGTAATGACGGGTGAGGTTAAGAAGGGATACAAATCATTAGAGACTGTGAAGACAGAAATTACTCCTGCTGTTAAAAATGAGTTGAAGGGCAAGATGATCATCGAAAAATTAAAAACGGCAACGGGTACGTTGACTGATGTGAAAAATAGCTTTGGCAGCGATGCTACTGTTTATTCCAGCAGCGATATTCGTTTAAATGTTAATACACTCCCTAATGTCGGTTTCGACCCTCAGGCAGTAGGTCTTGTTTTCTCTTTGGAGAACGGCAAGCGTTCTGATCCTGTAATTGGAGAAACAGGTGTGTTGATTATTGAACTTAATAATAAAACGATCGCCCCAGCCATTGCTGACTACACTCCTTATAAGGTTAGCTTACAGCAAGCCGCAGTTGGTAGAAATTATTCAATTGCTGAAGCCATTAAAGACAAAGCGAATATCGAAGACAAGCGTTACAACTTTTTCTAAACCAATCTTTCACAAAATGCCGCCTCGCTCATACCGATGGCGGCATTTTTTATTTTATGGAAAAACAATGGGCCGATTCTTTCCGGGAAAAACTTGACCAACACTACCGCTGGCCTTCCCTCTATATTTTTAAGTTCATTGTCCCTTCGGGCAAAGAACCCGAAGTTCGAAATCTTTTTCCACTGCATCCGGTAAGTGAAAAACAATCGGCCAATGGAAAATACACAAGTGTTACTTTCGAATTAATGATGTCTGATGCCGATGCTGTAATCGTAGTGTATGAACGTGCGTCAAAAATTGAAGGCTTGATCGCCCTCTAGCGTCAACTTGTAAACAAGTTATCGGCTATTCTTTATCCACCCTAGCCCGGCATGCTGTATCTTAGTGAAAGCATTCCGGAAGTTTGTACAGATTTAAACCTGAGGCTGTATGTGGAAAGAAGAAAATAACAAACTAGTAAAAACATTCGCCTTCAAAGACTTTGTCGAAGCTTTTGGCTTTATGACTAAGGTGGCAATCACAGCAGAAAAAATGAATCATCACCCTAACTGGAGCAATGTTTACAATCGGGTGAGTTTTGAACTTACTACTCACGATGCTGGAAACATGGTAACCGATAAGGATAGAAAATTGGCCGCAGCCATAGATGCTTTGATTTAATGGAAAGTAAAACATCTCTTTACCTAGTTCCTACTCCCATCGGTAATCTGGGTGATATAACCCTGCGCGCCCTCGAAGTATTAAAATCGGTTGATCTGATTTTAGCCGAAGACACGCGCACGTCCGGTTTTTTGATGAAACACTATTCCATCGACAAGCCTTTACGAAGCTTTCATAATTTTAATGAACACAAAACGGTTGATCCGCTCATCGAACGCATGAAGCAAGGGGAAACTTTTGCTTTGGTTTCAGATGCAGGAACTCCCGGCATTTCTGATCCGGGATTTTTATTAAGTCGTGCAGCCGTGCAAGCAGGGTTAAAAATTGAATCCTTGCCGGGTGCCACTGCTTTTGTCCCGGCACTCGTAAAATCCGGCTTGCCCTCCGACCGTTTTGTTTTTGAAGGTTTTCTTCCAGTTAAGAAAGGAAGACAAACTTTACTGAAGTTTTTGGCAGAGGAAGAGCGCACTATAATTTTTTATGAATCTCCCTTTCGACTTGTTAAAACCCTTGAACAACTGGCCGAATATTTTGGCACTGAAAGACAAGCCTCCGTTTCCCGAGAGTTAACCAAGAAGTTCGAAGAAACTTTCAATGGTACTTTGGTAGAAGTGGCGCACCATTTCAAACAAAAAGAGGTAAAGGGGGAAATTGTATTGATCGTGGCCGGTAAAGGAAGACAGAAAATTAACACAGAAGAGGACGATTGATTCGTATCTTCGCACATCATGGATCTCAAGCGCATTCAACACGGTGTCATTAGCATTTCTACAGAAGTAGCTGCCTTCATTCAATACGAGTGTGAAAATTTCGACCGAAGCAGAATTGAAGAAAAAGGTTCGTTCAACAACTTAGTCTCGTACGTAGATAAAGAAGCTGAGAAAAAGATTGTTTCAGTCTTACAAACGCTCGTACCTGAAGCGGGTTTTATAACAGAAGAGGGCACTGTTGAACAAAGTAAGGCGCATGAGTACAATTGGATTATCGATCCGTTGGATGGTACCACAAATTTCTTACACGGCTTACCTGTTTACGCGATTAGTATTGCCTTGGTAAAAAATAACAAACCACTCTTAGGCGTGGTCTATGAAGTAACGCGCAAAGAATGTTTTCACGCTATCGAAAACGGCCCCGCGTATTGCAATGATAAGATTATTAAGGTTTCTGCTATTTCATCCTTAAGCGAAAGCTTGTTGGCCACCGGTTTTCCGTACTACCACTTCGATAAGCGAGATGTTTACTTAAACATTATCAAAGATTATCTGGAGAAAACACATGGTATTCGCAGACTCGGCAGTGCTGCAATTGATCTTGCTTATGTAGCCTGTGGCAGGCTTGATGGTTTCTTTGAATATAATCTTAACGCGTGGGATGTAGCTGCGGGGGCCTTCATTGTTCAGCAGGCCGGTGGAACTGTTACCGATTTTAAAGGTGGGAATAATTTCATGTTTGGAGGAGAGTTGTGTTGCGCTACCAGCCAACTGCACGCTGAAATGCTTCAGGTTATTCAACAACATTGGTAGTACAACACTTCTATCCGATCCAAGAATTTATAAAGAAGTTAAATACACATAGAGTGCTTTTAGCTCTACATCGGTATACGCTTTCGTCATTGTCCAGGGCATTTCTTTAGGATTTAGTTGCTTCCCTTCAGGTGTATGTCCTGTCCGCAACGTATTTATAAATTGTTCCTCGGTCCATTTTCCCGGATTTCCGGTAGACGTAATATTGGCTACTACAGGAAACCCAGGCGCAACGGGTGCACCACCCTTCATATCAGATCGATGACATCCTTCACAGGCTACTGACAAGTATTTTCCAAAATCTATACTTACTTCCTGCTTCACCAACTTCACCTGAGTGGATTGGTGATTGATCATTTCTGCCGGAAGCAAGGGGAGTTTATTCAGATCGGTTAGTATCCGTCCTACAGGCCCTAGACTATTTTCGGGCAACTCCCGATCTACATTTGGAATACGCGAAGCATGCGAGATGATGGCTGCTAAATCCTGATCCGTTAAACGGGTAATTTCATGCGAAGGCATAAATAGTAAGGGCTTCATGTTTCTGCGCACGCCATGCTTCAAGGCCAGTGTCCAATCGTATTCATCGTAGGAAGAAGGTAAGCCACCTTTGCCATAGGTTAGATTCTTCGCCACTAACAATCCCAAGGCTGGATCATCCACAAAAATTTTACCCCCTAAGTCTTCTCCATGGCAATCGGTACAACCCTTGGCTACAATTAATCGGCCACCCAATTCATACGAGGCGGAATCGTAGGTAATCGGCAAGGCACGTGCGGTAATGTCATATCGTTTATTGATGCGGGCCTCCGTGCTAAAATATACCTTCGTATAAAACAAAGCCATCAGCGCCACCACTGAGCCCAAGACAATACCTGCAATCTTTAGAATCTTTTTAAACATAGAAAATTTTTATAAGTCCTCTGTATACGGGCAAACCCTGCCACCCATCCTACGTTATAGGGAGCATTGTCTTCGTTAGACGGATTTTATGAAAACGATTAAAACCCTCTCATATCAGGATTTATTGAGTGAACAGGTAGAACACCTGGAAGAAGATGGGATTTCCAAAAGAATAGCCAAGCACCCTGCCTGGGGCAGCTGGCAACATAAAACTCTGGAACTTCCTCACTTCAGCATCAACGCCTACCAGGCCGATCTTACCAGCCCGCTACAACTTCATTTCGAAGATCCAACCATGTCTTCCCGCATGAATATCTGTGCGGCTGTAGAAGGCAAAACTACAGCCTATTCCAAATTATACGCCTTATCTCTTCCGCTAGATTCCCGCAAATACCACCATGTTTTCCTAAAAGATAATTGCTTCGATTTTTACGTGAATCCTCACTTCACGAACATTCACATTCAAATAGATCTTGCTTACTACCAAGAGTTATTATGTGAATCAAACCCTTGGATGAACACATTTAAGAACTCCTTGGGAAAAGGAGGAAATGTGTTAACCGAAAATGCTTTTTTGAGCACAGCCATGATTGAAATTCTTCGTGACCTTTTGCAGAATCCACTCACAGGTCAATTCAAAAAATTATATGCCGAGGCTAAACTTCTTGAGTTAACAGCTCTACAACTTGCCCAGCTTTCAACAGCCGGTCAAGCGGATCAAACGTCTTCCAAGAGTAAGGATAAAGATGTCTTTCATGCGATACGAGAATACCTGGCCACACACTTTGCAGAAGACTTATCGCTGCAACAACTCTCCCGCCATTTTGGTATCAATGAGTTTAAACTAAAAAAGGGATTCAAAGAAAACTTTCAATCAACCGTGTTCGATTACATCTATGAGAAACGGATGGAGCAGGCCTATCAATTACTCACGGAACAAAACCTACTAGTACATGAGGTGTCTTCGAAAGTAGGATACAAAAACTCAAATCACTTTGCCACAGCGTTTAAAAAGCGCTTTGGCAAATCGCCAAGCGCTCTTTAACTATTTTCTTACTCGTAACGCAACGACTTTACAGGATTTGCCATCGCTGCTTTCAATGAGCGGTACCCAACAGTAAGTACGGCTATTAAAAGCGTTACACCAGCACCTGCTAAAAATATCCAGGCAGACATATCAATTCGGTAAGCAAAATCACTCAACCACTGATCCATCACGAACCAGGAAACAGGGGCTGCCAGTATAAATCCTATTCCGATAAGTTTCACATACTCCTTAGAGAACAGAAGCACAATCCCTTCTACTGAAGCACCCAATACTTTTCGCACACCAATCTCTTTGTTCTTTTGATTGATCATAAAGGTGGCCAATCCAAACAAACCCAGGCAGCCAATAAAAATGGCAATGGACGTAAAGAGCGTCAGCATAATTGAGCTACGCTCCTGCCCAGTATAAAACTCGCGAATGGATTCATCTAAAAATTCGTAGGAAAATAAATGATCCGGATAGGTACTTTCCCACAGTTGCTGTATTTGCGGAAGTGTGCTTTGAAAAGATTGCGCGTTGATGCTTAACGACAAGGTTCTATAATTTCGGATGCGGTTCATTAATACAACAGGCTCAATCTCACTCTCCAGAGACGTAGCATGAAAATCCTCCACAACACCCGTCACAGGCAACATCTGTCTCCAGATGCGAACGCGTTTCCCTACTATTTCACTCGGATCAGTAAAGCCCGCAATCTGTGCGAAGCGCCTGTTCACCACAACACTTCGGGCTGTATCGAGGTCATCAATGTTTGTTCCGGCAATCAGTTTCAAGCCAAACAAATCGATGTAATTATTATCAACCGTTTTGACCTGCGTGTCCTTTCGTTTATCATCCGATTCTCCTTCCAAAATAAATCCCGTTCCGCTTACACTACCCGAAGAGGGAGGTGTATTGCAGAGTGTGTAGCGCTCCACTCCTGACAATTTTGAAAGTTGATTCGCCAGGGTTCTCATACGAGAGGACGAAGTACTATCAGCAGAAATCTCCTCCTGCACAGGAATGGGTAAACTTATAATGGCATCCTGGCGAAACCCTAAGTCTTTATTCTTAAAATAATTCATTTGTGATATCAGTACAATGGTACCAATGATCAGAAATTGAGAGATGAAAAATTGCACGATTACTAAACTCCTTCTCAGTAAATAGCCGGAAGAATTTTTATTTCCCATAGAATTCTTGAGGGCAATGGCCGGACTGTAGGAAGAAATAACAAAAGCTGGATACAGGCCAGAAAAAAGAGATACAACAATAAAAATTCCCGATACAAAAGAAATGAATAAGACATTGTTGGGAAGATCGAATGAAAGACTCAACTCCAGAAAAGGATTGAGGAACGATAAGGCAATCTGTGCTAACCCAGCTGCCATCAAAATGGCTACGAAAGTGACCAGGCTTGTTTCTCCTAAAAATTGCCAAATAAGTTGTGTGCGAGAACCTCCTAATGTTTTTCGAATGCCTACTTCTTTGGATCGCTTCACCGCTTCTGCCGTGGTGAGGTTAACAAAGTTGATGCTTGCTGTTATGATTAAAAAGAAAGCTACCGTTGCTAAAGCAATTAATGATTGCTTGCTAACCGTATTATAACTGTAGTTCCCATAACGCTCATCAAAATGAACATCTGCCAATGGCTGGAGTACATATTGCTGATTGTCATAATTCTCTTCCGTGTTATGCTTCTTGTAAAAAGCGGGCATTCGGCTCTGCAACGCATCAATAGACTCACCTTCCTTCAACAAAAAATAACACTGCTCATCACTCCAAATTCCGCCCCACCCCTTTGCTTCATTTTGCTCACGAATGGTGGCGTACGAGAAATAAACTGTAAAAGGCAAATCTGTGTTGCTTGGCGGATCGGACACTACGGCTCCGATTTTATACTCTCGTTCATCGAATTTTAAGACCTCTCCTACCACATCTTCCTTACCAAAATATTTTTTGGCTAGGCCCACTGTAATAACAGCCTCATTGGGTTCATCGAGTCCTTTCTGTGCATCCCCAATAAGAACCTCGCGATTAAAAAGTTTAAAAATTCCAGGATCTGTAATCACAATACCTCGCTCTTCCTGAAATTTTTTACTCTCTCCATCTGGCTGTGGAATGAGAATTAATCCACCGGCTTGATATTGTGTAAACACTACCTCCTCCGCTTCTGGAAAATCTAACTTAAAAGCAGGGGGCAAGGGAGTAGGTATTCCCGGAGTATGGAAACTGCCAGTATTGCCATCCGACATCGTTACCACACGATAAATTCTATCATAATTCGCATTGAACGTGTCGAAACTTGCCTGATGCTGCACCAGTAGAAAAAGTATAAAGCTTGATGCGATGCCAATCGTTAAACCGAGCACATTAATCAAGGTTGTATTCTTTTGGCGTAATAAGCTGCGAATAGCTGTAATGAAATAATTTTTTAACATACGTAACTACTTGTTAGAAGATAAGGATGATGTTGTTGAATAAAAAGTTCTACTCATACCGCAAGGAATCTACAGGATTGGAGATGGCTGCCTTTATTGTTTGTGTACACACAATGAGTAAGCCCAAAGAGGCAATAATGCTGGCGCCAAGACCTAAGAGTAAAGGCCCCAGTTCTATTTTGTAAGCATACAGACTGAGAAATAAATCACCCAGAAAAAAACTGATGGGTGTGCCAATCACAATGGCGGTGGCTATTAATAGCATAAATGATTTACTCAGTAATATGACCACGTCAAGAACTGTGGCTCCCATTACTTTTCTTACACCCACTTCTTTTACCCGCACCTGTGTAGAGTACATAGCCATGCCTAGCATACCCAAACAAGCAAGGGTAACGGCTAAGAAGGTAATGTACCCAACAATTACCAATACATCGTTCATACCTGCTTGGCGATAGGCATCGTCAATTTCCTCCTCCAACATCATGTAATCAATAGGATGAATAGGGTCAAGCTTTTTCCAAATAGATGCGATGGAAGCAAGTGTGCTCTCTTTTCGAGATGGATCAAGTTGTGCACTTAGAAATGCCAGGTCTGAGAGATTATAACGAAGTGCTAAAGCATCAATTTTACTGTTCAAAGGTCGATAATGAAAATCCTTGACTACCCCTATCACATTTAGCATCACTGAGTCGTCCACATAAATTGACTGCCCAATGGCTTCTACAGGATTCGCAAAGCCAAAGTTTACTAAAGCCGCTTGGTTTAGAATAACGTGCTTCTCTCTTTCGCTTTGTTCGTTGGCGTCAAAGTTTCTACCCGCTAAGAATGTCAATCCCAAATTTTGGATGTAGTTATCGTCAACCAGAAAATCGCGCATCACAAAAGGCTCATCACCAGCACTCTTTTTATAATCGCTTGAGCGATCACTCCAGGTTCCCAAGCGATGAGAAACGCCACCCACGCTTACCACACCTGGTAAGCTGCGCACTTCAGAAGCCATTTTCGTGAATTCAACGCCCTGCAAACGCACGTTCAACTTATTGGATTGATCAAAACCATAATCTGCATTGATCATAAAATCAATTTGTTTATAGATAACCAGCACCACGATCACAAACACTACCGAAAGAGTGAATTGAGTTATCATTAATGCTTTTCGAAGGGTGAGCCGGGAATATACCTTTAAGTTGCTGGCATCTTTCAATACACGAGAAGGCTTAAAAGCAGAGAGATAGGTAGCTGGTAAAAGTCCGGCTATTAAACCAACAACCACAGCAAAACCGACAAAGATCAAATAGAGCGATACATCTTCTTGTAGCTCCATTCCAAATTCTTCATTCAAGGGCAATTGTAAGTAGCCACTCTTTAAAAACTGAAGTAGCACATACGAAAACACTAAAGCCACCAGTGAAAAAATAATGGTTTCACTTACAAATTGTAAAAAGACCTGATAGCGTTGAGCACCTACCACTTTACGAACACCAATTTCTCTTGAACGAGAAAGAGATTTTGCGATCATCAGGTTAGTGAAATTAAATACTGACATCAGTAATACCACGCCTGCGAGCGTTCCCAAAAACAACAGAAAGAAGGTGGGCATTCCTTGCCCCATTTGATTTGACAATTCGGGACCTGGTGTTATCTCCTTTAAAGGATGTAAATAAAATTCATAACCTTTATCGCGCGTTTCTAATTTTAATCCTGCATAGTATTTCTTACTAATGGCTGCCAGTGCCTCTTCAACTTCTTCAGGAGATCTTGCTTCTTTCAATTTAAAATAGACATAGCTGCCATAGTAGTTATTCCAATCATCAATAGTGGGACTTACAACTCCTGCCTGTTCGAATGCCGGGAGTGCTGAGGTAGAACCCAGTACCTGAAATTCGAAATGAGTTTTGCTAACGAATTCCTTCAATACACCCGTTACTGTAAATTCTCCGTATCCGTTTATGGTGAGTGTTTGTCCTAAAGGCTCTGTTTTTCCAAAAATCCTTTCTGCGGTTTGTTGTGTAATAACCAAGGCATTAGGTTCGCTAAGAGCCGTGGCCGGATTTCCTTTCTCTAATGGGAAATTAAAAACCTCGAAAAAGGAAGGGTCTACTAGTAATCCCTCAACAGGAACGTTCACATTTCCATAGACTACGTCACCATTTAAAGCACTGTTAATTCGAACCACATGCTCTGAAAAGGTGTGCTCTTCTTTCAACACGCGTCCTATCGGAAAAGGTGTTGATGCATAAGGCTCGGAGCCTCCTTCTACCCGCAAGGCATTGGTGTTTACTCGATAAATACGCTCGCTATCAGTATGAAAAGTATCGTAGGTGTACTGCTCTTTAACGATTAAAATAATGAGCATACTCAGTGACATGCTTACTGATAGTCCGATAAGGTTGATCAGCGAGAAGGCTCGATTGCGATAAATATTCCGAAAGGCGGTGATCAGTATACTCCTAAGCATAAGTCTTGAAAACCCTTGCTTTGCATAATTCAGGCCATTGCATTTAGTAGGTTAAAAACGGCCTTTTCTATTATTTCGTGTGCATAAATGCTACAAATACGTCCGCAATCGAACGTTTTATGAACGAACTTTTACGGTAAGAAAAACTGTTTAAGCTCTAGTTAGTATCTTGCCGCATGATTCAGGAAATCCTCGTCATACTTGCCTTTATAGGTGCCCTTGCTTACTTGGGACGTGTTCTCTATAAGCAGTTTCAGGCTAAAGCGGCTTGTGCTTCGGGTTGTTCAAAATGCAGTGTGGTGGACTTTAAAAAGATTGAGGCAGAGTTAAAATCAAAAGGGTTATAGTGTTAGATTAGACAATTCTCAAATTAACTAAGCCCACACCTTTGTTCCCTCCGTGCAATTCTTGCACATTTCAATTTCACTTCTGGATTTAAATAAGGTGGAACGAAACTCCTGATATTTTTCGCCCTGCCAGATTTCCCTAAAAGAGTTCTTGGTTAAATCGCCCATTACGTACTGTGCGTCTTTATCAAAGCAACAAGGCAATACTTTTCCGTCCCACGTAATCACGGAGCTTTGCCACATCTTCCAACAAGTATTATCCAGAGCGTTTTTAATTTTATACGTTCCGTCATCCATTTGTTGATAGCGCGAGTACTGGGTTTGCGTAGGAATCAGATCCGATCCATTTTCGAAATCGTAGATCTGCGCAGTCTTCAATTTCACTTCATCTACACCTAACTCTTTTGCCAGTCTGTACACTTCCGGGATCTGATGCTCATTCGGTTTTACCACCAGAAATTGAAAAATAACATGTGGTGTTCTTGACTTCAGTTTCTTCTTCCAGGCAATAATATTTTTTGTCCCTTCTATCACTTTGCTCAAATCACCTCCTATTCGATAGGATTCGTAAGTATTCTGACTGGTACCATCAATAGAAATAATTAAGCGATCCAATCCAGACTCTACGGTTTGCTTTGCTGCCTCCTCTTTTAAATAATGAGCATTCGTGGAAGTGGCTGTATAAATACCCTTTTCGGAAGCATACTTCACCATGGGTAAAAATTGAGGATGCAGATAGGGTTCTCCTTGAAAATAAAAAGTGAGGTAACTGAGCGTTGGTGCTAATTGATCAATGACCTTCTCAAACAATTCTTTCTGCAACATGCCCGTTGGACGAGTGAAAGATCGTAAGCCGCTGGGACACTCCGGACAACGTAGGTTGCAGGAGGTGGTTGGTTCAATAGAAATGCTGATGGGGAACCCAGTGTGAATAATCTTCTTACTGGATCTGGAACGAAAGTAACTGGAGAATACGGCTAGCGTATTAAGGATTCGCTTGAGCGAAGTCTTTTTTACAAAACTTAACTGATCAGAAAATACGATGGCCACGCTGCAAGATAGCAAGAAGCAACGAGGAAAGATTATTACTATCTTTCGCGATAAAACCATTTGCATGAAGGCATTGTTCACACTATTACTATCACTTCTTAGTATTCCTTTACTGCTGGCACAGGACAGTCTTTCAGCGAAAGCAGAGATTTCTGTACTTACGCTTGGTCCCACCCAAACCGAACTTTATTCAGCTTTTGGCCATAGCGCCATTCGCGTGTATGATCCCGAACTGGGCATTGACGATGCCTACAATTGGGGCGTGTTTGATTTTGATCAACCTAATTTCTATTTAAATTTTGCAAGGGGTTATCTCTACTACAAACTAGGTGTCTATCCGTACGATCGCTTTCGCGATTACTATATTTATTACAATCGATATGTGCATGAGCAGCCTCTCAACCTGACGCAGGCACAAAAGCAAAAATTATATGAATATTTAGTATGGAATAGTCAACCCGAAAATCAGAATTATCGCTACGACTACTTTTACAACAATTGCGCTACCAAGGTGCGCGATGTGTTCAGTACAGTGTTTGGGGATAGTGTACACTTTGACGGTTCACACATTAAAACTGACTACAGTATTCGCGATCTTACGGACATCTACCTTGCGCAACAACCTTGGGGAGATTTGGGCATCGACATTTGTCTTGGCTTGCCTATGGATAAAAAAGCAAGCCCTTCTGAATACATGTTCCTGCCGGATTACATAGAAGCTGGATTTAATCATGCTACCCTTAGTGGAAAGCCTTTGGTAAAAGAAACCATCTCGGTGTATGAGAGTCGTGATGAAGAAGTGAAAGCGAGCTTAATTCATCCGCTTGTAGCCTTTACAGTTTTTGCTTTGCTCACAATAGTTTTAAGTCAATGGGATTTGAAACGAAAAAAAATCAGTCGATGGTTTGATGTAATCTTGTTTAGTGTGCTGGGAATTGTCGGATTACTTTTATTTTGCTTGTGGTTCTTTACCGATCACCAGGCGGCTGCGATAAACTTCAATTTACTGTGGGCACTTCCCACACATTGCGTGGTGGCCATAGCGTTATTGACCAATAGAAAATGGGTAAGCACCTATTTTTTAGTTGCTGCGGGTATAAGCTTACTCACCCTACTGCTTTGGCCGATATTGCCTCAATCCCTTAACATTTTCCTGCTTCCGTTGGTTGTGGCTGTTCTGATACGATCCTTGCTCAACTACCGGCTGAGAAAGGGGTGAGCCAATAAATTGATCCATACAAAAAAGGCCACCGAATCTTCAGTGGCCTTTTTATTAAAAATTCTTTCTACCTTATTTTAGCAACTCCCTGGATATAACCATCTTCTGGATCTCGGTTGTGCCTTCGTAAATCTGTGTGATCTTTGCATCACGCATTAAGCGTTCTACATGGTACTCTTTTACGTACCCATAACCACCATGTATTTGAACGGCTTCAGTAGTTACCTCCTGTGCAATTTGAGAAGCAAATAATTTTGCCATAGAAGCAGCCTTCACAAAATCCTTTTTCTGATCCTTTAGATAAGCAGCTTGCCATAATAACAAACGAGCAGCATCAATTTTTGTCGCCATGTCAGCCAACTTGAATTGAATGGCCTGGTGCTCCGATAATCTTTTGTTGAAAGCTTTTCTTTCTTTCGAATATTTCAGCGCCAGTTCATACGCACCCGATGCAATACCTAAGGCTTGAGCAGCGATACCGATGCGTCCACCGTTTAGGGTTGTCATCGCGAAAGTAAAACCAAACCCATCAGCACCAATGCGATTTGTCTTTGGCACCTTTACATCTGTAAACATCAGCGAGTGGGTATCTGAACCACGAATACCCATCTTGTCTTCTTTCTTACCCACCACGAAACCCGGCATACCCTTTTCAACAATCAATGCATTAATACCCTTATGCCTCTTCTCTGCATCTGTTTGCGCGATGACAATGTATACGCTTGCAGTGCCTCCGTTGGTAATCCAATTTTTGGTGCCGTTCAATAAATAATGATCTCCATTATCCTCCGCTGTTGTGCGCTGACTTGTGGCATCCGAACCTGCTTCTGGTTCTGATAAGCAGAAGGCTCCATGAATTTGACCAGAGGCCAAAGGCTTTAGATACTTTTCCTTTTGCTCTTCTGTTCCGAAGGTTTCTAAGCCCCAGCAAACCAACGAATTATTAACCGACATCACGACAGAGGCAGAGGCATCCACTTTAGAAATTTCTTCCATCGCCAATACATAGGAGACGGTGTCCATGCCACCACCATTATATTTTGGGCTGGTCATCATGCCCATGAAACCCAATTCACCCATCTTTTTAATTTGCGAGGCTGGAAATTTTTGGTGCGTGTCGCGCTCAATCACTTCAGGCAATAATTCGGTTTGGGCAAAATCGCGGGCGGCTTGCTGAACGGCTAGTTGCTCTTCGGATAGTTCAAAATTCATAGGACATTTTCTTTTGTATCTAAACAAGGATTTTCAAATTCTGTTCCTGTCGAGCGTCATTTAGAGGGACATGCCGCGCCAGTCAAAAAGAAGGGTCTGACCTCGATATTAGTCGAAATCAGACCCGCAAAAATAAACAGTATTTTCTGGTAACAAACGTTAGCAGTGGCTGCTATCGAAATTAATCATCGCGATTCGCTCCTAAAAAGAGCATTACATAGTAAAGGAGTGTGGTAACGGCACCAATGGCTGCCACTACGTAGGTCATCGCTGCCCACTTCAACGCATCTTTTGCCATATCATGTTCCTGGCGGGTAACAATGCCACGAGAATCAACCCATGCCAAGGCACGCTTGCTGGCGTCAAATTCTACGGGTAAGGTTATTAAAGCAAACAAGGCGAAAACAGCGTAACAGGCAATGATGATGAGAAGAGCCGTTTGCCAAGGCAAAAAACTTTGCGCTGTAAAGGCACCAAACATCATAATCATCATCATAAAGTTGATAACCTTTCCACTTACATTCTGAACAGGGACCATCGCGGAACGCAATTTCAAGAAACTGTAAGCTGTCGCATGCTGTACGGCATGACCACATTCGTGTGCCGCAACAGCAGTAGCCGATGCATTGCGACCGTGGTATACATCATTGCTGAGGTTCACGGTTTTATCCATCGGATTGTAATGGTCTGTTAATTGTCCTTCCACAGAGATTACTTTTACATCGTGAATGCCGTGGTCCGCCAGCATCAAGCGCGCAATCTCAGCACCGGTTAAATTTTTGGTAAGTTGAATTTGCGAGTATTCATGAAACTTGCTTTTCAGGCGGTTGCTTACCGCCCAGCCGATAATCATGAAGAAAATACCTATAACTAATGCTCCCATGTTGTTTGTGATTTTATGTAAAGCTCCTAAGAATCAATCAACGCACCAAATCTAAAAAAGTGACAAAAAGTCCTAAATATTGATCGTTAACTGTTAGTTCCTACTTTCCCTGCGTTTTGAAAGGAAAGAAGTAACCAGAAGGGAAATCGCACCGGCAAGAATCACAATCAAGGTTTGCCAGGCATGAAAAACAAAAACAAAAGCGATAGCATCTGCTAAGGGGATGGCATACAAAAAGGCAATTCCAGCTGGTACCAAGGCGTGGTACGTGCCCGCGCCCCCAGGGGTGGGAGCCGCCATCGCAATAGAACCCAAAGCAAAAATACTAAGCACCGCACCCATTCCTAAAACACTGGTGCTTGGAAAGGCCAACATTACCATGTAGCTCATGATAAAATAGAGCCCCCAAATAACTACCGTATAAAAAATAAACAAGCCAGGACGTTGCAACTCTAAAATAGACAACAAGCCTTGCTGAAAGCCGCGCAAAATTTTTTGAATTTTCTCGCGCAGTTTTGGCTTTTGCCACAAATACCACAGCACTCCTGCACCTATTACTAAAGTAGCACTGCCTATAAGAGCGAGGTACAATAGTTTCGATTCACCTGAACCATTGCTCATTGCCAGGGAATCAATAAACCCCAGAAGCTTTTCAGTCTGTAGTAAAAAAGCCAAGCCGATAATAGCCAGCAGGCAAATAACATCCAGCACGCGATCTACGATTACAGTGCCGAACGAAACTTCTAAAGGTGTCTTGTTAAGTTGTTGAAGGTTGTAACACCGGCTAATTTCTCCTCCGCGGGGAATTACGAGGTTTACCAAATAGCCCACCAGAAGCGAAAGAAATGATTCGTGTAATGTGGTTTTACTTTTTGCTGCCTGAAGAAGAATTCTCCAACGCTCAGCTCTTATTAAATGACTGACGATAGTTGTTCCGGCCATAAGTAGCAACCAGCCCTTGTCCGCCAGTTGCCAGGTATTAAAGAGATAATTCCATTTGTCGCTGTAGGAGTTACCGGTTCCATTCACAATGAGTCCCTGCAAGGAGAACCAAACCAAAAAAATTGTTGCTCCGAAAATTAACAAGTACTGAAGGTAAGAACGGAGTCGGGAAGTCATTCGTACGCTTAAGAGAGTTTGTTGTCGGGTGTAGGAAATACAATGGTGGGTTTGAATTGCTTAGCCTTTTCAAATTCCATTTGTGCATAGGAGAAAATAATGACCAGATCACCAACAGAGGCCTTGCGTGCTGCGGGACCATTTAAACAGATCTGCCCCGATCCACGCTCTCCTTTTATCACATAGGTTTCCAATCGCTCGCCATTGTTTACATTCACCACGGTTACCTTCTCTCCTTCAATAAAGTTGGCTGCCTCAATTAACTCCTCATCAATAGAAATGCTGCCAACATAGTGTAACTCTGCTTGTGTAATTTTGGCGCGATGAATTTTTGATTTTAGAACTTCTATAAACATACTCTGTGCAAACGTTGTAATTTTTTACAGTAAAATATTATCGATCAAGCGTACATCACCAATAAAACCGGCAATGCACAAAACCACAGTATCGCTCTCTTCAACGTTCGATAAGGTTGTTAAGTTCTCTCGATGTGCCAGGCGCAAATACTCGAGTTTGCACTCAGGGTCTTGTTCAATGTTTATCTTTGCACTTTTTTCGATGTCACTCATGATTTTACCAGTGCGCAGTTGCTGTTGTGTCTCCAAAAGTACCTTATAGAAAACGAGTGCCTTTTTTCGTTGTTCCGTATTCAATCGCTGGTTGCGTGATGACATGGCCAAGCCATCTTCTTCTCGCAAGGTAGGCACGGCATGCAGTTGAAGATCAAAATTTAAATCCTTTACCAACTGCTTAATAATGGTAAACTGCTGCCAATCTTTTTGACCAAAGAACGCATGTGCCGGATGTACGATGTGAAAAAGTTTTGACACCACTAAGGCCACTCCGCTAAAATGTCCGGGGCGAAACTCACCCTCCATCGTCTTATCTAAATGACCAAAATCAAATGTGATCACATTTTTTGTGGCGTACATTTCCTCCACACTGGGAAAGAACAACACATCACACCCTGCTTTTTCGAGCAAGGCTACATCAGCCTCGAGGGTGCGAGGGTATTTTTTTAGATCTTCCGGATTATTGAATTGGGCTGGATTGACAAAAATGGAACACACTGTCAGGCAGCCTTGATTTTTCGCAATTTCTATGAGAGAGAGGTGCCCGGCATGCAAAGCACCCATCGTAGGCACTAAACCGACACTTGCATCTGCTTTATTCTTTTCCCGTAAAAAGGCCTTTAGCGGCTTTATTTCGTGGAAAATATCCATTGGGGGTCGGTTTTAAAGGGCGCAAATATAGGCTTATTTGGAACTTATCTTGAACGCGGGGGGCTTTTTTTGTACTTTTGTACCTCAATTTCCCGTTCTGGTACGTGTAGTAAATTAATCAGTGTAGTATGTCAAAATATCGAATCCTTTATGTGGCTAGTGAGATTAATCCTTTTCTGCAAACTTCCGAGGTAGCCGACTTTGTTCGCAAGTTACCTCAAGCCATGCAGGAGAAGGGTATGGAGATCAGGATTCTGGTGCCCCGTTTTGGTATCATTAATGAGCGTAAGAACAGATTGCATGAAGTGGTGCGTTTGTCTGGAATCAACATTCCCATTGGCGATGAAGAGAAGCCGTTGATTATTAAGGTGGCGTCTATTCCGAACGCCAAATTGCAAGTGTATTTTATTGACAACGAAGATTATTTCCATCGCAAATCTGTTTTCCACGATAAGGAAGATAAATTTTATGCAGACAATGATGAACGTGCGATTTTCTTCTGCAAAGGCGTCATAGAAACGGTTCGCAAATTAGGATGGTCACCCGACATCGTGCATTGCAATGACTGGATTACCAGCTTCATTCCTTTGTATCTGAAGACCACTTATAAAAACGATCCTTTGTTTAAAAATGCAAAAACCGTTTTCACGATTTACAACAATAGCTTCACGCATACGTTTAAGGACGATATCATGAGCAAAGTAAAAATGCTTGATATCGAAGATGCGATGCTGGG
>Ga0075163_10003017_pt1 | contig 22665 bp, 16 predicted proteins | sample JI1023141ADNA_FD_71478 | JGI IMG/M metagenome (GOLD analysis project Ga0075163, IMG submission 71478) | Wastewater effluent complex algal communities from Wisconsin, to seasonally profile nutrient transformation and Carbon sequestration -... | ecosystem: Engineered > WWTP > Effluent > Algae... | reverse complement strand
TTCTTCTGGAGAGTAAAAACGTTCTACAGGTAAATGACTTTTAGTTGGTCTTAAATATTGCCCTAGGGTCAAAATATCACAATCCATTTCCCGTAAATCACGCATTGCCTGTTGTAACTCTTCAGTAGTTTCACCAAGTCCACACATAATGCCAGACTTGGTTAATACTGGATAGGAAGGATTTCGATAAGTACCTGCACGACGAATTAACTCTAAAGTTTGCTGATAATTAGCATCTGGTCTTACTCGTCGATAAAGCCTAGAGACAGTTTCAGTATTATGATTTAAGACATCTGGAGCAGCCTTCATAACATTATCAAGAGATGTCCAATTGCCTTGAAAATCAGGAATTAATACCTCAACTTTGCATTCAGGATTTAATTTTCGCACCCAATTTATTGTTTCAACAAAATGCCCTGAGCCGCCATCAGGTAAGTCATCTCGGTTTACTGAAGTGATTACTGCATGTTGGAGTCCAAGTTTTTTTACTGCTTCTGCCACATGACGAGGTTCTTCTATATCAGTTAAACGGGGAGCGCCTTTAGTAACAGCACAAAAACCACAATGACGAGTACAAATATCACCTAAAATCATAAATGTTGCAGTACGATTACTAAAACATTCAAAAATATTAGGGCATCTGGCTTCTTGGCAAACTGTGTGTAAACTAAGGTCTTCCACCATATGACGAACAGATTGAAAGTTTGCATCACCAGTAATGCGAATTTTTAACCAAGGGGGTTTTGGGCCAATGGGTGCACTACGACTAGTAAAACCACTTTTTAGCTTGTCAGGCGTTACATCTATTTCTGGAGAAAAAATTGGTAGGCTTTTTCTTAAGTTACTCATAATTTTCAATTATAAGCACCAAAAACACTTGTGCAACCAGACAAAGCGCTAATTTAGATTAAAGGATTTTTTTTAAGTTTCTATAAAGCTTTTAATAAACATTAGCCTATATTTATAAGAGATGTATTTTTTCTAAAATTCCGGCGATATTAGATTTTTATTAACTATTTTCCTTAAATTTCTCCTAGACACAACTATTATGAAAATGCTAAATTCCGTTTTGGGAGGATCTTATTATGATTGATCAAAATCCTAATAATGAAATGCTTTCTTTACTACAACAAATTCTTTCTGAAGTTAAACATCAAGGTGTTGAATTACAAGAGGTTAAAAGCAAGGTAATCAATCTAGAAAATCGCATGGATCGCTTTGAGCAAAGAATGGATCGCTTTGAGCAGAGAATGGATAGTTTTGAAAAACGTCTTACCGCCATTGAAGACCGTCTTACCGCCATTGAAGACCGTCTAACTGCTGTTGAAGATCGTGTAACAAGCATAGAAGCGGTTGTTCTTGAAACTGTATCTCGTGTTAGTAACCTTGAATTAGCCCTAATAGAAATACTTAATCATGTAGTAAATTTAGAAGCTAGAGTTGAGTCTCTTGAAAAAGAGGTTAAAGGTATTAAAGAACATCTAGCTAACTTAGAAAATAAATCAGATGTACTAGAAAAAGATGTTAAAGACATTAAAGAACGCTTAGCTAGCCTAGAAAGTAAACTAGAGTTTCTTGAAAAAGATACAAAAATTATTAAAGAACAAACTCGCAATACACAACGGGATCTAAACTACCTCACTTATAAAACAGGCACAATGCAAATCGATATGCAAGAAATACAAGACAAAATAAAAGCTAGCTAAATAAGTTTTTAGCTAGTTTTTACTTTACTAAAGCACTTGCTTGACGATAGTACTCAGCCGCTTGAACTTCTTGCCCCATCTCTTCATAAATTTCCCCTATATGCTTCATTACCAAAGCCTCTTTAGAGTTATCACAATTCTTTTGACAGACTTTCAATGCCTGTTTTAAGTAACTAAGTGCATCTTGTGGCTGATTAACTTGGCAATAAACCATTGCTAGACTATTAAGAGCTACTATTTCTCCATTTGAGTCCCCAATCTCTCTATAAGCCTTTAGAGCTTCTTTATAACAAGAAATTGCTAGAGAACATCTATTATCTTCTAAATAAATTTCCCCTAAGCTATGAAGGGCAATTGCTTCACCATTACGCTCATGAAAGCGTCTATGTAGGTCTAATGAGGAGCGGTGTAAATCCATTTTTAGCCGTTTAGTTAAAGTTGGACAACCTAAAGCAGCAGTGCTTGCTGTAGTTTGTGCTTCACCTAAACCATCACCTGCTTCTCGGTAAAGTGTTGCGGCTTGTTCATAAAGGTAATAGGCTTCATCCATATCGCGCTGAGTACCATTTTTGAAATGCCAAGCACGACTATAAAACTCTTGAGCTTGAGCACGTTTACGATCAGATAAAGTAGCATTTCGCTTAACTGGTAGGGATAGAATATAGTTAGCATCTAATCCACGAGTAGATAAGACATCTATTTGCACAATATAGCGACCTTCACTAGCAAAAATACCTCGCCAACATTCAGGCCCATAAGCACCACTATAACTATCTACTATAGCAACCTTTTTACCATCTGAGTTAGCAATTGTCATTTTTACATCTGCTCCAAATTGCTGACAAAGAATTTCTATATATTCCCCTTTAGTTCCTTCAATCTCATAAATATACTTAGGGGTGTCACCTTTTTGTAGGCATGAAAGAGCAATATTAATAGTTTGATCTAATGCTAATAAAGTAGGTTGTTGAGCATTGGTATTAATGGTAGTTATAAAAATTATTACTATGAGTAAAGCCAAAGTTCGCCAATAGGTAGACAAAGATCTTTGAGATCGCATAATCCCCCTTTCACCAGACGAAACAATACAGCGCTAATGGTTATTTATTAATTATGGGTTAACAACGAATTACCGTGATTTTTTATTTTACAGACTATTTTTTGGGGCAGTTTCAATGTTAAGATTTAACCCAAAAAACTGCAACTATTAATAGAAAATTATTTTCAAAATTTTGGAGATCCTATGCCCAAAGGCCGTAAAGCTGCCAAACTAATAGGGCAAATTTTTGCAAAAAAATATTTACTCCAGTCCTTGATCGGTGAAGGTGGGTTTGGTGCGGTTTTTTCTGCCCAAAATATTGAGACCAGTCAAAAATACGCAATTAAAGTTCTATTTATAAAACTTGACTCAGTACTAGATCAACAAAGGGATTTACAATATTTCCAGCGTGAAGCAGGTACTTTATCACGTGTTCAACACCCTAATATTGTAAGTGTTGTTGAAATTGGGATTTCTGAAAAAGATTTACCCTATTTAGTTATGGAGTTAGTTGAAGGTAAATTACTTAGTGATTCACTTAGAACCGAAGGAACTTTTTCTTTATCCCGTTTAGTAAAAATTATTTCCCAACTTTGCCAGGCTGTAGCAGCAATTCACGAGCAAGATATTATTCATCGTGACTTAAAACCAGAAAATATAATTATTAGCGGCCAAAATGAGACAGAAATTGTTAAGCTTTTGGATTTTGGTTTAGCTAAATTAGTTCGTGGTGAAAGAGATGATAAATGGCTTAGAACATTAACTGGTCGTGGTCAAATTCATGGCACAATTTTCTATATGTCCCCTGAACAATGTGAAGGGAAAAAATTAGATGAACGTACAGATATTTACAGCTTAGGCATTTTGGCCTATGAATTATTAGCAGGACAACCACCATTTTATGCTGAGTTTCCATTATCAGTAATGATGCTACATCTAGACTCCCCTCCCCCTCCATTAAGAGCATTTCGGCCTGATATTGGGGTAGAAGTAGAAATCGCAATTCTTAAAGCCTTAGAAAAAGACCCAGTAAATCGTTATGCTAGTGCACTAGAGTTTGCTCAAGCTTTAGAATCTGCGGCAGTTAATAATAGTTCCTTAGAACAAAGAGCATTAGCCAATCCTAATTCACCATCAATTACTAGCACAATTGCTTTAGGAAAGCCCAAGAACACTAAAGACATGGATATGGTGGTGTTTCAGCAAGAATTAAGAGATTTGCATCAACAAGAAGAATCTAAAGAAGAAGAATCTAAAGAAGAAGAATTCAAGGAAGAAGAAAAGCGAGGTCAAAGCCATCTTTCACAACTAATTGATATGTTTAACAAAAAACCTTGATTATTGGGTAAGTGCCTATTATGAAATAAAATAGGGCAGATGTGAGTCTGCCCTAACTACAGTAAAAACCTAAATTACATACCTAAAACATTAACTAATTCTTGAACAGCAGCAGCAGATTTTTGTAAAGCAGCACGTTCATCAGTAGTTAAGTTAATTTCAATAATTTGCTCAACTCCATTAGAACCTAGTTTTACTGGAACACCAACAAATAGGTTACTAATACCATATTCACCTTCTAGATAAACTGCACAGGGAAGAACTTTTTTCTTATCTTTTAATATTGCTTCAACCATTTCAGCAGTAGCAGCAGAAGGAGCATAGTAGGCAGAACCTGTTTTTAATAATTTAACTATTTCTGCTCCACCAGTACGTGTACGATCTTGGATTTTTTCAATAGTCTCTTTTGGTAGTAGTTCAGTAATAGGAATACCAGCACAAGTAGAGTAACGAGCTAGTGGCACCATTGTATCTCCATGCCCACCTAATACAAATGAGTTAATGTTTTCTACTGATACATCTAAAGCTTCAGCTAAAAAACAGCTCATACGTGCTGAATCTAAAACTCCAGCCATACCCATTACACGATTTTTTGGAAAACCTGATGCTTTGTGAGCAACATGGCACATTGCATCTAGTGGGTTAGAAACTATGATTAAAATAGTATTAGGAGAATATTTAACTACTTCTTCTGTTACAGCCTTAACAATAGCTTTATTAGTGTTAATTAAATCATCGCGACTCATACCAGGCTTACGAGCAATACCTGAAGTAATCACAACAATGTCAGAATTAGCAGTTTCTTTATAGCCATTAGAACCAGTTAAACGACAATCATAGCCTTCAACAGGGGCAGATTCAGCTAAGTCTAAAGCTTTACCCTGAGGCATATCTTCAATAATATCAACTAGTACAACATCAGCAAGTTCTTTATCTACTAAACGTTGTGCTAATGTGGCGCCTACATTACCAGCACCAACTACAGTTACTTTTTTTCTGCTCATAAAATTATTCGCCTTTCAGTTACATATTTTCAATAATTGCATCTGCAAATTCACTAGTTTTAAGCTTAGTTGCGCCTTCCATTTGACGCTCTAAATCATAAGTTACTCTCTTTTGCTGAATAGCACTAGTAACCCCTTTAATAATCAACTGGCTAACTTCCTGCCAACCCATATGTTCAAACATCATTACACCAGAAAGGATTACTGAGCCAGGATTAATTAAATCTTTATCAGCATATTTAGGTGCTGTACCATGTGTAGCTTCAAAAATAGCAGCAATATCCCCAATATTTGCACCAGGAGCAAGCCCTAGTCCGCCTACTTGAGCAGCACAAGCATCTGAGAGATAGTCGCCATTAAGGTTTGGTGTAGCAAGTACTTGATATTCATCAGGACGAATTAGTACTTGTTGGAACATTGAATCAGCAATACGATCATTAATCATTACTTTGCCTTCAGGAATACGCCCATCGTATTTGCTATAAACATCATCTTCAGTTACTACTGAATCAGCAAATTCTTCTTTTGCTAATTGATAGCCCCAATCACGAAAAGCCCCTTCAGTAAATTTCATAATATTACCTTTATGAACTAATGTGACTTTGTTTTTACCTTGTGCTAAAGCATAGTTAATAGCTCGGCGAACTAAGCGTTTAGTACCTGTAGCAGAAATAGGTTTTATACCAATTCCGCTATCTGGACGTACGCTATAACCAAATTCACTAAGTAGAGCTAACATCTTTTGATTTTTTTCAGTACCAGCGGCAAACTCTATTCCTGCATAAACATCTTCAGTATTTTCACGGAAAATTATTACATCAAGTTTTTCTGGATGTTTTACTGGAGCAGGAACGCCTTGAAAGTAGCGAACAGGTCTAACACAAGCATAAAGGTCTAAGACTTGGCGTAATGTAACATTAAGACTACGAATACCACCTCCAACAGGTGTGGTTAAAGGCCCTTTAATTGCAACACGAAATTCTTTAATTGCTTCTAGAGAATCATTAGTAAGCCATTCGCCAAATTTGGTATAAGCTTTTTCACCAGCAAAAATTTCATACCAAACCACGCGACGAGCGCCTTGATAAGCTTTAGCTACCGCAGCATCAAAAACACGTACAGAAGCTTTCCAAATGTCACGACCCGTGCCATCACCTTCAATAAAAGGGATAATTGGATTACTTGGGACATTTAATTTACCATCAGAATCTATGGTTATTTTTGCGCCATCTTCAGGCACAGGTAGGCCATTATATGATGTCATAAAGTTTTTCTCCTTAAAAAGTTCGGCCAAAAATTACAGTCGGTTAAAACCGCAAAGTTTAACAATCAAAGCGCTTATCTGTCAAGAAAGCACAGCCCAAATAGACTACCATAGGATAGTCTATTTGGTGATTTATTTGGCTTAGTTGGGCTTATTGGTTTGATATTTGGTTAAATATCAAAATACATAGCAAATTCCATTGGGTGTGGTCGCATACGTATTGGGTCTATTTCTTTTTTACGTTTATAGTCAATCCAACGAGAAATTAACCCTTCAGTAAAAACATCTCCTTTAAGTAAAAACTCTGTGTCTTGTTCTAAGGCTTTAAGAGCTTCATCTAGTGAGCCTGGTAGACTTGGAACATTTTTAAGTTCTTCTGGTGGTAAATCATAGATGTCTTTATCTAAAGGTTGACCTGGATCAATTTGGTTTTGAATCCCATCTAATCCAGCCATTAACATAGCAGAAAAAGCAAGGTAAGGATTACAACTTGGATCAGGTGGTCTAAATTCAATACGTTTAGCTTTAGGGCTACTAGAATACATTGGGATTCTTACTGCCGCTGAACGATTACGTCGCGAATAAGCTAAGTTAACAGGAGCTTCATAACCTGGGACTAAACGCTTGTAGCTATTAGTTGTAGGAGCAACAAAAGCAGCTAAAGCTGGAGCATGCTTAAGTAATCCACCTATATAGTAAAGAGCCATTTTGGAAAGTCCTGCATATTCTTCACCAGCAAAAAGCGGCTTATTTGCTTTCCATAGGCTTTGATGGCAATGCATCCCGCTACCATTATCGCCAAACATAGGTTTAGGCATAAAAGTGGCTGCTTTACCATAAGTATAACAAGTGTTGCGAACAATATACTTAAATAAAAGCACATTATCAGCCGTAGAAAGCAAAGTAGAAAATCGAAAATCTATTTCACATTGCCCCCCGCTAGCTACTTCATGATGATGACATTCTGCTTCTATGCCTACTTCATTTAAGTTAAGTGCTATTTCTGAGCGTAAATCTTGTAGTTTATCAATTGGAGGGAGAGGAACATAGCCTTCTTTAGTACGAACACGATAACCTAAATTATTAGTTTCTCTACCACTATTCCAATGACCTTCTTCGCTATCAATAGCATAAAAAGAGTGATGAGGTTCATTTTGATAGCGCACACTGTCTAAAACAAAAAATTCTGCTTCTGGGCCAAATAAAGAAACCTCAGCAATACCAGTAAATTGCAAGTAATTTTCTGCTCGCCTAGCCACATTGCGAGGGTCTAGAAAATAAGGTTCTTTAGTTAGTGGATCCACGATATCTGCAATCATACAAAGGGTGGTTTCTTCAAAAAAAGGATCTACCCAACAACGGCTAGAATCTGGCATTAGCAACATATCTGACTCATTAATTGCTGCCCAACCACGTAAACTAGAAGCATCAAAGCCAAAGCCATCAACAAACGAATCTTCAGTAAGTTGATTGATAGGAAAAGTCATATGGTGCCATTGCCCAATCAAATCCGTAAAGCGTAGATCTATGAATTTCACTTGTTTATCAACAGCAAAACGGAGCACCGTTTTTGCATCCATGGGTTAATCCTCCAAAAATTAAAATGGCCGGTCAAAAACTACCAGTCTTTCTCTAGCTTTGGATTAAACGGAATGTTGTGGTTTGCTGTCAAGGACAAGTACCGATAAATCTTGTTTTTTCTAGCAAATAAACGACTTTTGAAATGGGGAAAAAAGCTTTTGACACCCTAGAGTTAATCTGATAAATTTCGTCGCTTATAACATCTTAGCAGAGAATAATTTTTTCTGATTAATTTTGGTCAAAGGTGGAGGTTACAAACTAAAAGAAAATGAAAAATACTCTTGAGGAAACCATACAAACTTATGGTATTGAAAATTGGGGTGCAGGTTTTTTTGATGTCAATAAAAAAGGACACCTCATTGTCCGTCCTTCTGAAGAAGATGTTTCTTCAGTTGATGTACTAGAAGTAGTAGAAGACTTACTTAAACGTGGAGTTAAATTACCCATAATCTTGAGGTTTCCTCAGTTGCTAGGTCATCAAGTACGTAAACTTACATCATCATTTCAAAGCTCAATCAAAGAATTTGATTATAAAGGTAATCATCTATGTGTTTTCCCAATGAAGGTTAATCCTCGCCGTGATGTTTTAGAAGAGGTATTACGAGAAGGACGACGCTATAACTTTGGGGTTGAAGTTGGCTCAAAACCTGAACTTTATGCTGCATTAGCATTAGATCAAGCCCCTGAATCACTTGTTGTATGTAATGGCTTTAAGGATGAATCTTATATTCGCTTAGCATTAATGGGCTTGCGTGCTGGTAAAAAACTAATCTTAGTAGTTGAAAAAGTAGAAGAGCTTCATATTATTTTACGCCAAGCTAAAGAAGCAGATATAAGACCTAATATTGGTATTCGTGCCAGACTTTATTCACGTGGGTCAGGAAAATGGGAAAAATCAGGTGGTGATACAGCAAAGTTTGGACTTACTACTAGTGAAATGCTAGAAGTAGTACGTATATTACGTGAAAATAATATGATAGAGTGTCTAAAGATGCTACATTTTCATATTGGTTCACAAATCACTGATATTAAACGTGTTAAGAATGCTATCAAAGAAGCTGCAAGGGTTTATTGTAAGATTCGTGAAATGCGTATTGATATTGAATACCTTAATGTAGGTGGTGGAATGGGCGTTGACTATGATGGTAGTAAAACTAGTTTTGACTCATCTGCTAATTACACAATGCAAGAATTTGCTAATGATGTAATTTACACAATTAAAATAGTTTGTGATGAAGAAGATGTCCCAGAACCTACTATTATCACAGAATCAGGGCGTATTGTAGCAGCGTTTCATGCTGTGATTATTACAAATATTCAAGATGAAATTGAAACTGTCTTAGATGATATTTCTAAAGTTACTACTAATGATGATGATCCTCAGGTAGTAATTGAATTAAAAGACTTAATGGAAAATGTTAGTTCAAAAAATCATCGTGAATACTACCATGATGCATTAGAACATAAAGAGGAACTATTTACCTTATTTAACTTAGGACTTATTAGTCTAGAAGATCGTGCTAAGGGTGAAGCTTTATTCTGGGAAGTATGTGAAAGAGCTAATCGTTTTGCCCAACAATCTAAAATTATTAGTGAAGAATTTGAAGATCTAAAGAAAATACTAAGTGCTAAATACCTCTGTAATTTTAGTGTATTTCGCTGTTTACCTGATAGTTGGGCAATTGAACAGCTTTTCCCAATTATGCCAATTCATAAGCTTAATGCTGCTCCTTCTGAGCATGCAACCCTAGTAGATCTTACCTGTGATTCAGATGGAATTATTGATAAGTTTGTAGATCTTAAAGATGTTAAAGAAACTCTAGAGCTTCATCATTTTTCCCCTGGAGATCCTTATTATTTGGCTTTCTTTATGACAGGCGCATACCAAGAAGTAATGGGAAATTTCCATAACCTTTTTGGGACATTAAATGAAGCACATGTAATTATTAACCGTGATGGCTATTTGATCAAAAAAATTATTACTGGCAGTAACCTAGGAGATGTGTTAGCTTTAGCTCGTTATGACAAGAATTTTCTCTTTGAAAATTTCCAAAAACATGCTCAAGAACAAGTTAAATATGGTCGTTTAACTGAAGCAGAAGCGGCTGAACTATATCACGAGTACGAAAAGAATATTAATAATTATACGTACTTAGGCTAACAGGATTAAAATTGATGACCACTGTTACTGGTGTTAAACCTAAAGATGCTGCCTCTATTGTGTTATTACGTTCAAGTAAAGATCCTCAAGTTTATTTGGTAAAAAGAGCTGATTCTTTACTTTTTATGCCTGGAGCAACTGCTTTTCCTGGTGGGCAACGTGATAATGCTGATGGAGAAATTCCAGTCCTTAATGCAGAGAGTATTGAAGTAGCACAAATGGTTACTTGTGCTACTAGAGAACTCTTTGAAGAAACAGGAATACTTATTGCGCAAGGATTAGAACATACAGACAAAGAACAACTAGCAACCTTGCGCCAAGAACTATTAAAAGGTAGTCGCAGTTTTAAGTCTATTTTAATGGCTACAGGACTAAACCTAGATGCAAGTCTACTTACTCCTGCTGGACGTTGGGTAACTCCTCCCTTTGCTCCTCGTCGTTTTGATACTTGGTTTTTCCTCTGTTCCCTACCAGAAGGTCAAGAAGCAGAAATTATCCCTGGTGAATTAGTAAAAGGTGATTGGATAAGTCCAAAACAAGCACTAGAGGCTTGGGAAAAAGGACAAGCTCTACTAGCCCCTCCTACTTTACATATAATTCGTACTTTAGCTGATAATCTAGACAGTGATCTAACAACAAGATTGATGTCTATTCCAGAATCCCAAGGCAGTACAGTTCGCCGTATAGAAATGTATAAAGGAATATTATTATTCCCTGTTCTAACTCCAACTCTACCACCTGCTACACATACAAATTGCTACATTGTTGGTCAAGAAGAATTTGTTATTATTGATCCAGCCTCACCTTATGAAGAAGAACAAGCACATTTAGTTCAGTTTATTGAAAACCTAATAGCTAAAGGGCAACGTCCTCGCGAAATTTTGCTTACTCATTTTCACCCAGATCATGTTGGTGGTGTAGCGGCTCTAAAGAAGCACCTAAATATTCCTGTTCGAGCACATCCACTTACTCAACAAAAAGTTGGAGATGCTTTTCATATTGATCATATAATCGATGATGGAGAAGTTATTACTTTACCAGGCCAAAGACCTTGGCAACTAAAAGCAATTTATACTCCAGGACATGCACAAGATCATATTTGTTTTTTTGAACAACGTACTGGAGCATTAATTTCTGGAGACTTGGTTGTAGGAATGGGAACAGTAGTAATAGATCCTCCAGAAGGTAATATGCATAAATACTTAGAGTCTCTAAGAAAAGTAGCAGGATTACCACTAACAGCAATTTTTGGTGCTCATGGAGCACCAATGGGCGGGGCACATTTTAAGGTAGAACAATATATTTCTCACCGTCTATTAAGAGAAAGTAATATTTTTAAAACCGTTGAACAAGGTATTACTACTATTCCAGAAATCGTTAAAGCCGTTTATACAGATGTGCCAGAAAAAATGCACAAACTTGCTGAACGTTCTGTCTTAGCACATCTAGAAAAATTAATCCAAGATGGCCGAGTTTTAGCCGAAAATGGCAATTACAAAGCACTACCTAGCTTAATATCTTAGTAAGTTATTAAGCTTAAGATTTAAAAGCCTATGTCTATATTATCAGCACAAAACCCTAAAAATAGCCAAGATTTACCAGCAGTTGAACCTATTTGGAAACGTATATTAAAACAAGCACTTATTGCCGTTTTTGCATCTGGCATAATATTAAGTATTTACCTAATGGTTGTTAATGATCAGAAAGCAGATGAAGTTAAGGGAAAATATGCTTATGGCAGTAAAGATGGAATTTATATAGGTGTTATTGAAGGTCGTGGGCGTAAAAGTGGTGTAAAGGTTTATTATATTAAACAAGCGGGTTCAATAATTTCTATGGATGAACGTTATATAGTGGTAAAAGATAATGCACCTAAATATGACTGATCTTAATAGAATTACCGTAGGGACAGAAAGAAGGGCAGACCTATAGGTCTGCCCTACATATTACTATGCCACTTTATCAAACTACTGCCTTTATTTTACGTACTTACCCACTTTCAGAAGCACATAAAATTTGTGTTTTATTAACTCGCTCTACAGGGTTAATTCGTGGTGTAGCACATGGTGCACGTAGGATGAAAAGTCGTTTTGGAGCTAGTTTAGAGCCTTTTACAGAAGTTTCTTTAACCTACCATGAAAAAGAAGGTAGAGAATTAGTAAATATTTCAAGTTGTGAAATTGTTAATTCATATTTTCATTATGCATCTAAGACCGAAAATGCTGCTGCATTGTCTTATTTAACTGAGCTTTTATGTGAGTTTTCACCTGCACATGAAGCAAATGAAAAACTCTATCGACTAGTAATAGCTATTATGGAAGCAATGGCTAAAAACTCTCACCTAGATAGCTTGTTAAGGTATTTTGAAGTTTGGTTATTAAAAATCTCAGGGTTTTTTCCAGATTTAAACAAATGTATTTCTTGTAATAGCGAGATTGCTATATCTAGTGGTGTATGGCTTTCTCCTGATGGTACACCACAATGTTATGGTTGTAGTGGTGGACGAGGAATTACAATCTCTAGTGAGCTTAAGAGATCATTTGAAGCAATATTACGTAACAATCCAACTGTTTTTGCTGAGCAAGATAAGCAGATAGAACACTTAAGCGCAATTGGTGATATTGCTTATCGCTTAATTCGGCGTACTCTAGAACGTGATTTACGTTCTTATGATTTAATGAATCAAGTACAAGCAGAAACAAAACTCATTTAATTACATACTGGGAACGCGGATGTCTCATCCGCATATTATTTGAAATTATAGAAAATGCACGCAAGATGCGTGCGCTCCCAGACACAATTACAAGCATTTAATAATTATTTTATCCTACTAAATTTGAGGTCAAGTTATGACTAACTATGTATATCTTTACGCTAATGGAAAAGCTGATGGTAATTCAACAATGAAAGACTTACTTGGTGGAAAAGGCGCTGGTCTAGCAGAAATGACCAATGCAGGTTTACCTGTTCCTCCAGGATTTACAATTAGTACCAAAGCTTGTACAGACTACTATGAAGCTAATCAACAATTTCCTGAAGGAATGTGGGATAGCTCAATAGCAGCACTACGCAAAGTCGAAGAAGTGACAGGAAAAGGTTTTGGTAATAAAGAGAATCCACTTTTAGTTTCAGTACGCTCTGGAGCTAAATTTAGTATGCCTGGAATGATGGATACAGTACTAAACCTTGGACTAAATGAAGAAACACTACAAGGAATGGCTATATTAACTCAAAATGAGCGTTTTGCTTATGATGCTTATCGTAGATTTATTCAAATGTTTGGCAAAATTGTTTTAGATATAAATCCAGAAAAATTTGACCATATTTTTAATCATCATAAGGAAAAAACAGGCGCTCAACTAGATACTGACCTTAATGTAGATAGCTTAAAAGAAATTTGTCAGGAATTTAAGGCTCTAGTAAAAACAGAAACAGGTAGTGAATTCCCTGCTGACCCTTATCAACAGCTAGAATTAGCTATTCGTGCTGTGTTTGCCTCTTGGAATGGTAAACGAGCAATAGATTATCGTCGTGTACATAAAATTTCTGATGACCTAGGAACTGCTGTAAATGTTGTAGCAATGGTATTTGGTAATATGGGTAATGATTCTGGTACAGGCGTAGCTTTTACCCGTAATCCTTCAACGGGTGAAAAGCTCTTATTTGGTGAATATCTAGCTAATGCCCAAGGTGAAGATGTTGTAGCTGGTATTCGTACCCCTAAGAAAATTTCTCAGCTTCAAGATGATATGCCTGAAGTCTATGACCAATTTGTTAAAGTAGCTGAAATGTTAGAACGTCATTATAAAGATGTTCAAGATTTAGAATTTACAATTGAACGTGGCAAGCTTTGGATGCTACAAACCCGTAATGCTAAACGCACTGGTGCAGCAGCAGTAAAAATTGCAGTTGATTTAGTTCATGAAGGTGTTATTGATAAAGCTACTGCTGTAACTAGAGTTGAACCTGGCCATTTAGACGCGCTACTACATCCAATGGTTGATCCTAATGAAAAACCTGATGTATTAGCCGTTGGACTACCTGCTAGCCCTGGTGCTGCAAGTGGTAAAGTCGTCTTTTCCCCTGATGAAGCTGAGACTTTAGCTCATAGTGGTGAAAAAGTCGTTTTAGTTAGAATTGAAACCTCTCCTGATGATTTTCATGGTATGGTGGTAGCTCAAGCAATTGTTACAGCTAGAGGCGGTATGACATCACATGCTGCTGTAGTAGCGCGAGGAATGGGTAAATGCTGTGTTGCAGGTTGTGGAGCATTAAATATTAATTATGAAAAAGAAAGCTTTTCTGTTAATGGACGTACAGTAAATAAAGGTGATTATATTTCTGTTGATGGTTCATCAGGAAGAGTTATCCTAGGGACAGTAAAGCTAATTGACCCTCATCCAGATGAAAACTTCCAAGAGTTTATGACTTGGGTAGATGAATTTCGTCGCTTGCGTGTCCGTACTAATGCTGATACTCCACATGACTCTGAAGTAGCAAGAAAGTTTGGAGCAGAAGGTATTGGCCTTTGTCGTACTGAACATATGTTTTTTGAAGGTGATAGGATTGATGCTGTTAGGGAAATGATTGTAGCTAAAACACTTGCTGAACGCCAACATGCCCTAGCTAAAATTGAACCTCTACAACGTAATGATTTTATTGGTATTTTCCGGGCAATGAATGGCTATCCTGTTACTATTCGTACTTTAGACCCACCTCTACATGAATTCTTACCACATACCCAAGAAGAAATAGATGAATTAGCACAAAAACTAGGTATTCCAGCAGAAGAACTTTCAGCTAAAATTAAAAACCTTTATGAAGCTAACCCAATGTTAGGTCATAGAGGTTGCCGTTTAGGTATTGTTTATCCAGAAATTACTGAAATGCAAGCTCGTGCTATTTTTGCTGCTGCAGTAACAGTAAAACGCGAAGGTATTAATGTTATTCCTGAAGTAATGATTCCACTAGTTAGTGATGTTAAAGAATTAGAATTACAGGTTGAAGTAGTACGTCGAATGGCTAAAGAAGTATTTGATAAAGAAGGAATCTCTGTAGACTACCTTGTAGGAACAATGATTGAGTTGCCTCGTGCAGCATTAACAGCAAATAAAATTGCTAAAGTAGCGGAATTTTTCTCTTTTGGAACAAATGATTTAACACAAACAACTTATGGTTTAAGTCGTGATGATTCAGGCCGTTTCTTACCTTTTTATGTAGAGAAGAAAATTTTCAAAGATGATCCTTTCCAAGTACTTGACCAAGAAGGTGTTGGTAAACTAGTTGAAATGGCAGTCCAATTAGGTAGAGGTGTACGCGAAGGTCTTAAGATTGGTATTTGTGGTGAACATGGTGGTGAACCAAGTAGCGTAGCTTTTTGCCATCATATAGGGTTAAATTATGTTAGCTGCTCTCCTTATCGTGTTCCAATTGCTAGACTTGCTGCTGCTCAAGCAGCCTTAGGAGATGGTAAATCTAACTCCCAAACAGCATAGTTTTGCTAAATAGAATAAATTAGGGTAGACCTCTAGGTCTGCCCTAATAAATAAAACTGTAAAGTTCTTTCCTGAGTCTAAAATAAATGTAGCTTATCAGACTCAAGCATAAATAATAATATTACTATAAATTTAATTAAACAGGTTGTTAGCAAGTAAAACTTACGCAATCTTAGCAGGCTTTGAACTATTGACATCTTTGGATAGGTAAGCTTATTATCAGCAAACCTTTCATTTTACTAGGAAAATTCAGGAAAAAGTAATGAGCGAAAAACCTAAACTGCTTGTGATCGACGATCAGCCTTTTATTGTCGCAATATTTACAGAGCTTTTTAGATCTGATGAGATTGATCTTATCAGTGCTTCCAATGGGGAAGATGGTTTAGAAACAGCCCGTAAAGAGTTGCCTGATTTAATTTTTCTAGATATAGAAATGCCTAGAATGGATGGGCTAACAGTTTGTAAGAAACTGCGTGAAGACTCGCGTTTTGAAAAAACTCCTATTTTTCTACTTTCTGCTAAAGGCGAAGGCCCAACAGACAATGAACAAATAGAAATTGGTGTTACAGGGTACTTAACAAAGCCTTTTAGCCCATTTCAAATTTATGGTTTGATAAAACAATACTTAAATATTTCCTCAGATTAAACTAATAATATTTAGTTTAAATCTCTCCCTCACTTAGCCTAAACAAACGCAACTTGACTATAAGGTTGTGGCATCTTAATTTCTGCAACAGACTATAGCAGACAATTGCAATTCTAAGTACTGATGCTATAATCCATTTGCTGTTTTTAACCTAAAAACTACTAATTACAGCGCTCTAAGTTCATATAAATATCTGTTGTATTAGTTAAATATAAAACTTGGGTTTAACTATTTATTTGTAATCTTTATTTTTCATTATCTTAAAATAGGTTGGAGGTCGGCGCACTTTTGGCAGCCATCGCTAGCCAATAACTAGCACCGTGTCTAGCATGAATAAAATACCACGTAGCCTAATAAGTTGTTTTTGCCTAATCTTAGTATTTTTTCTAGTTATTAATAATGTTGTTGCTCGTGATGAGCAAAAACAAGATACGTTAGATATACTTAATTATAAAATTGAAGCTGAAATAATTCCTGATACTCATACCTTACGGGCAAATACTGCTGTCACGTTCCAAGTATCAAAAGCTACTCAGTCAGTTATATTTGAAATGAATGGCGCTCTTAAAGTTAGTAAAATCACTACAGCAGAGGGCAAAGATTTACAGTTTGTACAAGATAGTATAGATGCGCTAAATCTAAGAATAGACTTAGGAACTCAAATTCCTGCTAATCAGCCTGTAACATTAAATTTTATTTATGAAGGAATGCTTACTTCTGCTCAAGGTGGAGTATTAGCTAATAAGCGGCTTGCCTATATTGGTTCAGAAGGTTCTTATTTAACTTATGCTTCTCGTTGGTTTCCTTTTCATGGCTATGCATCAGACATTGCAACTTATGAAATTTCTTTAATCGCTCCTTCAGACCTAACCGTGCTAGGGTTAAGTGTTCAACCAGCACAAACCCGTCTTTATGTTCCTCCTGCACCAGTAGTTTTAGAAGTAAAACCTGAAGAAAAAACACCTGAGAAAGTGCCTCCTAAAAAAACACCTCGTAAGCCTGCTACAACTCCACGGCCTAAACCACCAGTGAAAAAACCTACAGCACCAGCAGCACCTAGTTTTCTACCTGTTTCTTATTTTGTTGCTAGTAATAAATCTAGTGAAAATATAAATAACAGTTTAGATAATAAAAACTATCAAGACCCTGTTTCAACTACTAGTAATAGTGTTCCAAGAAATATTCATACCTTTACTAGTAATCAACCTGTACTTCCTGGAACATTTGCAATTGCTCGTTATATCAATAGAAATGTTAAAAGTGGTTCAATAGACATAGATTTTTATGTTAAACCTGGTAGCGAAGTGGCTGCACAACGTTATGCAGAAGAGGTAGCACAAGCAGTTAGTCTTTATAACACTAAATATGGTGCTTATGCTTTTGGTAATAAACTAATTTTTGCTGAAGTAGACAATGATACTCTAGATACTTTAACTAGTGCTGGAATTACCCTATTAGCAGAAAAAACCTTTAAGCTAGTAGAACCTCCATCTGAATCTCTTTATAGAGAAACCGCTTATCAATGGTGGGGTCAAGGGGTTATTCTTAAGTCATTTGATGATGTTTGGCTTTCTCAAGGTTTAGCTCAATATAGTGCCTTAAGTGTTTTAGAAGCTAATTCTTCAGAAACTGCTTTTAGAGAAACGGCTAGAGGTGCAATGGAACGTGCAATGGCATTTGAAGCACAAACCTCTATTTCCCGCGCTCCTACTGAACTAGATGATCAATCTGAAGCTTATCGCTCAATAGTCTTTTACAAAGGTGCTTTTATATTTCGAATGTTACGTTTAACAGTTGGTAATGATACATTTGATAAATTAATACAAGCTTACTATGAGCAATATAAAGGTAAACAAGCTAGTATTAACACTTTTGAGACATTAGCAAATAAAGTTATTGGTAAAGATATGCGTTATTTCTTTGGCCAATGGGTTGACTCAACAGGTGTTCCAGAGTTTCGTGCTGAATATCAAATGCTTAGAACTAAAAATAATAGTTTTAGGGTACGTGGCACAATCAATCAAGATGTTGACTCTTTTAATATGCCAATAGATGTTGAGTTGGTTTATGAAGGAGGAACTGAAAGAACTCAGATAAATATGGTAGGTAAAGCCGTAGACTTTAACTTTGAAGCAAAAGGCAAACCTCTAGATATAGTTGTTGATCCAGATAGTAAACTACTTAAAGTATCTGATGGTATTAGAGTTTCTGTTATTGTCCGACGAGGTATTGAGCATTTCCGTAATGATGAATATCCTGAAGCAGAACAACAATTCCAAGCAGCAATTAAGTTAAATCGTAGTAGTTCTTGGGCTTGGTATAATTTAGCACTACTTTATTTTGCACAAAAAAATTATCCTAAAGCTAATGATGCTTTTGGAGAAGCATTAGAGTTAGACTTACAACCCCGTTGGGTACAAGTTTGGTCATATATTAAGCGTGGTAATTGTTATGATGCGTTAGGCCAAAGAGAACGTGCTGTAGCTGAGTATAAAAAGGCAATTGAAGTAGGGGACAACTATGATAATGCTCAAAAAACAGCTCAACAATACTTAAGCGCACCTTATCGCCGGGATCAAGCAGATCAACAAAGTCAAAACCCAAGTACTAATTAATTTTATATAGGAGGTTTAGGAAGAAAAAAACCTCACTTTTTTCTTCCTAACAAACTACTCAGATGCTCAAAAGAGCTTTGCTAATAATATCTTTAATCCTTTCTATCTCTCTTATCACACTTGCTACAACTCAAGATAATAGCCAAACCCCTACAACTAACCAAAACCCTACAGCTAAGACAAACCCAACGGCTAACCCTCAATTGGATAAGTTTGTTCAATTAGATGATGTTGCCATTTTAAGATTACTTTACCCTAAAGAATCTCTTAGCTATAAGGCTGTAGAGGAAGGTTCTAGCGAACCTACTTTAGAGCAACGTTATCAAGTAGAAGATGTAGAAAGCCATAAAGTTGCAGTGCTTAGTCGTACATTAGGCAAGTTTACTCAATTAGAAGACCAAGAAATGTTAGCAATGATTGGAGTAGATACTGGCACTGATAAGGCAGCACCTCATCAAAGTGGAATTTATGCATTACTATTTCGAATAGGTAATAGTGGTAGCCCTGAATTAATTGCCCGTTCTAGTAATTTACAGCAAAAAGGCTCGCCTTTTACTAATAAAATCTGGCGGCCTGCTTTAACAACAGATGTTAATTTTGATAAACAAGATGATTTAGTAATGTTACAAGGAGAAACAAAAGGCATTGGGACTTATAGCATTTATAGTTGGGATACTAAAAGCAAAGATTTTATTTTAGTTTCTAACCATCCAGCAGAAACATTACTTTCATTTTATTCTAGCCTAAATGCTGCTAGTCAGTTAGGTTTGGAAGGTGAACAAGCTGCCGGTAATAATCAATTAAGCTCTGCTTATGAAAAACTTTCTCCTAAAATGCAAGGCCAACAAACTACAGATGTGTTACGCCGTCGGTTAAAAGAAATCAAAGCTGTTGAATTAAATAGCCTTAAGGTAATGATTAAAAGTGAAACTAGTGCTTTAATCCGTATTCAATACCGTTTAGTTGATACAGATGGGTTTAAACAAACTTTTGAGGGAGATTATCAAATCAGGCGCTATAATGAAGGTTGGCAATTAGATAGCGAACGCTTAAAATCTGTTAATCTAACTAAATAACTTAATACAATAGACTTCTTGCAAAAGTAATAAATCTTACGTCGCTACCGCGACTCTAGATCCTAATTAACTGGTAACATAGGACTTACGTCCTACGCTACAGATATTTCGTCGCTACGCGACTTTTAGAAAAAGCATTTTTGCAAGAAGTCTAATCTAACATAAGAAAAAATAGGGCAAACAGTTTGCCCCTATTGTCAAATTTTTTATTGTGCCTAATCAACAACATTCAAAATTGTATCTTTCAATTCAAAAATTAGGGCGTAAACTTAAGCGGCATATTATAGCTGAACTAAGACTTTTACGTATTCTAAGGCATGAATTTCGCTTTTCTCTATGGATTTTACTTATAGAACTTTCTTTAGGAACTGTCTTAATCCGCTATTATTATCCCCGTCCTGATAACCCTATTAGTTGGCCAGAAGCTTTTTACTACACTATTCATAGTGTTTTAGGGCAAGCTCTTTTAGCTTATCCTAAAGATTCCTATATGGCTTATTTGTTTATTGTCTTACCTGTTCTTGGTGTAGGAGTAATTACACATACAATAGCTAGCCTAGGAAGTTTGCTTTTTCAAAAACGTAGCCAAAAAAAGGAGTGGTATATTTTGTTAGCTTCAACTTATACAGATCATGTAATTATTTGTGGTTTAGGTCATGTAGGCTATAGGACAGTACAAAACCTGCTACGTAATAATATGGAATGTGTGGTTATTGATATAAAAGAAACTGGTTTTGCTGAAGAAGTACGTAGTCTAGGAGTCCCTGTAATAATTGCTGATGCACGAAGACAAGAGGTACTTGAACAAGCTAATATTAACCATGCAAAAGCTATAATTATTGCAACTAATGATGATTTAGCCAATTTAGAAATAGCCATTGATGCTCGTACTATACGCCCTGATATTCGTGTAGTTTTGCGAATGTTTGATGAAAACCTAGCACGTAAAATTTCTAAAAGTTTTAATATTCAATGTGTTTTTAGTACTTCTGCAATTGCAGCACCTGTTTTTGCTGCCGCAGTAACTGAGCGTAATATTATTAATTCTTTTGTTTTCAATAATATTCAACTTAACACTGTGGAATTTACTGTAGCAGACAACTCGCAGTTAATTGGCTGGTCACTAGATCAGCTACGTAGCCGTTTAGAGCTTACTATTGCACTTTATCAAAGCACAACAGAAATGGATTGGAATCCTAACCCTAATTTCACCTTACAACCTGGTGTAAAACTTTTAGTTATCACTACTTCTGATAGTTTGCATGAACTAGAAAAACTTAATAAGCCTATATAATTTTCATTTCGCTATATTTTCGCTTTTTTAACTAGCAAAAAATAACCTTCTTTATTAAAATCAAAAAAATTGATTTTTAAGGCTTAAGTATTTATGAGTAAATCTATTCTTCCAAAACAAGTAGATGGACATCCTTTATCACCAAGAGAAACTCTACCTACAATGTATGATTTACCTAGTGAAGAAATAGGAGACAGTGGTGTGCCAGACGAGTTTCATGTTATCCAACCTCATTTATTAAAAGAAACTTTCCAACCTACTATTTATAAAAGTGAAGAAATTTTTATTGGTATAGACATAAACTTTTACTTTGATGTAAGGCATCAAGGTTGGTATAAGCGCCCTGATTGGTTTGCTGTTGTTGGTGTCCCTAGGCTTTATGATGGAATTGATATGCGTAGCAGCTATGTTATTTGGCAAGAAGGGGTTAGCCCAATAGTTGCAATAGAATTTCTTTCTAAAAGCACAGAAAAAGAGGATCTAGGTAAAACTAACAGAGAAGATAAAGTTGCTCCTACTAAATGGCAGGTCTATGAAACAATATTACGTATTCCATATTATATAACTTTTGATAGGCTTACTAGCAAAATACAAGCATTTAGGCTAGAAGGTGGGCGTTATATTAGCTTTTTACCTAACCAAGAGCAACGTTATGAAATAGCAGAATTAGAAATGAGCCTAGGTTTGTGGCAAGGAACTTATCAAGATGTTGATAGGCTTTGGTTAAGATGGTTTGATAAAGAAGGCTCTATGATTGCGACTCCGCTAGAAAAAGAAAATAAGGAAAAACAATTGGCATTAGATTCTGCTGATGAACAACGTAAAATCGCTGATGAGCAACGTAAAATCGCTGATGAACAACGTAAAATCGCTGACCAAGAGCGCAAAACGGCTGATGAGCAGCGTAATATTGCTGATAAAGAGAGACAAGAAAAAGATACTTTAGCCAAACAGTTATTAGAACTTAACGCCAAACTACGTGCAATGGGTATTGATCCAGATAAGTTTTAGCTCCAACGATAGCGTTCTTCTGTCCAAGGATCGCCTTTCATATGATAGCCGCCTTGTTCCCAAAAACCTGCTTTATCTTGGGCTAAAAACTCTATTCCACGTACCCATTTAGCACTTTTCCAAGCATAAAGCCTAGGAATAACTAAACGTAGTGGATAGCCATGATCTAGGCTTAGCGACTTACCATCGTGTTTATAAGCAAATAAACAGTCTCCTTGTAAAAAATCTTCTAATGGCATATTGGTTGTCCAACGATGTTCAGCATGAACTAAAACATATTTGGCTTCTGGTTTTATTTTTACTAGGCTAGCAATCTCTTTGGTTGATACGCCTTCCCATAAATTATCTAGCTTTGACCAAGTAGTAACACAATGAAAATCAGACTTAACTTTTACTTTAGGTAAAGCTAAAAACTGCTCATAGTTACAATGCCAT
>Ga0075163_10003016_pt1 | contig 22666 bp, 9 predicted proteins | sample JI1023141ADNA_FD_71478 | JGI IMG/M metagenome (GOLD analysis project Ga0075163, IMG submission 71478) | Wastewater effluent complex algal communities from Wisconsin, to seasonally profile nutrient transformation and Carbon sequestration -... | ecosystem: Engineered > WWTP > Effluent > Algae... | reverse complement strand
TCCTGGCCGTTCTCCTCGAACATCGTCCATCCCTTCGCGGACGGCACCCCGGCGGTGACACGGGTGACGGGGGCAGGCAGCCCGACGCTCGGAGGCTGGGTCATCCCCGGGCCGCGGCGGGTATTTCTCGCAGACGTACCCAGCGAGCGACGTGAGCGTTCGCGCACTCTCGCAGGCAAGTCTGGTACGCTCGCCCATCCGACACGCCCCAGCGACTCCTCATGGCCCGCAAGCGCAAGCACGAAAACGATAAAGAGCCCACTTCGGCCGCTGAACCTGCGTCCGTGAGCGACGACCTGAACTCGGGTGAGGCTGAGCTCGACGAGGACGGTGGCGAACCGATCCCGCAGGACACTGTGGTTTGCGCACTGACCGGGGAGTTTAAGCTGGACAAGCCTGAGGAGCGCGTACTCCAGAGCTTCATTGAGCAGCTTCACCGCGAATACCGTGTCGAGCTCGCCGACATGGAGCGCGACGTGAAGGTCGCGTGCTTGGACGCCACCGAGAAGAAAAAAACCGTGAACGTAGGCATCGCAGTCTATGAGCACGGCAAGTCGCACGAGATCGACAACATCATTCGCGTGGTCCTCGTGGCGAAGGCGAACGCCAAGGTCTCGGAGGCCGCCGTGGGTCAGCTTGACCTCGTGATGTCAAATCTCAGTGAGGACCGCGAGCAAGTGTTCGGGGTTTGGACCAACGGGAGGGAAATCGCCTTCCGAATGCGGACGTACGACCCCGCCAATGGCTTCCCGGTCTCCACCGAGCTCACCGACTTCCCGGCCCCAGACGAGACGCTCGCGGACCTCGAAGACGCCGACCGCCGCCCCCTACGCGTCGCTGCCGGCGACTCGCTACTCCGCGCCTTCAACCACTGCCACGACTACCTTTCAACGCAGGGACTCCGCGACGAGAAAGCATTCTGGCAGCTCCTCTACCTGATCTTCGCTAAAATTCTCGACGAACGACAGAGTAAGCGCCTATTTTTTGTCGGCGCGACCGAGCGCAACACGCCCGAGGGCCAGGTTCGCATCGCTAAGCGCATCCACACCGTGTTCGACCTCGTGAAGGACGAGTTCAAGGATGTGTTCGACGGGTACGAGCGCCTCGAGCCGAGCGACCGCGCGCTCGCCTACGTCGCAGCGCAGCTTGCCCGCTTCGACCTTTTGTCCACAGACACGGACGCAAAGGGCATGGCCTTCGAGGCGATCACCTCGCACACACTGAAGCAGAAGAAGGGCCAGTTTTTTACGCCCCGCAATGTCATTCGCATGATGGTCGACATTGTGGACCCCCAGCCCGGGAAACGGGTGCTCGACCCGGCCTGCGGCAGTGGTGGCTTCTTAATCGTCGCGCTGAACCACGCGCGGCGGCGCACACTCGCCGAGATCGGCTGTCCATACCCAGACGCTCCAGTGCCGCGTGAGATCAAGAAGGCCGAGCCGAAGATCCGCAAGTATGCACGGGAAAGTCTGTTCGGTTTCGACGTCGACAGTGACCTGCGCAAGGCCGCCCGCATGAATATGGTCATGAATGGTGACGGTCACGGCCATATCTTCAACTTCAACAGCCTCGAGTACGGTGTCTACGGAATGAAGGAGAGCCCAGGCAAGACCCGATATCGCACTCCAGAAATGGAGATGCTGGAACGGGCGCTCCGGGTTCGTCCCGGCGGCGCACATATGCAGTTCGACTACGTATTCACAAACCCGCCTTTTGGCGCAAAGATCCCGGTCGAGGATCCGGAGGTGCTGCGCCACTACGACCTCGGGTTCACTTGGCGACGCGAGGGCAGCCGCTGGGTCAAGCATGGGCTCCAGAAGAAGGTCCCACCCGAAGTCCTGTTCATCGAGGCGTGCTGGAAATTCCTCAAGCACGGAGTCGGCGTCATGGCGCTCGTGCTACCGAACGGCATCTTGGGCAACCCCGGCGAGCAGATGGAATTTGTCCGCTGGTGGCTCCTCCACCACGGGGAGCTGCTCGCTAGTATTGACCTGCCGGCCGAGACGTTCTTGCCTCAAGTTTCCGTCCAAGCGAGCTGCGTATTCATCCGGCGTCGTGCTCCAGACGAGACACGCATGGTCGGTGCGGATGGCCCGAAGCAGCGCCCGGTTTTCATGGCCATCGCCGAGGACTGCGGGCATGGGCGACGTGGCGAGAAGCGCTACCTACGCGAACCCGACGGGGCCGAGAGCCTGTTCGAGATTGAGGTGCCCGACCGCTGGGAGCGCGACGGGCGGATTCACGAGAAAGTCCGGGTCCGCAAGGATAAGCGGATCGCCGATGACCTTCCACTGATCGCCGAGGAGTACCGTCGTCTCGTGACCGGGGGACGTTTCACGTGAAGACCTTCGTCGTCGATGAGCCCCAGACGAGAGCTTTGCGGGCGCTCAACTACGCGCCCGCAGTGGAGCGAATCCGGCGGGCCGGGTCGAGCTCTGCGCGCCCACTGCGTGAGATCGTGAGGAAGTTCGGGCCCTCCTACGCGGTGGCATTTCGACGGTTGGAGTGCGACCCATCGCGCGGCGTGCAACTGCTCTCTCAGACCGAAGTGTTTGCGGCAGAACCTCGCGGCCGTTCGATCCGGTTGGATTCGATGCCACATCCAGAGCGCCATCAGGTGAATCACGGAGACGTATTGATTGCTGGTGCCGGAACACTCGGTGATTCTGAACTCTACGGTCGGTGCATGTTAGCCGACGCCCGCTTGGCGGGAATGTATCTAACCCAGGATATCTACTCGTTGGTCTTCGCAGACCCCGACGAGGATTTCTCATTATTCGCGTATGCTTGGCTCGCAAGCCCGACCGGTGTGCAGGCGATCCGGTCGACCAGCTATGGCACAAAAATCCTTCGGTTTCGCTCAGATCTCCTTACCTCTCTCCCGGTACCGGTTGCCTCTGGCGAGACCGTACGAAGGGTCGCCGCTCTCGTTCGCCAGTGCAGCGCCGGTCGAGAGAACTATTCTCGGTGCCTTCGTGAGGCGCGAAAGCTGGTAGAGCTGCTCCCCGAAATGCAGGTCGCCCACGCAATGTGTGCCGAGCGTCAGCGACATTCCATCATGTGGGACGGACCCCTTCGCTCTATAGCGGCTTGGAATGCCGCATCGTCCGGTGGCGCGCTCCGACACCTTGGGACGAAGTGGGCCTCGACACTCGGCGATCATGTCGAGAAGGGGGGCATCTACAACGGGCCGCGCTTTGCTCGGGTGGATTGCGACCTGCCATACGGCATGGAATTTATGTCGCAGCGAGACGCCATGCTGATCCGGCCAGCTCCTCGCCGGATCGTGCATCCCGGCTTTGACGCCCGTCTCCTGTTTGCTCGAGAAGGGACAATCCTTGTAGGTGGGCACGGCACCTTGGGGGAAGGAGAAATTTTCGGGCGCGCGGTACTTGTTCACGGAAGGTACGCGCACGCCGCCTTTACTCAAGACCTACTTCGTGTTTTGCCGAAGCCGCAGCGAGAGTACGCGCTCTACGCCTACCTCACAACCACTGTGGGTTTCCGACTGCTTCGAACCACCGCGGTTGGCACCAAGATTCTCAGTATGCGTGGGGATATGCTAAACGCACTGCCCGTTCCTGACTGGCCAGCTGGCTTTGACCAGACGGTCACTGGTCTCGTACGTACTGCATTCGATGCCCGCGCGGCGGCAGACCAAGCTGAGGACGAAGCCATCCGCATCATCGAGAAGGAGGTGCTTCCCCAATGGCTCGCCTAATCTATACACCATCCGGTGCCGACGGCCCTGTCGGTCCGTTCGAGCGAGATGTGCAAGAGGTGCTGCGCAAGGCCCTCCCGCGCACCTGGGGCCTTGCGCCAAACTTCCAACTCAAGCAGCGAGGTCACGATGCGTTGGAGTACGACCTCGTTCTCCTTGCGGCGCACGCGCTTTTCGTGATCGAGGCGAAAGAGTGGTATGGCCGCTTAACCGGCGACGATCAGGAGTGGCTGATCAATCATACACCGAAGCGCTGTCCGATGTGGACCGTGAACCACAAGTGCAAGGTCCTCAAGATCGAGCTCGCGGCGCTGGCGAACCAGGCCCATGTCGTGCCAGTGCTGGTGGTGCCAGACGGGACGGCAATCCATGTAGGCGGATCGTGGAAGGGGTCGGTGGTGAACCTCGGCGACCTCGGCTCATGGCTGCAGGACGAGTGCAATGTGCCGGCCCATCGTCGAGGCGAGGACCTGACGCCGCTGTTCCAGGCGATGGAGAACGCGCTCCAGGGGAAGTGGGCGGCCCGACAACGGCAGCGTCGTCGCCGGGTCGGCAGCTACGAGATCCTCGAGACGCTTCAGGTCGCGCCGGACGAGGCGATGTATCTTGCGCGCCGCGCATACGTCGAGGGCGACCTGTCGCGGTACCGAGTCCGTACATGGAAATACAACCCGCACGGTAGCCATGAGGAGGTCGAACAGCGCAAGGCTGTCGTTCGGCGCCCGACTGAGGCCATCGCCCGGATCGGCCGCCACCCGAACCTGCTTCCAGTACTCCAGTTCGACTACATCGACGAGGATCACGAGTTTTTCGAGGTCACCGAATGGTCCGAGTACGGGACGCTGCACGGTTTCCTCACCAACACCGAGCGTGACCGGCTCACGATTCGCGAACGGTTAGAGATCGCCGAAGGAGTCGCTGCCGCGCTGGAAGCGGTCCACACCGCCGGCGTGGTCCACCGCAATGTTTGCCCGGCCACGGTGCTTGTCGGCTTCGATCGAAAGCCGCGCCTGACCGACTTTGATCGGGCCTGGATGGACGCGGGGCGCACTGTGTTCGCCGACACCGAGAGCCGCATGAATCGGCCATACCTGCCGCCCGAACTCGCCGACGTATCGAACTACGACTTCGACACTACCTCGGACATGTACTCGTTCGGCGTATTGCTCTATCAGCTCCTCACCGACGAGCTCCCGTTCGAGGGGCCGGAAGCCGCGCTGGCTGCCGCGGGCTGCCCCCCGAAGCTTCCTTCCGAAGTCCGCGCCGGGGTTGACTCAAGTATCGATGATCTCGTCCTCCAACTGCTCCGCACGGACGACTTCAAGGCCCGGCCGACCGCTGCCGATGCGCTCCAGCGTTTGCGGAACGTCCTCGGAATGACCACTGCCGTAGGCCGCAAAGAAACTTCTCAGCCACCTCTTTCCGCGCCAACGGAACTCAAGGTAGGTGCGGTCCTCGACGGTGTGTGGCGGCTCGACGAGGAGATCGGTAGGGGCACCTTCGCCAAAGTGTACCGGGTCTTCAACTTGGACCACCAGCGCACCTATGCGATGAAGGTGCTCGTCGAGACCGAGAACGCTGATCTGGCGCTGCACGAATTCACACAGATCCAGCCGCTACTGCCCAGCCACCCGAACATCGTCCGCATCGTTTGGATGGCACGGCTCGGCCCACCGCTGGACTACCCGTACATCGTGTCGGAGTTCGTGAAGGGCGAGACCCTAGAGCCCTATTGTGCCGATGAGCGCCGGCTCGCGTGGTCTGATATCCGGTCAATTGGTATCCAACTCCTTGATGCGTTGAAGGCCCTTCACGACAACGGGGTCTACCACCGTGACATCAAGCCTCCAAACGTGGTGTTGGAACTACCGTTGCATCGCCCCAAGCTTATCGACTTCAATATCTCGGCAAAGGCAGGCGAGGCGAAGGGTAAAGCGGGCACTCGCCGCTATTGGGCGCCGGACGTGACTACTGCCGGTTGGGGTCCGCACGCCGACCTGTTCTCGCTCGGCATCGTCCTGTACGAGCTCGTGGTCCACCGGCACCCGTTCCCCAACGACCGGCCCGAGAGGGGCGTACCCTACGATCCCCGTGAGATCACGACCGGCCTCCATCTATCCGATAAGCTAGCAGAATTTCTGCTTAAGGGAGTCCAGCCACGCGCGATCGAGCGGTTCCAGTCTGCCGCCGAGATGCGCGCCGCGCTCATCGACATAACGTCGATGCTGGCCCCCGTCGAGCCGTCACCTTTCTCAACGGAGACTTTCGACGGGATCCAGCTTGAGCCCGGCGAGATCGGCCGCGCGGATTACAATCCCTATGTTACGAGAATGCTTACTCTTTACAGCCAGGCGCGACGGACCAACACTGGTACCCGTGGCCTCGACGAGATCGCCCAGCTGACATATGTTCGCACCGGCCTCGATAGGATGCTCGCGCCAGCCATCACCACCGGCCGCTACCGACTGGTGATCGTCACCGGGAACGCGGGCGACGGGAAAACGGCATTTCTCCAGCAGGTCGAGGCCCTGTTCGAGCAGAACGGCACGAAGATCAAGCGGCTTCCGAGCAAGAACGGCTCCACTTGGACATGGGAGGATAAGTCCTATGAGACAAACTACGACGGCTCGCAGGATGAGGAGGATCGCTCCAACGACGCCGTTCTGGATGCCTTTCTCAAGCCATTCGAGGGCGATGAGATGGCGGGCCTCGCCAGGACCGATGTCCGTCTAATTGCCATCAACGAGGGACGGCTGCTGGACTTCCTTGCACATGGCCCACGCGCTGGTGCCTACGGCGGCCTACGCCGATTCGTGAACAACGCTTTGACCGGCGGACAGCCGCCGGAGGGCGCGCTCTTGGTCAACCTGAACCTCCGGGCGGTGACGGCCGGCGGTACACATTCCCTCATGGAGCGGCAGCTTTTACAGCTCCTCCAGCCCGCCCTGTGGGCTCCCTGCGGAAGTTGTTCCGTCCGCGCCTCGTGCCCACTACTTCACAATGCGAACACTCTGCGCGACCCGAACTCCGGTCCAGCAGTGCGTGAGCGCGTGCGCCGCCTTTTCGAAGTGATTCATCTGCGTCGCCGCGCTCATGTTACAATGCGCGATTTGCGCTCCGCGCTCTCATGGCTTTTGCTGCGCGACCACGGGTGCGCCGACGTACAAGTGGTACTGAAGCGCGTCGACCAGGACGGCGCTGCGGCGCTCGTCGCACTCTATTATCCCGAAGCCTTCGCTGACCCGGAATCGGGGGCGAGCCTTCCAGTCCACACCTCCGGGCCCGAGCGGACGGTGGACCGCCTGGTGCGCCGACTTCGCGAGACCGACGTCGGCCGCGTGAATCACCCAATCCTCGACCGACAGCTTGACCACAATGTCGACGGCGCAGTTCCATGGATGACGTTCGATGGGCGCACCCCGGTCGCCGCCGCACAGCTCCGGCGCTACGCGGCTGGCGTCGCGCGTCCCAGCGATGACGTGCCGTTCCCCGCAGTCGTAGAGGCTCGCCGCCAACTCGCCGCCGTGCTCCGGCGCTGGGCCTACTTCGAGCGACGCGACAACGGCTGGCGCCAGATGCTGCCCTATACCTCGGTGGGGCTATTGGAGGCCGTCATCAACGCCACCACCGGGGAGGACCGAGATCAGGCTTGCCGGCATCTACGCGACCGAGTCGTCGAGGCGGTGAGCGTCGCCGAGGGGGTGAGGAATACGCTTCTGCGGCGCAATTACCTCGCGCTGCGCGTCTCCCGGGTCAAAACAGCGGCGATCCGCTCATACCGCCTTTTCCCGAAGGACGCCTTCCGGATCGAGGTCTCCCGGCCAGTTCACAACGATTTCCTCGAGTTCGCGCCTGACGCCGTGGAGCTCGTGTCGATCGCCGGACCTGCGCGGCTCCGGATTTCTCTCGACCTCTTGGAGATGATGGAACTAATCCGTCATGGCTATCGCCCCACAGCGGCTGACCTCCAAGGGTTGTTCGTCAACCTCCTTATCTTCCGCAACGAGCTCGTAGCGACCACCTTCGACAGGGTACTACTGTCGACCGACGACGAGCAATTCTTCGAGGTGTCCGCTGAGGCCCGCGCTGAGGGCATCCGGCTGTCGCTTGTGCGACACGGTTTCGAGGCAATCGAGCCCGTGGAGGGTACATGAAGCTACGCAAGCAGGACCAGGAGTTCCGCAACCCGCGCATCTTTTACGCCGACCCGAAGAACGTGGACTTGGATCGCGTTCTGGTCGTTCTATTCCTCTGGCTCAAGACCGGCGGGATGCGGCCTGCGACGACCGGCCGCCAGAAGAAAGAGTTCGAGAAAGTTGATGTTCACTTCAAGCGGCTGGCAATCCTGCCAGGCGTCAGCGGCTTCACCGAGAATGAGGAAATTGCTCGGCAGTGGCTAGAGACCGACGTGTTCGACCTCGTGAACCGAGGGCGACCCACCGAGACAATCGCGTCGCTTCGCCCGCTTCACCTGGATGCCCACAAGATCCGCGTGGCGAAGCACTGTCGCGACTACAACTTCGCGGATGCGCTGTACGCCATGCTCGAGCACGGCGAGGGCAACGCCCATAAGGAGTTGAAGGCGTATTTGGAGCAGGGTCGCCAATTCCAGGCAGGCGCGAAGCTCGACCTCGAAACACTGACCGTTCTCAAGCTCGTCGAGGGCGTGAACGATACCCATCCCGGCAACGAGAAAATCACACCCTACCCCCCGCTGTGCCGTGGGCAGTCGCGCGTCCTCTGCGACGACGTCGAACGTATTCTATCGTACAAGGACGTACCACGCCCGGTGATGATCGACTATCTGCGCACGATCCTAGGCCTTCACCTCGGGATCTATACGCTCCGCCTTGGACGGCAGCTCTCCGGCTGGATCCGTGATTGTGGTTCGCATCCGACGTGTCGTACTTGCCCAGTCTACGGGAACATACCGGACCCCTTCGCCAACTGTCCATTCTCGGTGACCTTCACCACAGACATGAGCGGCGACTACCGGAGTCGGATGGCTCAGCTCGCACAGGAGGACACTGCAGCTGAGTACGCGAAGCTCGGCGACCTTGTGAAATCTGTTTTCGCCATGAACCAGCTCCTCCGATATGCGCGGGAGGAACACATCACAGATGACCCCTTCGATGTGCCGTCGCTCTTAGCGAACCCGCCCCCTGAGTTCGAGGCCGACTTCAAGGCGGTACTGAAGCAGATCCGCAATCTGAACGCTGAGGACGAGACCTTACCTCCCGAGGTCGAAGCCATCTTCAACGCTGGGCTGTCGTCTTTCGACACATTGATCGAGGTCGTAACCCACGTCCGGCAGGCACACCACCTCAAGTACCTCGTGCAGATGATCGATAAGCTGTTCCAGAAAAATTCCCCCTTTGGTGCGCTTGTCCAGGGCAAGTCCAAGGCCAACCCTCGCCGTTGGCACCTTGGCGGTCGCGCCCTCGAGGTTCTGGTGCAGTTAGCAGTGCTCAAGGCAAAGGACACGCTAACCGGTCGGCAATTCGAGACGGAGCCCATCCTAGTTGAGGACTTCCTGACTTGGGTAGAGCGACGCTACGGCTTCGTCATCGCGCCCGGCGTCACGAGCTCGGGGCGCAAGCCAGTCTCGCTCGACGAGCACCGAGCCTTCCGCGAGAATGTCCGCGCCTTCAAGGACCGGCTCCGAGAGATCGGCTTTTACGACGACCTATCCGATGCCTACAACGCACAGACCATCCGTCCCCGATACGAGCTTCGCGCCAAGGGGAGTGCGCCGTGACTGAGTTGCGTTCACTCATCCCGGCCGGTCGTGATGATCAGTACAGGGCGCTCTCCGAGCAGCTTGCGCCGCGGTTGCGCGAGGTGTTGGAAGCCGCAGGCCCCGGCCATCGCTTGCGGGTGACCACGTTGCCGGAGCCAGTCATGGAGCGGTTGGCGGTGGCGCTTGTTGATCCGCGCTGGCTCGTCCGTGTGCTTAATGAGCGACCGAGACTTCCCTACGAGGTGACCGCGGCCACCATTATCCGGCTCCGGGATCACGCGGAGGTCCCGGTGCTGGTGTTCTTCCCCCCGGGCCCGCGCACCGCCTCGGAGGACTCGCTTGACATCGCTACGTTTACTGAGCTCTCGCTCGCGTCGATGGCGCAGAATCTGTCGGACATTCTTTTAGAGCGCCTGGATGAGCCCCTGCGTACCCAGGTACGGGAGGTGTTGAAGCACCTCACCGAGATCCGACAGATCCGACACCCCGACGAGCAGGTCGATTACCTGCTCACAGTGCTAAAGAATGGTGGCACACCCGGCGCAGCCGGTGGGGCCATCTACTTGTTTGGGCTGGTACCGGACTTCCAACTATTCACGCGAGGTACCAGTAGCCTGCTCTTCTGGGTGACTCGCAACCGGCAGAAGTGCGACAAGCTCTCGGACGTAAACCAACCGCTCCAGAAGCGGCTCCGCGCCCTGGGTCTCAAGCCCGACACGCTTCAGCAGTCTCTTTTTCACTTCTTCCGACTGCGGCACACCGAGGAGCCCCGTGTGTGGGGGCAGATTGTAGCCTGCGAAGCCGGCAGCCGCAACCTCTCTTTCGACCAATGGGAATTTGCCGACACCGAGAACGACGGTGAATTGCGTATCGTCCTCGACCCGCTCAACCTTCCGCGCCAACTCGCTGACGAAGTGGCCGGCGCGGATCGGATGTCCGTCCTGAACATCACGGGCCGTGACCCGTTGAAGGTTGTGTTCCGGTCCATTCCGAACCCGGCCCAGGCTCCAGCGTGGAAGAACTGGCGGGTCCAGCTGCTCACCATCGGCGAGGGAGGCGCGACGGTCGCGTGGGAGAGCAACGGCTACCCCAAGCCTGCGGGCGGCCGGCTCGCCAAGGTTCGTCGCTCGATCAAGACCAAAGACCTAGAGGGCCTGGATGAGGGCACCTACTTCCTGCGCGTGGACGCCTACGACGCCGAGGGGGCAGTGCTCACCACGCCGCGTCGTATTGATCCGAAGGACGAGACCTCTCGCGCCGAGAATGAGTCCGAGCCGTTCCTCGTGGTCCGTGACGAGGTCGTCATTGACGACCCGGATGTGCGCGCGACGTTCGTGCCCTCGCTGCTTGCGGCATGGCTTCGGGGCGCATTGAAGGCGCTCGACGGCAAAGCGCGGGAGCCCGTGCCTATCCGATCGACGCTAGCCGGATCGTGGAACCAGCCCGTTGGTGCGTCTGTGAAGGGCGACGTTCGCTTCGATGTGGAGACGGACGGCTTCCACGGCTTCGCGGTCGTCGTTCCCGGCCTGCTCCGAAAAGTTGAGGTCAATTTCCTGAACAGCCCCCGCGCACTCGGTGTCTTCGGTATGGCGCTCGGCCAGGCGCGGACGCCGGGTGACTTGGAGGTCGTACTCAAGGAGCGGGCGGCTTTCGATGGCATCCCAGGGGTCGAGGAGTTCCTGTCGGCTCGCGAGGAGGTGTTTCGTCGCATTCGCGAGCAACACCTCCCTCCGGGCGCCATGCCAGCGGAGCGAGCCGCAAGGCTCGGTATCGTCGAGGTGGTGGACCTTACCCTCCATGCGGCGGCGATCCGGGCCTATGCTCAGGCGTTTGCCAGCCTTGTCCGCAACGCGATGGTACTCGACACCGCGGCCCGGACCCCGATTCTCCGCGGCATCGCCTGGCTGGATGCGGTAGAGCTGAGGTGGCGGGCCCAGCCGGGCGATCCAGGGCGAGGAATCCTCCTTGCGCCGACGCATCCAGTTCGCTTGCTGTGGCACCTGGGTCACACGGCCGAGTGTGCGAGTGCAGTCGAGGCGTGGGACAATCGGACGCATCAGGTACCCGAGTGGCGACGGTTTATCGAACAGCTTCGTGACGAACTGCTTCCCCTGAACCTCCCGATGGCGCTGTTCGACCGTCGCGGACGCGCCTACACCGAGGCGCTGCCCATCACGCCATTTTGGGGGCTATTCTTACCCGATAGGGACCAGGATGGACGTCACGTTGACGCAACAGCTGCCCGAGATCGGGCACTCGCCGGCATGGGTGTCCGAGCACGCTCGGTTGCCATCACCACAGTCAACCCAGATGATATCGCAGCGCGGCTATTCGAGTTCGTCGTGCAGCATCCCTACGTCGACCAATTGCGGCTAAACGTGTTCAACCCCGGCAATGGCGAACTGATCGCCGACGTGCTTCGAGGGGTTGAGGCGCTGCGGCGGGAAAAACGCTCGCCGTCGTCCCTGCGTTACGCCGTCCACCTCTTTGCGCCGCCGAGCCTGCTCGACACAGTGGGAGAGGCCGTGGAGAGCCTGCTCGACCCCGAGCGGCACGTCGGCGAGGACGATGAGTTCACGCTCTACAGCGGGAACCACCTCCACCCGAAGCTGCTCGTCGCCCGCAACGACATAGCGGACTTTGTGGCGGACTACATGCAGTTCCCGGCCCACGTCTCAATTTTGGTCGAGCAATTCACGGCCCATGCCCGAGTGGGGTCGCTCAACCAGTTTCGGCGAGGTTCGTTTGTCGGTGGGCTCGTCCAGGAGCCGGAGACGGTCCCCTTGGATAGCTCTGTGCCGCAGGCCCGGGCCGCTCTAGGTTGGTCAAAAGGCGTTCGTCACTCGGCTCGAGCCGGCGCCGAACCACTGGAGTCGTTGCTCATTGACGCGCTCGCGGCCACGCACGGCGTCCAAGCGGCTGTCGCGCTCGGCCAGCCTGTGGATGCCCACATCGGTCCAGTGCTGGCGCTTCAACTCGACGCTGAGGCTCAAGGCCTTCTTCGTCAGGTCCACGAGGTGAGCGACCGAGTGATTACGATCGACAGGCACCTCGGAGTCGACTTCTTCGACACGCCCTCCGCTGGCGAAGAGACCGGGTACCTCCTCGACTTTGCCCCGGAGTTCTTGCAGGAGGAGCGCCAGCGTATTGTGCTCACAACGCGGAATACACAGGAAATCGAGGCTGTGCTGTCCCCGATGCTCCGCGGCTACGGCATCCACCTGCGTACTGGTGACGAGATTGTGGTGCTGGAGGGGCTGCGGTCCCTCTCCGGGCGATTGGCGCTGCGACTTGAGGGGTCGAGCACCCGCGCGAAGGAGGTTGTGGGCTTACTTTTCGCTCGGTGGCTGATGGAGGAAATCGGAGCACTGGAGAAGCGCATCATCCTACCACTGGACGCGCACCGTTCTTGGTTCCAGGGTTCGGAGCCACAGCGCCGCGCGGATCTTCTCTTGGTGGGATTCCCCGGAAATGGCATCGTTCGCATGGACGTGATCGAGGTCAAGCTACGCGAGGACCTACCGCCGGCAGCACGGGGGCCGCTCTACCGCTCAATGCGTGAACAGACCGACAATACAGAGAAGCGGCTACGGGCGCTGTTCGACCCGGACCTCTACACGCTCCCTCGTGCTGATCTTGCACTGCGCGCCAAGGAACTCGCGGGCGTACTGTCTTTCTACATTCGCCGCGGCGTGCGGTACGGTCTCCTCGCACCTCCCGATGGAGACGCTGCGCTCGCCATCGTGGAGCGGTTGGATAGCGGCTATCGCCTTGATATTCAGCGCATGGGTATCGTGTTCGAGCGCCTGGGCTCTGGCTACCACATTGACGAGGACGACCCGGCGTTCACGGTCCACCGCTTCGGGGCAAACAAGGCGCGGAAGCTATTCCACGCGGCGATGGGCAGATTCGATGAGCGCGCTTCTGTAGGCGGCGATGACTCCTCCGTCGCTCCGTCCGCCACTGAGCGAGGTATCGCGGCGCTGGTCGAGGTCCCCGGCGAGGAACGCTTACTGGAGGTGCTGCGTTCAAGCCTCTCTGTGCCACCCGCACCCCTTGTGAAGCCGGCCGAGCCCACGTCAGCCGCCGAGACGGCTTCGCAGTTGACGCCGGCGTTACAAGCCCGTGGCGCACCCGTGGGGGATGTCGAGCCGGGAGGGAAGGCCTTGCCGGAGGCTCAGAGCGCACGCGCGGATGTCAAGCCCGTCATTTTACCGGGTAATGTCCACCCCCAGCAGTCGACCGACCATCACGAGACCGTTCGAGTGCCAGAATTGCTGCCTCAGGCACCGGCTCTAGAGCCCGACGTGCTCATCGGCGCGACCACGATGACGCCGCAGTTCGGAATGCTCGGGCGCGCCGGATCGCAATCCATAGCGATCGACCTCAACGGATGTAATACGATCTCGCTGTTCGGTGTGCAAGGTTTTGGCAAGAGTTACACCCTCGGCGTCATCGCAGAGATGGCGTCCGTACAGAACACCGGCGTCAACGTGCTCCCTTCGCCGTTGGCGACCGTGATTTTCCACTTTCACAAGAGCGACGCATACGAGCCCGAGTACGTCACGGCCGTCTCGCCGAACCGAAAGACCTCCGAGATTGACCGGCTCTTGGCCGAGTATGGGGCGAGACCAAAAGGTCTCAATGACGTTGTCCTGTTGGCACCCGAGGCCAAGGTTGAGCGACGCCGTAGCGAGTACCCTGGCGTTACCGTGGAGCCGATCAAGTTCAGCTCGGCCGAACTTGGGGCGGAGAGCTGGAAGTTCTTGCTCGGTGCCTATGGCAACGACTCGCTCTATATCAGGCAACTCGTCGCCATCATGCGGCGGCACCGAGAAGGTCTCACCCTCGACACGTTCCGACAGGAGCTCAAGGAGGCCGACCTCCCGAAGGCCGCGCAGCGCCTGGCAGAGGACCGGCTCGCGCTGGCCGCGCCCTACATCGATGACTGCCGCCGGCTCGGCGAGCTACTTCGGCCCGGTCGGACGGTCATCGTCGACCTCCGGGACGAGTGGATCGAAAAAGATGAGGCGCTGGGGCTTTTTGTCGTGATGCTGCGCATCTTCGCCGCCAGTCGCCACGAAGGCCGTGAATTCAGCAAGCTCGTTGTGTTTGATGAGGCTCACAAGTACATCTCGGAGTCCGACCTAATCTCGCAGGTCGTCGAGACCATCCGGGAGATGCGACATCAAGCCACCAGCGTGATCATCGCCAGCCAGGACCCGCTGTCCGTGCCGAGGGCCATCATCGAGCTGACCTCGGTACTTATCCTGCACCGGATGACCTCACCCCAATGGCTCAAGCACCTCCGGGGCGCAATCGTTGCGCTCAACGAGGTGCAAGATAGCGCGGTCACTGCGCTGCAGCCGGGCGAAGCGCTGGTGTGGGCGCAGCGGAGCACGGACAAGCGGTTCACGCTCCGACCTCAGAAGATCGTCATTCGACCTCGCTTCACACAGCACGGAGGCGGAACCAAAACGGCAGTCGATGGGGAGACGATTCGATGAGCACGAAGGAGCCAGCCAGTGGAGGCCGTGGGAGTCAAGGAACGAGGCCAGAACAGCGTCTTGGGTCTCTCGCGTTGCACCAGCTTCCACCTATCACAGGATCGGGCGCTGATCGGTCAGTTGGTCCAATGACACATGATGATTCCAGCGGGGAGAGCCTTGGGCGCCCCACGAGCAGACCATGAACGAGCCTCTCCCTCAGCACGATGACCTCGTACGCGCTGTCGCGCGGCGCAAACTCTTGGTTGTGGTCGGGCCACTGGTTCGGGAGGCCGCGGGGCTCGTGGGTCCACGCAAACTCGTTGAGAAGGGCTTGGAGGTTGAGGGGTTTAGCGATGAGGCCCGCAGAGATATTCGGGTCCTCGCAGGAAGGGGACAGTATGCCGCAGCACTCGAGTTAATCAAATCTCGCCTTGGGCCGAGGTTTTTCAGTGTGTACGAGCCCCTACTTGCCGGGGAGCGGCCCACGCCGCCCGCGAGCCTGCGTGCGCTTGCGCTGCTGGCGAGCAGCCTGCCGCAGGTACTGACGACCAATCTCGACAACCTTGTCGAGTTGGCGATGCCAGGCCGATGGGCGCCGCTCGCTGAGGTCACCGCGGACCTCGCTTCGCGAGGCGAGGTCGTGTTCAAAATGCTCGGTGATGCGCGGCATTTCACGACCTGGCGCTTCACGCAGGACGGCCTGAAAAATGCGACCTACCTTGCGCCGCACTTCCAGACGGAGGTCGGCGCGCTGCTACGGGGTCATCAACTACTGTTCATTGGCTATCGCGGCGACGATGAGCTACTCGACGAGCTTCTGCGGTTGCGCGCGCACGCACCAAAGGATCTCAACACGCCGCAGTGGGTCGCACTCGTCCCTCCGGGCGGGCTCGAGAAGCGCGAGCATTATGGAAAGGTCGGGCTGCAGCTGGTCGTGCTCGATGTTCCAGCCGATGATCCGGTCGCCTATGACGGCGCGGTCGCCGAGTTTTTGAAGGAGCTCGCCCGCGCGGGACCGGCGGTCTCGATCGAGCCCATGGTGCTACCGGACCAGCAGTTGACCGGTAATCCGTATCCCGGGCTGGTTCCCTTCAGTGAGGTTCAGGCAGGCCAGTTTTTCGGACGCGAGGACGACTGCCGAACCCTCGTTGGTAAGCTCGGCACCTGTCCGATGGGACATACTCGCTGGCTCATGCTCACGGGGCCGAGCGGCGTGGGCAAGTCTTCGCTGCTCGCCGCGGGGCTCGTGCCCGCCGTCCGGGCCAGCGCGCCTCCCGTCGCCGGCGCGCCGACGCAATGGTGTGTCGTCCTGCTGCGGCCCGGGCGCGAACTGCTGCGCAACCTTGCGACCGTCGTGCGCGATTCGCTCGCTATCGCGGGCCAGCCCGTCGCTCCCGAGAGTCTGACACGCGAGCACTTTCTAGCCAGAGACCGCGCACTCACCGATTTTCTTGCGGCACGTTTGCAGGGACGCGGTTTTTTGCTCGTGCTCGATCAATTTGAGGAAGCGTTCACGGTCGGCGTGACTGAGGACCGACCATACCTCGACGCCTTGCTTGTACGGGGACTGCAAGACCTCGAGGTACCGTTTTACTTGGTCACCGCCATTCGCAGCGACTACGTCGGGGACTTCGGCCGCCATTTCCCGCTGTTGGCCGAGCAGCTCAATCGCGGGAGCTTGAGTGCGCGCCATGACCTCGCGCCACTACGTGTCCACGGCTTGCGCGACGCCGTCGTGCGACCTGCGGAGTTGGCTGGGCGCGTGTTCGAGGCCGGACTCGTTGACCGCATCCTGCGCGAGGCCGGCGCGGTTCAGCATGGCGAGATCGGTGAGGCAGACGCGCCCGACGCGACCTTGCCGCTGGTCGCCCACGTGTTACACGCACTGGTTGAGCGTGAACCTGCACGCGTCCTCTCACTCCGCGCGTACGAAGCGCTCGGTGGCGTAGCGAAGGCACTTACACGCAGCGCAGATGCTCTACTGGTCTCACTGCGTCACGAATTTCCTGAAACGCAGATTCGCAACCTTTTGGTCGCGTTGGTCGAGTTGCAACCCCAAGGCAGAGACACTCGGCGAGTCCTTTCTCGCACTGCCGCGCTCTCCGCCGCTGGCGGAGATACTGATGATATTATTGCGCGTAGTAAGGCCGAAGCCATGCTTCTTCGCCTCTCGGGTGGCACCACTGGGGGCCAAAGGAATGCCCTCCCGGTCCGTTTGATTGCCGTCCGCGGAGAGGGAGAATCGGCAACGGTCGATATCGTGCATGACGCCCTCCTTCGAGAGTGGTCGACCTTACGTGATTGGCTGGGCGAGGATCGAGAGACACAGTTACTGCATCGCGAGCTCACACGAGCCACGGACGCCTGGATCCGTCAGAATCGCTCTGTCGACGAACTCTGGCGCGGCAACCGGATCGTTCGATCCACCGCGACGCTGACCGGGGCTCGATTGGATCTTAATGAACAGCGTTTTCTTGAGGCAAGCGAAAATAGGGAAAATCGTCGTCGCCGGATCGTCCGAACAATCATTGCAATAATGGCATGTGGGCTTATCGCCCTTGCCGCGATCAGCATTTACGCGTTGAGGCAACGCGACGAAGCACGAACGCAAATACAGATCGCAAATGGCCGGATGGCGGCCGGGATCGCCCTGCTGCAGGAAGTACTGTTCGAAAGCCTCCCAAGACTTAAGGCCATTCCAGGAACCACGACTGTTCAATACGAAATACACTCGCGCCTAGAGGTCATGCGGAAGGCACTCTATCAGAACGCGCTAGAAAACCCTGACGCGCAACGAGTCGAGATCATCCGACGTATTGAACTCGCCGATTTTGCTATGTCATTCGGGCATATCACCGCAGCAAAGGCGGAATATATGCGTGCAATATCGATAGCCGCAGACGTCAAGAATGGATCTGACGACCCCGAGGTGCAGACGAATCTATCCGTGGCCCTCGGCGGGTTCGGAATGGCATATGAACGCACAGGTGAACTTGCCCTCGCTCAGTACTATTTCACCGAGGCATTGCGCGTCGCCGCCCTACAAATGATTAGGGACCCACTCCAACCAATTAATGCTGAGAACGGTGCCGGCTTCGCATTGGCACTCGGCAGACTGGGTCTGAGCACGGGAGATTTTGAACAAGCTCGCGCACATGTCGAAAGGGCTACTGAGATAATCGATTTCTTGTTACGGGTTGCAACGCCTTCTTCGAAGATCGAAGAAATGTCCGCGACGTCATTCGAAATGCTTGGCGACATTGAACTTCGGCTCGGAAATGTACCCAACGCACGTGCGCAGTTCACTCGTTCTTTGGGTATTCGAGAAAATGTTGCCAAAAGGGACCCACACATTGAGAGCCAGCTAAATGTTATTGACTCGCTCGATAAGCTAGGCGGTTTGGAATTGTCAGATCATAAGCTTGACGATGCTAGGCAGTACTTCGACCGAGCTCTCAAACTTGCCGAATCCATGTCCCAAGCGGACCCCTCGAACCATACGGTATTGCATGTTTTGGCGATTGCGCATTTCAAAATCGCAGAAGTGGAACAATGGTCTGGAAATACTGAAGAAGCCCGAAGACGCGCAAAGATCGCCCTGCAGATAATCGAGGACCTTGCTGAATTTGACGACGACAATGCTATATTTATGCACGGGATCGCTATGGTGCTCAATCGCCTAGGCGATTATTCACTTAGCAAAGATCAGTATGAGGAAGCTAAAGGGTACCGCCAGAAGACCTATGAGATCATGGTCGAGTTGACGTCTAGAGCACCGGAAAATGCGGAATGGCGACGGGATTTGGCGGCTGCTGCGGAGAATCTGGGAATAGTAGAATTGTATACGGGGAACCTTGCCATTGCACGAGCGAGGATTGAGGACGGCTTCAGGATTGCCACGTCGCTCGTGGCAATAGAAAAGGGTAATATGCGATTTAGGATGAAGCTGTGTCTATCCAATGATAGCATGGGTGAGGTCGAGAACGCATCAGGGAATGTTAATGGTGCGCGTCAGTATTATGAAAATGCCCTTTCGCTCGCCCGGTCAATGTTAGAGGATGCGCCGAGTGACGGCGAGGTCAAATTGAATGTCATGATGCGTCATTTCCGGCTTGCTCTCTTTGCTCGCGTAAATGAGGATGCCTTCAGAGCGTCGGAGAATATTGAGGCCGCAAGTAATCTACTTGACGAGTTAGAGCAGAGCGGGCGCGCGGATGTCACGTCCCTTGCGGGCAGTTTCCGAGCGGAAGTCCGCAATTTTCGGGAGGGGAAGACTCCTCCAAAGCAGTTTCAGTTCTCTAGGATACCTTGAATCGACAGGCCCGATGTCAATCTCCATTCACTTCGACACGCTGCGCCATCATTTTTCCGGCCGGGATATGCCCTTCATCCTTCACCGGCTGGAGTGGGCCAGGTCGGCAAAAAGCCCAATGTCGGGGAGGGATCGGGAGGAGGTGGTTCCCGACACGATCGTGTTGATCGATCCGGCGAGACAGAGGCACGATATCAGTGCCCCGAGGAGCAGACCATGAGCGGGCCCATTCCCCAGCGCAAGGAACTCGTCCGCGCGCTCGCGCACGGCGTTAATCCACACTTCGAAGATCTTGTGCGCACGCTCTCAAAGCGCCAGCTCCTGGTGGTGGTGGGATCACTGGTGCGCGAGGCCGCGGGGCTCATGGGCCCGCACGGGCTCGTGGCGAAGGGCCTGGAGGCGGAGGCGTTTGGCGAGGGGGCTCGCGGGGATATTCGGGTTCTCGCCAGCAAAGGGCAACATGCGGCGGCGCTCGAGCTGATCAAGACCCGGCTCGGTCCAGAGTTTTCCAGAGTGTACGAGCCCCTGCTCGCCGGGGACCGGCCCATGCCGCCCGCGAGCCTGCGGGCGCTGGCGCTGCTGGCGGGTAACCTGCCGCAGGTGCTAACGACCAACCTCGACAACCTGGTCGAGATGGCCTTGCCAAGCCGCTGGGCGCCGCTCGCCGAGGCTACTGCAGACCTTGCCTCGCGCACCGAGGTCGTCTTCAAAATGCTGGGCGACGCACGGCATTTCACGACCTGGCGATTCACACAGGACGGGCTAAAAAATGCGACCTATCTCGCGCCGCACTTTAGGGACGAGGTCGGCGCGCTGCTGCGGGGGCATCAGCTACTTTTCATCGGCTACCGCGGTGACGACGAGCTGCTCGAAGAGCTTCTGCGGCTGCGTGCGCACGCACCGAAGGACCTCAACACGCCGCAGTGGGTCGCGCTCGTTCCTCCGGGCGGACTCGAAAAGCGCGAGCATTATGGCAAGGTCGGGCTACATCTGGTCGAGCTTGATGTTCCGGCCGACGACCCGAGAGCTTACGATGGCGCGGTCGCCGAATATTTGAAAGAGCTGGCCCGGGCTGGTCCGGTGGCTGCGATCGACCCGGCAGGGCTGCCAGAGCAGAAGTTGACCGGCAACCCGTATCCCGGTCTGGTCCCGTTCAGCGAAACTCACCAGCCTACTGAGTGACGAGGACAGGGAGCGTCGGGCTTGAATACTGGGATCGACCTTCACCAGTTCTTCAGTGATCCGAAGAGCACGGCTGCAATGAGCAAGGGCCCCCGCAAGATTGCCCGCTAGCTCTTCTACGTCGCCCAGCCTCAGGAGGGCGACAGAGAGGTGGATTTGGGTCTTTACGCTAGCGGCGGGCAGGGATGGGTCTCTTCCGATGGCGCTGGCGCGCACCGTCAACCGAGGCGTGGTCTGGTCGAGGGGTCATCTGAGCGGTCGACCAGCCCCGTTCATGTTTCGTTAGAAATTCCATCCAAATTCTCCGTCCGTGACAAAATCGCACTGATCGATCACGCGCGCCAGGGGTACACTGACAATTGCCGGTGGGGAGGAGCCCCAGACCAGACCCAGACCCATGCTCTGCCGGCGCGGCTGGTTGCCATACGTGGCGAGGGCGAGCACGCGGTCAACAACCTCCTCACCAAGCTCCGCAAGTAGCCCACCCATGTCCTCGCATCATCTCGATACCCTCCGCCGTCGCTACCTCGCGGGTCGCCTCGTACTCTTCACCGGAGCAGGCGTGGCCCAGGCCGGCGGCCTCCCGTCCTGGCAGGCGTTGATCCACGCGGTCCTCGTCTACGCCCGCGCTGACCAACCGGCGCCGGAGATGACGCTGATCCTCGAGCGCGCGGCAGGCCTGCTCGCCCGCGGCGAGCTGATCCTCGCCCTCAGCGAGCTTCAGCAGGCGATGACCTCCGCCGGATACGGCCAGGCCGTCAGTCGCGCCCTTGACGATAGCCCCTTCGAGGTCCCCGCACTCGCGCAACGGATCGCCGCCCTCGCGCCCACGTTGCACGGCGTGGTCACGACGAATCTTGACCGCTTCCTCGAGCGTGCCTTCGCGGGTACCTGGCCGGTCTACACCCTCCCGCAGCTCGACCTCGGGCAGCGCGAACACACCATTCTTAAACTCCACGGCTGCCGCACCGACCGAAACAGCTGGGTCCTCACCCGTAAGGAGTACGACAAACTGCTCCACCGCCGGCCCGAGTTGCGCGAGCACATGCGAAGCCTCTATCGCAGCGAGACCCTGCTCTTCGTCGGTTACGGCCTGCAGGACCCCGACCTCGACTGGCATCTCAGCGAACTCCGGGCCTACGCGGATGGCGCCCCGCCCGAGCACTTCGCCCTGATGCCGCGTGACCAGGTCGACGAGAGCCGCCGTCGCCATCTGCTCGCGGAGGCCGGCGTCACTGTCCTTGAGTACGACCCCGCAGACCACCACCGCGAACTCCTCGATATCCTCGGTGCTCTGGCCGCCGCCCAGAACCCCGCCGCGAGCCCGCCGTCGCCTGGGCCCCGGTCGCCGTGGGCGTCCCGCAGCGAGCCGCCGCCGCCGCCCGCGCGGGTGCTGCTCGTCGCCGCCAACCCGGCCGAGACCGGCCGGCTCCGCCTCGACGCCGAGGTCGCCGCCATTGACGAGTCGCTCCGCGGTAGCGACCACCGCGCTGCGCTACACCTGTCCAGCGCGTGGGCCGTCGACTTCACGCGCCTGCTCGACGCCTTGCTGCGCCACGCGCCACACGTCGTGCATTTCTGCGGCCATGGACAAGACGGCGCGCTGCACATCGAGGGCGACGCCCTGGCCTCCGCCACGCTGGACCCGGCCGTCCTCGCGGACATGCTCGCCGAACTCCCCGACCTGCGCTGCCTCGTGGTCAACGCCTGCGAGTCCGTCGAGCGCGTCGACCAGCTCCTGCAGCACGTCCCCTGCGTCATCGCCATGCATGGCCCCATCACCGACACCGGCGCCCAAGCCTTCGCCGCGGCCTTCTACCGCGCTCTTGGCTATGGCCGCTCGCTCGCCTCCGCCTTCCGCCTCGCCCGCACCGCGCTCACCCACATCAGCCCTACGGAGCGCGACGTTCCGCAACTCCACGCGGCCCAGGGCGTTGATCCAGAACGCCTCCACCTTGTCCGAACCTGACATTGCTACGACACAGCGGTGCTCGTGCGTCGGCATCTGCCGGGCTTACGTCGTAGTCGGCGACATTGCCCCGGGGCATTGCCGCCGCTGGCTGTCGAGGGGCGGCCACCCCTGGTCCGCCCGCTGGCCACCCTGGTGCCTCTACGAGCCCCCTGGAAGCGTTACGCCACCAACGGAACGGAACAGGATCGAGCCTCAGTTTTGGGCCAACTTTGGGCCATCCTGACCACTCCTGACCACTCCTGGGCAAACC
>Ga0075163_10003015_pt1 | contig 22666 bp, 21 predicted proteins | sample JI1023141ADNA_FD_71478 | JGI IMG/M metagenome (GOLD analysis project Ga0075163, IMG submission 71478) | Wastewater effluent complex algal communities from Wisconsin, to seasonally profile nutrient transformation and Carbon sequestration -... | ecosystem: Engineered > WWTP > Effluent > Algae... | reverse complement strand
ACCTTCCGTATTCCAATAAATCTTGGTAACACGTTCATTGGTCTTGGATGGGTCTTCAAACAACCACAGGCCATCATCGTCTCTGATGACGTTGAAAGCTGCAGCTGTAGAAGGCCAACCCGCACCTTTCAGACCCTTGGTGTTCTGTTCCGCTCTCACAAACCCTGTGTTCTGGGTATAGTGGTACGGTGCAACACCAAAGAAGCCGTCATCCGTTTTGATGTTGAACATCAGTGCACGATTCTGCATGCACTTGAGGAACATCTCACGGGTATCAGAGTGACCCCATACCGTTATGGCCTTAACGATATACGGAACATCGTTTTCGACACGCACAGTATAGAACCCCTTGTCGTCAGCGGCCATCAACGAAACCTGACGATGCACGGCAGTCCAGCCACGCTTACCAAGCCACGCCAACGGAACAAACGTAGCCAAGCCTTGACATCCATCAACACCACCAGTGATCTTGCTCAGATCATAGTGAGTTTGGATCTCAACAGCTTGACCACCCTTGGCGGCACGGACACGAATGCCAGCGCCCTTGCCAATCCACAGCCATCCCTTGCTGTCCATCTTAGAGCCTTCCATTTCGGGAAGACGCTTAGTGATGCCAGCAGAGTATGCCAACACTTGAACAGCAGCTTGATGAAGCCGCAGATCAGCCGGAATTTTGCTGTTAGCAATTTCCCGGATTTCTTCGAACATTTCCATCTTCATGGTCATATCCTCTATTGTCTGGTGCTTACTAGGTGACCAGCTTAACCTTTAAATCCAAGCTCATCGCGCAAGGACCTTGAGAGCTGCAACCAAGGCATATCTTTCAACGCAGTGCTTACAGCAGTCTTCTTTGTTTTGGCACGATACACTTTCATCACGCCACCGCATCCACGTTCTGCTTCTTCAGCATACTGACGGATGGTGCAGACAGATACATCGTTACCAGCAACACAAAGGGTGTTACTAACCACAACGATATACCAGTTAACTTCTGGCATGTACTTAGCCATTGCCATCATTCCTCTGAGATGCTGCTTTGTTTAGCATTCAGCATTTCAGCTGATACCCAGAGATGATGGAATTTCCCATCCATGTACCTGCACGGTACAATCATTCCTGTGCCGTGCAATTCTTCCTCATGCGGGAGGACCTTCCTAACAGCCTTAGTAAGTCCATAGCTTGTTCGTGAGATGAACACCTTTTGGATACAAAGCTTTCCTATCAGCGCAATAGCCATCTGATGAAAGGCATGTGCAGCAATACGAGGATTCACAGAGCTGCGACCCTCAATAGAGTCAATAACAACACCATCTTCACTATTGCGCCACACCCATGCCTCAGCAACAATATTGCCATTCTTGCGAAGGACGTATGTTGCACTTGATGGCTCCTCATACGAATGCTTAGCACTCGGACCACCCTCACCACCAAGATGCTGACAGCAGGCCGTCTCTTCACCAATAGACAGTTGAGCAATGTCGTCGAAATGCATCTTTTCGAGAACATACTCTGAGCCCATCTCTTCGTGTTCAGCACCATCAATGCGAACAAATGGCAGCATCTCGTGCGTCTTTGTTGGTGTTGACTTGATGTAGTCAAGATAACGTTCAAATGCCTTATTTGACATTTCCAGACGCGTTGCAAGCTCAAGCAGCTCAATAGAGGCTTCTGCCCCCCTGCGATACTTGTGCCTTGCCATGTCCTTGATGAACGCTTCGATGCTAACTGGCATTACAGTTTCTGCTGTTATGTGACCAGCATATCGCAATAGCCCATAGTTCTTTTTGAAGAACTGATTCCATTGCTGAGATAGTGGATTGGCCACAAAGTTGGGCATGTACAGATTCACAAACGAATGGACTGTCTCTTCGTGTGGATCAATAGGGGGCACAAGAGAATCATCAACCATGCATGCAATAACACCAACAGCTTCCATGCCCAGTGCATTTGTGAGGCTGATTGTGTCCGTTGCATATCTTCTGAGCATGTCCCATCCATGAGCCTTGGCCACAGCATTGATCGCCTTTGCGTTGACACCATCAAACAAGGCCTGGTCAGTGAAGGACAGATTGAATCCAAAGTCCTTGTTGATAATGGCAAACTTTGGCATGCAGCTATGCGTCAATGCCTTGCGGGTCTTGCCCTCGCGATACAAGGTCATAGCCTCGATTATGGGAGCGCAGTCGCTCATCTCAACGAACCTGCCAGAAGCTTCCGTGCAGACATTGGATAGCCCATGAACCAGCTGTGGATCAAGAATGTATGCATCGGCCAGTAGTGCTGTGATGTCTGCTGGCATCCTATACATATTGAGGCCATTTGGGTGATCCACGACCATAGCCAAGGCATTGACACACGACAGCAGATGGTCAATATCAGCACCGGGCAAATTCATTATTGCAATGAATGATCCACAATACCAATCCCTGCAGTTATTGACGTAGCAAGAGGAGCTCACCAAAGACATCAGCTTGTTAGTCAGATTTTGAATGGCATAAGATTCATTGCCAATGAACTCGCATACCGTGTGATGATACATGGCCTTGCCACGGCTAGCACGTATCAAATGCCCAACCATATTAGCAAGATTGGCATCATAGTCGATATGGCCACAGTGCTTGCGCATAAAATCGACAAGAGCACATAGTGTCTCAACTGGACAGGATATGCCAATAAGTGCAGATGCATTACCAATACCAGTAGGCTCTTTATCGCAAATATCACCGTCGCGAATAATCCCAAACCCAAGACCCAGAATCGCACGAGCGTACACTCTATCCTTACCGGTAAACTTGGCAAGGAACTCTTGGCCACCCTTGACAACATCCCAGCGAAGATCTGCGATGCGATGTTGGTGCCTTGATAGGCAGAGATCCTGTGTTGCCAACACACGGAATTCTGGAGACAGCCTACCGATTGCAACTGTCGCCTTGGTAGAGAAGTTATGCTGCATGTTACGGCAACGAAGCCATTTAAGACCACGGCAATAATCAGCTGTTTGCCTGATGGACATATACTTCTTTGCAACAACATGTGTCCTTATCTGGACATCAAACTTCTCGCCAAGCTTACATCCAGCAGCAAACCATGCGCTCGCCACAAAATCAGCACTAACACCATACCGATTGTACGAGTCCCATCCACCATTGGATCGTGTTCCGTCTGGCATCATTTGGCCATATCTGGAACCACTCTTGGCTGAAACAATTTCATCGGCCCGGATATACGCCTTCACGTCAACGGACTGACTGTTCCACTCTTTAACCAAGGCAGGCCAATACGACAGGCCAACAGCCTTCGCACGACGCCTTGCCTCCTTGATAATCGCCGGGTTTGTTGACCCAATCTCGCGGTGTTCACGAGCAGCATTTTTAACAATGGCACGGATTTCTTGGATTTCCATCCAATCTTCCATGCCTTCGTTAATCATGTCCATTTTAGACATTTTCATTTAACAGTACTCCTAGAACAGGTCATCAAGGGTTTTGGGCTGAGGATTGTATTCTTCATACAACTCATCCGCCCACTCGAAATCACAATCGGCATCATTCCCCCAATACGGCAGGTCATGACTCCACTTGTCGTACCATTCGCAATAAGCAGCCCAGTATTCTTTCTGGGTAATCTTACGCGAATTAAGCAGCTCGGCCAGAAGCTGGAAGCCCAATTGGTCAAGATCTTTCATCTTAACCGCATGAGCAGCCACTTGTTCCGGCGTCCACTTGTCGTGGAACTGATACGGCTCGTAGCGCATATCTTTCAGTTCCGCGCAGATCAAAATCACGTCATCAATGGACGACATGGTCTTAATCGCTTTCATTACGCAGCCACCACAACACCGGTGCGCTCGTAGCGCGAGAACACCGACAGACCCCGGTTGATCAGGGTGTTGAAGTCCAGGCCGGTAGTGTTGCCCACCGCCTCGACGATCTGAGCCACCAGCAACACAAAGAGTATTGCTAACCACAACGATATACCAGTTTACTTCTGGGGTGTACTTGGCCATGTTATTTAACACCCTTGATTGGGCTAATAACACTTAGCACATCAGTACGTGCAGTGTCGCGGTATCCCCATTTAACAATATCGCAGACTGGAGTGCCAGGAACCACAGACTTATTCATCTCAGTGTATTCCCATCCCATGCACTCGTTGTCCTCAGAGTTGATTACCAATGGCATATCAAACTGATCAGCGATCTTGCAAAGAAGCTTACAGAACACATCTTCCGGAAGAAGTTTACGAGACTCCATGGAATCAACCACGTAGCATTCATTTGCCTTCCAGATCATTACATCACCTATTGGTTCACCAGTTGGCGAGGTGACATAGTAATTATCAGCATACTCGCTGAACAGGATGGAGATGACAGCCATCGCACCAGCACCATCAAAGCTTTGGCAACATGCCGCAAAATCACCAACCCTGAATTGGAGAGGACTATTCTTATTCATCTTGCTGATAGAATAGCCATCATGTTCTGCACTCACAGAGGGCATTGCGCTCTCTGCAAATCCATTCATAGTCATGATTTTCGCATACAAGCCTACGCAAGACGGCGACAGTATTTCATGAAGCGTCTTGAATCCAGGTGTCTGACCGCCAAGCTTCTCTGTCATTAATGGCCGTAGATTGCGTGCAGCTGCAACCTGATCTGGCAGATTTTTGGAGCATACACCCGTGTACTTGAATGCCTCAATTGACTCAATGAGGCCGTCCTCTGTCCAGATGATATGGTCTGGCACATTAGCATATGCCATCAGAAGACTGAAGCATGTGTGCTGAAAGAATTCCTTCTTCTTGGGCCTACGATCCCACCAAATGGAAACTGGGAAGCTGCCATTGTAATGGTCGTCATCCAGCAGATTGATAACCTTTCTTTGCTTCTTGAAAGGCTTAAGAACTGCCCTCATCTTGTTAATGTCACGATTTGCAAATCTTGCAATTGCAACACCAACAATAGAGATCTTACCAAATGCCTTCACTGATGCCGCCATCAGACGATCATCAATACACGACCAATGCAGATAGTCTTCTACATAGAGGCCGTCATTTTCAGCATGGCTGTAATCACCGCTACTAATGGCATAGTCAATTGCGAACTTCAGGCTTGAAAGATCAAGGGCCTTATTCGCCAATCGAGTTTTACCATCATTAATAAACTGACGAGCTTCAACGCTCACTTCAGTGCTATCAAGGAATATCTCGTATTGGCTATACTGCAGATCGCAAATAGCATTTACTGACTTTCTGGTAATACTCCTAACATCGAAGTCCTTACCGATAAGCCCGTAATGGCCAGCATTAGAATAGTACAATCTGTACCACTCCAACGGCAGTTTACCAGCAACAGGATGGCCAGTTATCATGTTGTTGACATAATAGGCATAACTACTGCCATCTTCGTAGAACTCTTCCTCAACAGTGGTCTCGCAGAACATACGAGGTCCATCTTCAAGGAATACATTCCACATCACCTCAACAATGGCGTCTTCGCAGTTCATGAAGAAGTTGTGAAACTCCTCACACCGCCCAACGCCACCCATCTCTTTATGTGCAGCCTCTATGATAAGGTTGGCACACACGCTGCAATCCAAGAGAGACCGAGGGTTCAGTTCGGAATCAAGCTTAGTCATGGTTATTCTCCTTAGTTAAAATAAGTCATCAAGAGTAAGATTAGGATCAGTCGGATTGTATTTCTCATACAAGTCATCCGCCCATTCATAATCACGATCATTGTCATTGCCCCAGCACGGTTGGTCATGATTCCACAGCTTGTACCATCCGCAATAAGAGGCCCAGTATTCCCTTTGGGTGACCTTGCGCGAATTAAGCAGTTCGGCCAACAACTGGAAACCGATCTTCTCAAGTTCCTTGATCTTGACCTTGTGAGCAGCCTTTTGTTCAGGTGTCCACTTGTCATAGAACTGGTACGGTTCGTAAACCATATCCTTGAGTTCCGCACAGATTAAGATCACGTCATCAATAGACGACAGGGTCTTGAATCCCATTACGCAGCCACCTTAGCGGCTTGAATGGCATTCCATGCCGAGATTTTCAAGTGGCGTTCCAGCGCCTTGATGGCCATCCGATTGGCCTTCTCAGTAGCAGCTTCCCTGCGCTGTACAAGGAGCATCACCCGTCCCATGGGTACAATCCTTCTGTAATTGTTCCAGGTGCACAGCACCGGCACACCCTTAGTGCGTACCACCACATGAGTGGCACAGAAAGCCGCATCCTTGGCATGCACACCCTCCATCTTGGAAGGCAAAGCAATGAAGGTGTTACCCTTCACAGCCTTGGCCACACGTACTCTTGCAACAGCAGGAGCAGCAACACTCCCATTGCCACAAGAGACCAAACGCCCTTGGGCATACATCGCCCCCAGAGCCTGTTGCCACGACTTCCCTGTCATGAAGACGATAGCAGCCTTGAGGGCAGCAGCCTCCTCATTGGCCACAGTGTGCCATTCCATGGCTGCTGAACGGGCCTTCCTAGCCTCATAGAGCGCTGCACAACGCTCTTCGTGGGCCTTACGACCCATGTCAGACTTCCGTGCCTTATTCTCTGCTTTCCATTGCAGAGAGTTGATGACCAACTTCCTTGTCTTTGGTGCCCGTGCCTTCCTAGCACGAACAAAGGGGAACACGTCCGCCTTGGCAGACATCGCCAAAGCAGACAATGCGCGGTATCCCGAGCGGTTGCTCAGGAGCATGTCATTGCCCTTGTGCGGGGCAAACAACACCTCGCACAGAGCAACAACGAATTGCAGCAGTGTATTCATGATTCGCCTCCACAGACTACTAACAAGCCATATCATCAAAGGTGTGATATGAAACTTGCACACATGCCATGATGTACATGTGCTAGCTTACATATGTGAGTAGTGCATACCTCAATACGCAAGCATGGATGCTCCTAGAACCTCCTAGAAGCTTGATCTAAGAGCCTTTATGGCGCTCTTATACCATCTATAACCTCTCAATAGAAAGGCTATAGAATAAGCAGTTTATACACATGCTCAGGTGTTTCTTCTATTCCTCAGTAGTGCAGTGCTCCTCAGCAGGAGCATTGTTGCAATACTCCTCGTGAGAGAAACCATACTGGTGTTCAGTATGGGAGGATTCGTTATTGGCGCATGCGAAAACCGCACATGCGACAACAACAACAGCAACAACAGCCTTCATTGTACTTCTCCATAGCAAGAAAGCTTTAAGGGCGCTCTCGAATACCCTCTATATCTACTAGTATGTAATAGACATAGAATAAGCAGTTTAACGCCATACTTAGGGCAACTGTGTTAGTAATAGACGGTACGAACACCGTCCTGTGCGTGGTAGTGGATGGCATGAAGTCGGGTGCCACAAAGGGCAACCAACTCTACCATCCATGATTCGAACTGCAATGGGTCAACAACATCCATCGCAGTATTCATATCGCAATCTACGATGAACTTGCCATCATAGGTATACGACAATGGACACGATGCAATCAGAGCATCACACATTGTATTCTCCGGTTAAAAGAAGGGTGGGGAGCAGATTCCAGGATGGGGCCAGGGGTGGAACACTACCATAAACAACACCAGGTGCATCGTGGTAAGAATTAAAAATAAAAATTCTATAGAAATCACGGACTTCTTGCACGTTTCTATTTTTACTGTAGGATAGAGAGGGTGGGGGCAGAATTATTTTTCCGAGAAAAATTCTTCATTCAAGATCCTCAAAAATAAAAATATAAAAATTTGAAATCTATATAGGGAAATTATGTCAAAGGTTTTAGACAGAATAACAATTAATGCATTGTCATTTGAAGAAAGAGTCCAATATTTTTTAGATAGAGTGAGAGAAGTGCATGGTGATAAATATTCATATGAGAATATGAATTACGTAAGAAATAAGGAGAAAATAAATATCACATGCAAGATTCATGGGATATTCGCACAAACCCCACATGACCATTTAAGGGGAAGAGGATGTCCAAAATGTAGTTGTAAAAGCTTAAAGGATACAGAGGCTTTTATAGAAAAAGCAATAAGCATACATGGAAATACATACGACTATTCAAAAGCTGTCTATACTGGATCTTCAGATAAAATAGAGATTATATGCAAAACTCATGGGTCTTTTTGGCCAATGGCATTTACTCATCTACAAGGTCATAAATGCAAACAGTGTGCACATAATAATCAACAAGATATCTATTATTTTATATCTAGGGCCAAGGAAGTTCATGGGGACTTATATGATTATACCAATACGATATATGTAAATTCATATACCAAGGTGAATATTGTATGTAGAACTCATGGTGAGTTTATACAAGATGTAAAGCATCACTATAGCGGTCGTGGATGCCCTAGCTGTTTTCATCGTCAGTCCAAACCAGAATTAGAAGTAATATCACTTATTATGGATTTATTGCCTAATGAACAAATTAGCACTTCAGTATCACCAGAATGGATGCCGGGACAGAGGGAAATAGATATATACGTTCCAAGTAAAAGATTTGCGATAGAATACAATGGCGATTATTGGCACTCTGAGAAATTTGGAAGAGACAAGGAATGGCACCAAAGAAAACATGACGAGGCAATGGCAGCTGGCATAACCCTACTGCACATATGGGATTCTAGATGGAATTCTGAATATAAGTTGGTATATTTAAATATAATAAACAATCTAATAAGTGGCAATCACGATAAGATTGCACATCTCATTATAGACAACATATGGATAAATCACTCTTGATCGCTAACCCCAAAATTTAAAAACTAAATTTTCTAAGTTTTTTTACATTTGATATGTGTTCATTAATCTTTGTTTTTTCTTCAACCCTGGATTCTTTGTTGCCCCTTCTGTCCAGGTCTTTTAATTTTTTAGATATCCACATATCTTGCTGTTCAGCATCCAGCACACCAAGTCTTGCTCTTCTCATGTCCTGTATACTTATATTTTTATTTAATTCAAAATGAGGCATATCCCGAAACTCTTTCCATCTACCTCCCCACTCAAAACCAACAGATTCTCCTATTTCTCCCATTTTATCCCAATATTTTTTATTATCTTTTGTTATTGTTGTAAGTGCTGAACCGTTAACAACCGGATATACATCAAGTGCCAATCCGTATCCATGAAGACCCTCTCCACTCATTGCGTTTGTTATTATTCCTCCAGGTGCTGTTCTTCCTTGTGCGAAATATGCATCTTGTTGATTAAAGTTTCTAAAAGTTTCAGACACCCTTAAGTCAAGTCCAGCCTTTTTTGCTCTTGCAATAAACAATTCGGCCATAGCTTTTGCCTCTGGCAATAGATCATTTGTTTTATTTGATTTTATAAGTGCATTTCCATAAGAAAGGTTTTTGTCTATACCGGAACCCAGTATGTGTTCTTTTTCGATATTTGTCATTATATCCATTGGTATATTTGTTAATCCCATTGAGTTTCCAACAACACTACTCTCTGTCGCTGGTTTAATAGCAGAAGCACCAAATGCTTCCTTCACGGTGTTCTTTGGATGCTCTAATGCCCTTGGAATTGCTTCAGTTATATTATCCATCACTTGTGATCCAATCTGTTTTGCATCTGACATAAATTCACTTATAGCTTGTGATCCGAATTTGCTTGTGCTCATTGTTTGCTGAGCATGTTCTATCATTGGTTTCACTGGATTGAATGATGGTCCATGGCTTGCAAATGATCCTGCCATCACTGCTATTGCAAACACTCCTTTTCTTAAATAGTTTGGAAGTGCTCTCTTGCCATTCTCTAGAGCTGTTGATATTCCTGATGAAACACCCTTTGGCATTTTTGGAAGATTAACATTAACACTTGGTATTTTGAGACTTATTGGTCTTGCTGCGTATTGTCTTGCTGTTGCTGTCATCCCCTTTATTGATTCTAGGACCGCTCCTGCTTTTTGATTTAGAGAAGATCCTGTTGCCTTTAGACTGTCTCCTGCTGAAGATATGCTGTTGCTTATTTTTGAAACACTATTACCAACACTGTTTTGTATTGCCGATGCTTTTCCCTTTGCCCATTGCTTTGCTGGTTCCAGATCAATCTTTGGAATTTGTGGCAAGGTCATATTTGGCATTGGAACATTTGTGTTCAACTTTTGCCATACTGTCTTTCCACCCGAGGATAGTCCTTGTCTTATTGTTGCTCCTGTCGTTTTTAACTTATTTTTAGCGACTGCAAAAGCACTTGGACCCTTTGGTTGCGTGGGCTGTGCAGGAACAACTGGGGTTTGTGTTGCTGTTGCTTTCAGGGGTTGTGCAGGAGCTTGGGACGCAACTGGTGCTGGCACGGGCACAGGAGCCGCACTTGGAACTGGTTGGGGTGTTTGCACGGCTTGTGGAGCAACAGGGCTTGCAGGGGCTGCTTGTGGCTTTGCCTGTTGTGGATGAGAACTTTTTACTGGCTTTGCAGCAACAGCACTCTTTGTTCCGAGGATTCCAACCCCACCGGCTCCAATTGCAGCTCCAAGAGCAAATGATCCTAGATAATTATGATCACCCTTTTTATTAGAAGCACCATCAATTCCAAGCCCTATTGCTCCACCGATTGCTGCTCCACCAAGTATGCTTTTCATTTGTACATTCCGATTATATTTCTTATTCTTCAGGTGTTATGTTTTTTATCACAAATATGATTATGTCTATGGATATGATTATGTCCTTGGATATGATTATATTTCGATATTAAAAAATACTCCATACTTATTTGATTGACTTGTTATTGTATATTTTGTAAACTCCGTATAGGGATCTTTCGTATTTTAAATACGAACATATAGGTCTTTTATACATTAAAAAAATAATACATGGGAGATTATGCATGCAATATGGTGGCCTTATTGGGAAATTGCAAAAAAATATATTCAGTAATCCAAATGGAGCATTAAAATATGCTGGCATTGGTGCAGCTACTGGAGCCGGCATAGGGGCAATGACATCAGATGATGGTGCTCTCACTGGTGCAAGGAGGGGGGCTGTATTTGGTGGACTTGTTGGTGGAGGCATTCATGCAATACCTAGATCAGTAAGTAAAACATTAAAAACATCTGGATTCAAGCAATGGGACAATTCAAAAAATAAAGAAATAGGGGATGAATTAGCAACTACATTTAAACCATTTTATGACGAGGTTAACACGGCAGAAAATAAAAATATAATGAAAAGCTTTGTCCCAGCAGCAGAAAGTGCATTTAGGGATAGTAAAAACAATAAAGATTTTGCACTAAATACACTTATGAATATGGCAGATACTTTAGATGGAATGGACGGGTCAAGTGTTAATGCAATATCTAAAAAATTAGAAACAATGGGAGAATCTTTAGATGCCACAATGCAAGACTTTGATAAAGGATCTGCTTCAAAAGAAATACGTGGGTTTATTGATGACAATAGAAAAATTATAGATGGACTTCAAGGCAAGAAAAAGGTTGGGACATTAACATCAGCGGTAGGGAAGATTGGATTTGATAGTGCATATCATCATATAGTTGAACCTACGGCACAATTTTTTAAACGTGTAGGAAAAGGCAAAAAACCAACTGGTATGCAGACTGCTGCATTTGGTGCAAGTGCATTTGGAGTATATGAATCATATGGCATAATGAATAATGTTTCAGATGGTAATTATGGTGCAGCACTTGGTGGAATAGGAATGTTGGCTGCTGGAAAACTAATATTTTCTGGTGCAAGTAATATGATAGCGCTTGATAAGTTTGCAACAAAAAAGGGATTTACAAGACAAGGCAGAAAGATGGCGTTAATTGCAGGAGCAGGCACGATGAAGTTCTCAAGTGGAGTAAAGCAATTTGGGCCAGAAGAATTTGGGAAAATACAACAAAGATTTAGTAGATACAATCCATAATTACGCGAGGTACACGATATGGGATTTTTAAAAACAGGACAAATGACACAGGCTATAAATGCACTTGATGGTCTTGGATGGGGAACGGTAGGTGCATGGATGGGGGCAGCAGGGGGACTTGGAGTCGGTATGGTCTCAGATGATACATCTATGCTTGGTGGAGCATTTAAGGGTGCAGTTGTTGGTGGCTTTGCTGGGAAAGCTGGGATGTTCGCATCCGGGATGAAGGGTTTTAGAAGTGGCCTTGGAGGCGATCTTAATGTTGGTGAAGATGTTTTTACTAATTTTATGAAAGAAAAACCTGGAGGTATTGGCTTTAGACCAACAAAAGATTCTGCTACTGGCGGATGGAATAAGGCTTGGTACAATCAAGATTGAGGTGACATATGGGTTTTTTAGAAAATCTTGGCAAGAGAATGAGTGGAGAGGCAAGAGCAGTAAGGGCACTTAATAAGGCAGTTGAAAGAAAATCACCAAATGCAGCAAGAGCTGTTGCCGGCAATGTGTTATCAAGCACACTTGGTGGTGGTCTTCTTGGTGGTGCTGGAAATGCTGCTTTATACGCAAATAATCAGCAGGGAATTGGTGGATCATTCAGCATGGGTGATGCGTTTATGACTGGTGCTGCAGGAGGTGCACTTCTTGGTGGGGCCATTGGAATTGGTGGAGCTAAAAGAGTTGTTGCAACTGCAAAAGCAAATAGAAAAACTGATCAAGGTGCAGTCAAGAAGGCAGCAGATAGACTTGCTTCTAGATATAGTATGGCAGACACTGATGTAGCTAGATTAAAAACTGCTACAGCCTCAAAAGATAAAGCCGACCTAGCAATCATGGCAAATCACTATAGACAAGATGGTAGCAGCTTAGGTTTATCAAAAAAGGCTGCCAAAGCATACCAAACCTCACTATTCTCAAAAGCATTAAATGGCAATACGAGCGCATAAATGACAACACATCAAGAAAATAATGAAGATCCAAACAATGACGATAGTAGAGATTTGGAAGGATATGTAGCGTTTCATATGCCACGTAGAATTCCATTCTTTATATTAATTGCCTTTATTGTTCAGATCATGCTTGGGATATGGGCTGTTTCTGCTTTTTATTTTGGACAAAAAGAGCTTCAGAACCAATTTAGGGATAATGTTGCAACACTAACACAACAGCTCAACGATTTGAAATCAACTATATACACTAGAAATGAAGCAAGTATACAGTTTGAGATCATAAGACAGGAAAATATGAGGCAGGATCAGGAACTCAGAGAGCTAAGAGATAAAGTCAGAAGGTGATATTATTATGAGTGATCAAAATAATTCAACAGAACAAAGCGTAGATACCTTATGGAATGGAACAGATATAAGCAAGATGAATAAAAAGCAACTTAGATTTGCTGAAAAGATATCATCTACTAAATTTGTTCTTGTATTTTTAAGTGTTGTTTTATCAACATTTATGCTTTGGTATGGTAAAATACCTCCTATTATATATTCAGAAATACTTCAATGGACTATAAGTGCTTATATATTAGGTAACGCTTTTATACAATCTAAATGGGGAAAATAAAAGATGATGTCACTTACAGGGCGCTTAAGATTGGGTGCCCTTGTTTTATTATGTGTATTACTCATATTTAATATTAACAAGGCGCATGTTTATCAGGTTAAAAATATAGAACTATCAAGACAGATGGAGCTAAGAGGTTTTGAATTGAGATCTGCAAATGCGCAAGCAGAATTTGCCAACTTCCAACTAGAGCAATCTAGAGAAATGAATATAAAATTACAAGAAGAAAGAAAGAAGATATCTAATAAATATGATAATATTATAGAAAGAAATAATCTTCTAAAGGATGAAAATATTTCTGAGAAATTGGTTTCAATACTTAATGAAATAAACAAGGAATGATATGAACAAAATAATTATATTGGTTATGATATTACTATCAGGATGTGCAGGAAAGACTGTTTATATAGATAAATATCATAGAATAGATATAGATCCACAATTTACTGCAGATGCAAAAAAACCAAGTCCAAGAGTGTGGTCTATAAAAGATAAGCAGGGCAATGAACTTGCAAAATATATTATAGACTTAAATATGGCAATTGATGAAGCTAATATTAGATTTAATCTCATAAGAGACTATATGATCAAATATAATATAAAGGTTGATAACTTAAATGATAAAGCTAGTAAGAAATAGTCAAGAGCTTGTATATATAAAGCCAGGTGTGTTTGGAAGACTTGAGCTTAAAGAAAAGGATGGAACAGTAATAAATCTCTTTACCAAAGAAAAGCATTTTATAGGAACAAAGAAGTGGCCATTTGGCAAGCCAATGGACTCATCTGTCCCAGAAGGCACATACGATCTTATGCCATCATATTCAGAATTAACAAAGAAAACAGAAATATTTTTATACAATCCAAAGCAAGGTGTGACAATTTCATCAGCTGATATTGAAAGTCCAATACAAAGATATGGATGCATATTTACCTATATGGATATAACAGAGCTTGGAGAAGGTTGCATACAATTAGGAATGGATGTTGCATCTAAAAACTCAGAGATTTCTTTGACTGATACAGTTAAGGCATATAAGATATTCAGAAGATGGAAAGATGATAATCTAGACATAAACACAATACGCATAACAAGTATATAATGCTATATACAGAATATTTTAAATAAAGAGAATTGTATGAGTCAATTATTTCAATTTAAATCAGCAACGGTTCCCTCCATAGAGTATGCAGGAGATGAATATCTCTATATCATTACAAACATTGGCTGGACAAATATAGATATAGACACAATAGATTTTGGTCAACTATTAGATATAGTTGGAAAAGTAAATGCAGGTGATTTATATGCACTTAGAAGAACAAGGCTATTTGATGCTCTTGATGTTAAGCTAGGAACAGATGTTAGTGGTAATTTTGCACCAACAATTGCTGGGAAAACAGAAGAGTGGGATGAGCTTAACGAGGAGTATGTAGCAGAAGATGATCTTCCTGTTAGAAAAATAAGCGCAAGAGATTCCAAAAAACAAAATATCGTTTCCTATAATGAAGTAGATAGGGAGCTTTCATTTAATTTTGAGGAAATAGGAAAGGGTGGAGGCTTTGTTTGTATTACAAGCGTACAGCCAGCAGTAGAAGGAGAAAATACTTTTGTATCTCAAAGCTCATCAGATGAGCTTGTTGTAGAAGAAGTAGTTGTGTCCAACACTAATGTTTTAGTTACTGTATTGGCCATAACCGGATCTGAATCACTCAAGCCTGCATGGGTCAGAGTTAACGGAGAAGATGTTACCTTGTCTATGCACACGACTGAAAATTTATGGACAGGCACAATAGAGCTTGAAAACTGCGGAACTCTTATAACGGCAGAACATGCAGAGGGATCAACTGATGAGTGTGTTGTTATATATCAACCAAGACCAGAGGTAACATCAGTTGTATTTGTTGGAGATTATCCGGCAGTCGGACAAACCCATTATCATTATGATCAAAATGTAACAATAGAAATAGAATCTGATTCAGTCATATTCGGGGCAGAGATTGTTGCTGTTGATAGTCTTGATGCACTGCAACCACAATCATATATGTCAGAAAATAATGATTTTACAGCAAGCACAACAATACAGGTTGTTGGGAAAACAGAACATTCCAATGATGGCCCATCGTCTGGTGGTGTTTGGGTTAGAGTGAGAGACCAATATGGAGCTTGGAGCAATCCATTTTTTAGCGATGCAGACAATAATGGCATTAATCATGTCAATATTATTAATCTCGATAGTGATGGCCCACAGATAGTCGTTAGTGATATAGTATATCCAATTGGACAACAAGCATTAAAAGCAGATGAGCAAGCCGAGATTATATATTTCTACGACTATACAGAAAGCTTAACCGTCACTGCATTAACTTCTGAATTAAATATTTTAACGCCAACACCAGCGGTGGGTGCTAGCATACTTGTAGAGATGACATCTGGAACATACAATATAACCAACAATAATGTTAGAATAACTGGAATTAAAACATCCAATGATACATCTGCATATGTTGATACTTGTGTATATATTGCAAATAGTGCAGCAACAATAGCCATGACAGGTGTTCACACTTCATCTAGACTTAGAAGTGGTGGAAATAACGGAACATCTGCACAGAGCTATCAGGTTGTTGTAACATCAGACCAAAGATTGCTATCAACGCCAGATGTTCAGCCTGAGCCTAGTGCTGGCGTACTAAGCGCACTTACATCATCCAATGTTGGAACTGGTCAAAATTTTACTGGCAATATACAGGTACATGATTCAATAACCAGAAATTCTTATAATTTCACATTAGCATCTCCAGCAGTTAATTTGGCCGGAGTTGAAACAGCAACTATTTCTTCTGGTGATTTATACACAATTGGTGGATTTGTTTCTAGATCTGGAACTTTTGACGCTGGTGTTGCATATAATGATATAGGGGTTAATGTTAGCGGATTAAACAATGCTACAAAACTCATAGTAACTATATCTGCTGTTTCTGGAACATATGCAGCCAACACAACAAATGTAAATTATACCTCCGGAAATCATATTTTTACCATAGTATCTACAGGATCTCCCACTGTGTTTGATGCCACAGGAAATGCACTAAGAATAAACGAAGCAAACACTGTTGGCGCAAACACTACAGGACTATTACCATACACAATTGAGGAATTAGCTTAATGGCTACACCAACAGAACTTTATATAAATGCAGAACTTCCTAAGCGCCCATATACTGCGCAATATCCATTGACTCCCGGCCATGTGCCGGTAGCAACTGGTGTTGGCCTTGAAGTATCTGCTAGACAATTAGACGTTACAGATGTGGCAAATGCTGCTTCTGAACAATATGTCAATGATGCTATTGATGCACTTGTAGATGGCGCACCTGCTGCTCTTGATACTCTAAATGAGCTTGCTGCAGCAATAAATGATGACGAAAACTATGCAAGCACAGTAACCACAGCACTTGGAAATAGACTAAGGGTTGATGTTGATACTCAGGGTTTAAGCGCTACTGAGCAACAAAATGGATTAACTAATCTTGGCGTTACAGAGGTAATAACCGGTGCAAGCATAGATGGTTCAGGACTAATAACACTTGCTAAAAACGGAACTAATCCAGATGATACCATTCAAGTCCCAACAGCAGTGGACAGTTTATCATTCAACGCAACAACTGGTGAAATGACCATTGGTTATACAAATGGTGTAGCAGACTCCACTATAACCGTTGCATCTAATGAAGTTACAGATACTGTCTTCAGGATAAAGGATACTGGAGACAGCACGAAAAAGATAGCGTTCGAAGCTGGGAATATAACAACCGCAACGACTCGCCTAATTACGATGCCTAACGTTGACGTTAATCTAGGTGATGATTATATTAATGCATCATATTCAGTAGTCAATGGATACTTGAGCCTACACAGGCGCAAGGGGCCTCCGTCTACTGACATTTTATTAAACCCGAATATTACGATCATTTACGACAACACTACTATAGTGGGCGGAACTACTTATGCTATCGGTCAGTTAATTCTTGGGCTAGCATATCCGTTGGTTGCAAACATAACACTAACTTTGTCGACGGCGACAAAACCTATTAAGATATATGTAGGCAACTACAAAGGTACGATTACATTTGCTGGTGGTTTCGTTTGGACACCAGAAGGTGCAAGCGTAGCTTCATTTTACCCAACACCGGGTAGTGTTTTAGAATTCTTACCAGGTGAGAATGATTTTTTGGGGCCTAACTGGATATTGTTTGAACAACAGGCCAATATAAAAGAAGCTGCTGATTTCAAATTAATAAAAAATAACGATCAAGATAAAACTGTTACATTTAACCTAAGTAGCATAACTGGCAATAAGATAATTACAATGCCAGATGGATCCGTTAATCTCGGAACTATTCCAGTAATACATAGCGCAAATGGTAATTCTGTAACTGGAACATATGCAGCAATAACGTCAGGATTAACAAATACTGCATCTGGTCAATATTCAAGCGTTCTAAATGGAACACTTAATACTGCTGCTGGCAAACATGCAACAATACTTAGTGGACAGTCAAATACTGCAAATATTGATCAAACAATACTAAGTGGAAGAAATATAACAGGAATAATAACAACAGGCGCTGTTATACATGGTGGCATAGTAGAAGGAACATATGGAGATGCCCTTGGAACAACAGTTGCTCAGTATACGCTAAGAGGAGGGGTAGCCCCTGCTGCAACAAATTGGATATTAGCAAATGGAAGCACGAATGCAGCAGTTAGTGCTTCTGTAACTACAGCTACATCAATAAAAGGTGCATTATCAACAACAACAAATCCTGATATAGTTAATGCAGTAGGAATTCACGATATAACATTTATGATACTTGGAAGTTCTGGATCTCCAAAACCAATGCTTGCTGGACAAAGAAGGGCAATGGTATATTATGATGGAACTACATATACACTTGATACTGTGCAGACAATAGGTACCGATCATTCATTTGGTGGAGTAACTTCAACATTTACAGTAGGATTAACACCATCTGCACCATTTGGATTATTAACATTCCAAGTGACAAATAATGAAGCTGCGAATATAGCTGTAAATATAAGCGTAAAATCAACATATAACAATTACCAATAAAGAGAATTAAAATGGCATTATCACAAGAATATACATGCAACCAATATACATATCCAAATGCATACATTAAGGCACACATAGGAAGAGCAACAGTTGAAGAAACAGCAGTAATGTTCTACGTATGGCCAACACAAGCAGACAGAATTGCTAATAGACCACCAGTATATTCAGATGCAAGATCTTTACCTACAGATTTTAACATAGCTGCACAAAATCCAATTGAGTATGTGTATGCATTGCTAAAAACTCTTCCAGAATTTGAAAATGCAGTAGATGTAATGGAGTAAGTTTCATGATTAATAGCCGCGACATTCGGGAATTACACCCTACAGTTGCAAATATGGCTAGTAAGTTTATCAGTGCCTGCAAAACAGCAGGCATTGATATTCTTATAACTAGCACATACAGAGATGCAGAAAGCCAAAACGCTTTGTATGCACAGGGAAGAACAAAGCCTGGAGCAAAAGTTACAAACGCAAAAGCTGGTCAATCATGGCATAACTATAGACTTGCATTCGATGTTGTTCCACTCAGAAATGGAAAACCAGTATGGGGCACTTCTGGAGAAGATTTAAAACTATGGAAAGCCATAGGTGCAGTTGGAAAATCACTTGGATTGGAATGGGCTGGCGATTGGGTAAGCATGAAAGAATTCCCGCATTTTCAGTACACCCAAGGACTTACACTTAAAGATTTACAAAATGGGAAAATGATAAAATGACAAATTTTGAATTTACAGCAGTACAATTGGTATTCATATGCAATGTCGCTGGAATTACAACAAATATAGGTTTTGAAAGTTCAACAACAATTGATGTAGATACAATGTCGTCATCAGAACTACTTATACTCGCAAGAGGTGTAGTATATGGATTACTAACATGCTCAGATGAAGTAGGATTTACTGAACATTATACTGGTATACTTGGTGATATTTCATCTGGTGGCACTGTATCTCCAGAACAGATACAAGATACTGTTGCCGAGATGTTTGAAGATGGAATTCTTATAACATCTACTTACGATGATGTGGCAGGCAAAATACAACTGACTCCAATGCCAGGAGTTTTTATAAAAGAGTTTGTAGACAATACATACAGCGCAGTATCTATTGATGGTGGATTAATAACGCCAACAGGAGGAGTGAATTTTAGTCTAGCCGAAGGCTCTGGATATGCAAGAAATACAGTATCAGACGAGATTGTTTTTGTCGAATGGAGTGCAAGCAATGGAGCATGTCTATTCAACGGAAATAACTTTATTGGAATTAATTATCTTGGCGCAATAGTGATTTCAAATTCACAACTGGGGCCTGAACATATACCTCTCGGATATATTAATACCGCATTTTCAAATACTACCGTTACTGGCTATAGCAATATACATTTAGATGGCAAAGATGGGCTATTCTGGATTAATCAATGGGTCAGAAATGCCGTAGGCGCCAATATTGAGTTTGGATGCAATATATCAATGCTACCGTCTCCAAATGAGTTAAGTGCAGTCCTCGGTAGTGGTAAAGTGTGGGCGCAGTTTAGCGAAATTAATGTATTGGATAATTACAATTTCACAAAGATTTACGGAACAGCTATTGGATTTATTCCAAACACACTTAACCCAAATGTTATTGATGTTAATTATATTAATGACAGAAGTCAGGCCCCTGGGTCTGCGCTACTTGCAATGACTCCTGGATATTTCAAGAAAGACCTATTTTTCATGAATTCCGAAGGAGCGTTTTACTGCTTGTATGCAACATCAGAATGGCCAACTCTCGAAGAAGCTATATCGGCTCCATTGCCAGATGCACCATCGGCAATTAAAGCGCAGATAATAAGACTCGCAGGGGTGGTAGTTCAGCAAGGAGCCACTACGGTATCTGACCTGATTGATATTAGGCCAATGTTTTCGAAGATATTCGAAACTGGTACTTCTGCAATCCCATCAACAGCTGTTAGTCACAGCGATTTGCTTGATCTTGGTGTTGATAGTCATGGGCAATACCACACAGATGCAAGAGGTGATGCCAGATATAATACAAAATCTGAAATAACATCATTCTTGTCTGGAAAATCAGATACTGGACACGGACACACAAATGCTACAACCATAGCAGACGGATTCATGTCTTCTGCTGACAAAACAAAACTAGATGGAATTGCTACAAGTGCAACAGCAAATCAAGCAGACGCTTATTTACTTAGCAGATCAAACCATACAGGAACTCAAAGTGCAGCAACAATCACTGGACTTACTTCTGCTTCGGTTAATCTTGGAAATGTGGATAATACATCAGACGCCAATAAGCCAATTAGCACTGCTACTCAGACAGCATTAAACGGCAAATCGGACAATGGACATGCCCATGCAATAGCAGACGTAACAGGTCTACAGACAGCACTAAATGGTAAAGAAGCAACCGTAACCGCAGGAACAACCGCTCAATACTATCGTGGAGACAAGTCATGGCAGACTCTAAATGGAGCAGTTGTTGGCCTAGGGGCTGTTATTAATGCCGATACTACAACAACCGCAAATATAACCGATTCTACAAACAAAAGATTTGTTTCAGACGCACAATTAACAGTAGTAGGAAATACAAGCAATACTAATACCGGCGATGAAACACAAGCTACAATTAAAACAAAGCTTGGTGCAGCCACTACATTAGTTGATGGATATTTGACAAGTATAAATTTCAACACATTCAATAATAAAGAACCAGCATTAGCAGTAGGAACTACGGCACAATACTATCGCGGAGATAAATCCTGGCAAACTCTAAATAAGGCATCTGTTGGCTTAACAAATGCTGATGATACTAGCGATGCCAATAAGCCTATATCTACAGCCACACAGACTGCTTTAAATGGCAAGGAAGGCACGATAACACCTGGAACCACAGCTCAGTATTACCGTGGTGACAAGTCGTGGCAAACGCTTAATAGCGCCGCTGTAGGGCTGGGAAATGCTGACAATACAAGTGATGTTAATAAGCCAGTATCTACTGCTACACAAGCTGCTCTGGATGGAAAAGAAGCAACCATAACTGCCGGAACAACAGGACAGTATTGGAGGGGTGATAAGTCTTGGCAAACTCTTAATTCAGCAGCGGTTGGTCTTGGAAATGCAGATAATACCAGTGATGTTAACAAGCCTATTTCAACAGCAACTCAAACAGCACTTAATCTTAAGATTGATACAGTTGCAAATGCTGGTGGCGGAGCGGGTATTCTAAAGGATGTAACAGGAACAACATTAAATCTAAAAACTATTGTTGGTGATGGATCAGTTGAGATAACAACTGGAACTGATTTAATATCATTGTCATCAAGACATGCCAAGCATCCACAAAACCCTTACATAACGCAATTTGATGATTTTAAAACTGCTCAAACTGCATTATTTTTACAAACAAATGCTGCAGGTGCGGGTTCTGGCGTTACTCAAAATGGCCAGCCAGTATTTGGTGGAGCTGACAAGAGATTTGGAATTAAAACATGCAACACAGGAACCACAACAACTGGATATGCTGGATTGTATGGCATAAATACATTTTTTAACTTTGGTAACCTAACAGATGGAGATTATGTTGAATTTTCTACATCGCTAAGAGTCCCAACATTAAGTGATGCAACAAATAGATTTACTATATACTTTGGATTTACTGATCAAACAACCAGCACAGAAGCAGTAGATGGTGCATATTTCAAATATTCAGACAACCTATCTGGTGGAGCTATACAGTATGTAACATCTAACAACTCAACTAGAACTGCTACATCAACAGGCGTAACACTTGTTGCTAACACAGATTATACGTTAAGAGTTAGGGTATCAAATATTGGAGGAACTATATCTGCTGCATTCTATATAGATGGAGTGGAAATAGCTGCTGGAGTTACAACCAATCTTCCAATAACATCTTTAAGAACAACATCTGTTGGCATGTACATAGGCAAATCGGCAGGGAATACTAATAGAGCTATGGAAGTTGACTGGGTGTATTTTGAATACAAAACATCACGTAATATAACACTTTAAGGAAATAGTAAATGATTGACATCCTTCTCTATCAATACACAGA
>Ga0075163_10003014_pt1 | contig 22672 bp, 20 predicted proteins | sample JI1023141ADNA_FD_71478 | JGI IMG/M metagenome (GOLD analysis project Ga0075163, IMG submission 71478) | Wastewater effluent complex algal communities from Wisconsin, to seasonally profile nutrient transformation and Carbon sequestration -... | ecosystem: Engineered > WWTP > Effluent > Algae... | reverse complement strand
TACGCACCCTCGACGATCGGAACTCTGTTGCGGGAGTTCACCTTCGGTCACGCCCGTCAACTCGAATCGGTGCTGACCGGGCATTTGGCCGCGCTGTGTGAGCGGGTCGAGGTGCTGCCCAGCCACTGGCCCTGGTCTCAAAACTGGCTTGCCCTGTGGCGCAACACCATCGGGCACAGCCCCCCACCGGCCCCCACCGCCTGACCACCCGCCGACACGGCCCGACCACACGACCAACAGGAAAAGCTGGACAGACCAGCAGATACCTGCCGCCTGCAACCGCCGAGCACGGTCAAACCGCGGACCGCGCCTCACGCCCAGGCTTCATCGGTGGATCGAGGCTTAGGCGGATAGCCAGTCGCCAAGGCGATGCAGTGCGGCTTCGATATCGGCGGTGGGTCCGGCGAACGACAGCCGCACATGGGAAGGTCCCCGGATCGTGTCGAAATCCACGCCGGGCGTTATCGCAAGTCCAGTATCGGCCAACAGCTTTGAGCAGAACGACAGCGAGTCGGTGCTGAATTCCGCGACATCGGCATAGATGTAAAACGCCCCGTCGGCCGGTGCGAGCTGCGTGATTCCGATCCGGTGCAGGCCGCTCACCAACAGGCTGCGGTTGTACGAGTAATGGTGCAGGTGGCCTTCGGCCTCCGCAATCGCCTCCGGTGTAAAGGCCGCGATCGCGGCGTGCTGCGCCAGCACGGGCGGGCAGATGGTGAAGTTCCCGGTCAGGCAGTCCACTGCACGGCGCAGCACTTCCGGGACCAGAATCCAGCCCAGCCGCCAGCCCGTCATGGCGAAGTACTTCGAGAAGCTGTTGACCACGAGAGCGTTTCGTGAGGTCTGCCACGCGCATGACGTGTCGGGGGCATCCGGGTAGACGAGCCCGTGATACACCTCATCGCTGATGAGACGTGCCCCGTTTTCGTCGCACCACGTGGCGATGGCGGCAAGTTCGGCCGGTTCGATCACGGTGCCGGTCGGATTGGCGGGACTCGCCACGATCACGCCCTTGACCGGCGGATCCAGCTCGGCCAGCTGCTGCACGGTCGGTTGGTACCGGGTCTCCGGTCCGCAGGGGATCTCGACGACTTCGCAGCCCAGCGCCGACAGAATGTTTCGATAGCAGGGGTATCCGGGACTCGCCATCGCGACGCGATCGCCCGCATCGAACGCGGCCAGGAAAGCGAGGAGGAATCCGCCCGACGACCCGGTCGTCAAAACCACGTCGTCGACTGTCACGTGCAGGCCGTGGCGCCGCGCGTACATCTCCGCTATCTCGGCGCGCAATTCCGGAATGCCGAGTGCCACTGAATAACCCAGCTTGTTGGCCGACAGGGCCTGCGCGGCGGCGATGCGTACAGGCTCTGGTGCCCCGGCGCTCGGTTGCCCGGCGGAGAGATTGATCAGATCGCCATGTGTGTGCTGCCGTTCGGCGGCGGCGCGCCAGACGTCCATCACGTAGAACGGCGGAATCCCCGCTCGCAGCGCGACGTGATCATTGGTGTGATGGTCCACTGGATCAGGCTAAATCACTTGAGATTCCAGCTGATGCACCTGTTCTCGCGGCGGGCCGAGCAGCTGTGCGCTGCCGTGTGCCCGTTTGAAGTACAGCTGAATGTCGTGCTCCCAGGTGATGGCGATGCCACCGTGCATCTGGATCGCCTCGGCGGCCACGGAGGAGAACGCTTCACCGCCCGTCAATCTGGCCAGGGCCGCGGATGTCGGTGATGGCGTGGATATCGCATCCCATACAACGGCACGGGCAGATTGGACCGCGACATACAGGTCGGCGAGCCGGTGTTTGAGGGCCTGGAAACTTCCGATGGGCCGGCCGAATTGGACGCGTTCCTTGCAGTATTCGACGGTGAGCTCCAGGCAGCGCGCTGCGGCGCCGATCTGTTCGGCGGCCAGAAGAATCGCGGCGGTGTCGGCAAGTCCGGGATCCGAGGCGAACGATGTCGTGTCGCCCGCGGCGAGGCGGGCCAGTCGACGCGTGGGGTCCATCGTCTCGACGGATTCCGCACGGAAGTTCGACCACCGGGCCAGTGAACCGCCGCCGGCGACTATCACCACGTCGGCGATGTCTCCGTTGACGACGTAGTCCGCGTCGAAGGCCACAGTCCCGATCAATGCGCCGGCACAAAGTCCTTCGAGTGTCTCGACGTCCGGTTCGCCGGCACTGAGCAAGGCCAGCTGAGCCAACGTCGTCCCGAGCAGGGGGGTCGGTACCAGAAAGCGGCCGAGTTCTTCGATAACCGCTGCGGCATCGGCCAATTCGCCGCCGGCACCGCCCATCTCCTCAGGAACAACCAGTGCGGTCACGCCGACTTGCTCGCAGAGTCGGGACCATAGCGATTCGTCGTACCCGCGGGGCGATGACATCGCTTCACGGACTTTTGCCGGTGGGGCGTGTTTGTCGATGAGCGACGCAACTGTCGACCGCAGCAGTTCCCGGTCCTCGGCGGTGGTCATGACAACGCCTTCAGCACCCGATGGCGATGGCTTGCGGGATCGCCCCATGCCGAATGCAGAGCCTGGACCCGCAGCAGCCACAGCGAAAGATCGTGCTCCGCGGTGAAGCCGATGGCACCGTGTGTTTGAAGTGCCGAGCGCGCCGCCAGCAGTGCGGCATCGGATGCGGCGACCTTCGCCGCGCTGACGTCGCGGGCGACGTCGGGGGAGTTGTCTGCCAATGCCAGGGCAGCCCCGTAAAGGAGCGGTCGAGCCATCTCCAAAGCGATGTGTACGTCGGCCAGTTTGTGTTTGATCGCCTGGTAGCTGCCGATCAGTCTGCCGAATTGCCTTCTCTGCTTGGCATATTCGACCGCCATGTCCAGCAGTCGCTGGCCGCCGCCGATCAGTTGCGCTGCCGTGGCCAGCACCCCGAACTCGTAGGCGCGCCCCACCTCTGCGGGGTGGGCCGGGCCGGTTGCGGCGACATCGAACAGTCGACGGCTCGGGTCGATAGAGGCATGCTGTTGGCCGGCCACCGCATCGCTGACGCCGTAACCCTGTCCACGCAGGATGAGTCCGGCGAAGTCGGCGTCGACAGCGCGGGGCACCAACGGGGGCAAGGCCACCGTCGCAATCGACTCTCCCGAAGCAAGATCCGCGCACCGGTCCGGTCCCTCCGGGTGGAAGCCCAATAGCACGGGCGCCACCGCAATGGATTCGGTAACCGGTCCCGGAACGCACCACCGACCGAGTCGCTCGAGTGCGATGGCCAGATCAACGGGGTGGGCGCCGAGGCCGCCGTATTCCTCCGGCACCGCGAGAGCTGTGACACCAAGGTCGGTCAACGTTGCCCACACCAGTCTGCCCGGACCAGTGTCACCTGCTGCCCACGCCCGAGTGGCGGCCGGCGCGTCAGCGGCGCTGAGCGCGGCGTCGATACTCGCGGTGAAGTCGCGTTGCTGATCGTCGATTGCGAATCTCATGTGGGTGTGACCCCCGAATTCTGTTTGGGCAGTCCGAGCAGCCGCTCGGCAATGATGTTCTTCTGAATCTCGTTGGTGCCGGCGTAGATCGGGCCGCCCAGGGCGAATAGCAGGCCGTCGGTCCAGTGGCTGGTGAGTTCGCCGTCGGCGCCGCGCAGATCGAGCGCCGTTTGGTGAATCGCGACGTCGAGTTCGGACCAGAAGGCCTTCGTGACTGAGGACTCGGCGCCCAGTTCGCCGCCCGCTGCGAGCCGGGTCACGGTGCCGAAGGTGTGCAGGCGGTATGCCTGTGCCTTGATCCAGGCGTCGGCAACCCGTTCGGCGAAAACCGGGTTGGCGTGCCCTTCGTTCCATGCCTTCACCAGCCGCTCGGCCGGGGCCAGGAAGCGTGCCGGACTGCGCAGCGACATACCGCGTTCGTTGCTCGACGTGCTCATCGCCGATCGCCAGCCGTCGTGTGGATTGCCGATCACATCACGATCGGGAACGAAGACGTCGTCGAGGAAGATCTCGCCGAATCCGGTATCGCCGCCGAGCTGTCGAATGGGGCGCACCGTGACGCCGTCGGCGTCAAGGCCGAACATGACGTAGGTCAGGCCCCGGTGGCGTTTGGCTTCGGGATCGGATCGGAAGAGCCCGAACGCTTTGTCGCCGAAAGGTGCCCGGGAGCTCCAGATCTTCTGGCCGTTCAGCAGCCAGCCGCCGTCGGTACGGGTGGCCGTCGACCGGAGCGACGCCAGGTCACTGCCCGCCTCCGGCTCCGACCAGGCTTGCGCCCAGATCTCTTCGCCGCTGGCCATTTTGGTCAGCACCCGGTCTCGCTGTTCCTCGGTGCCGTGGGCGAACAGGGTGGGCGCGAGCATGGAGATGCCGTTGGCGCTGGCGCGTCCGGGCGCGCCGGCGCGAAAGTACTCCTCCTCGAAGACAATCCATTGCAACAACGTGGCATCTCGCCCGCCGTACTTCTCCGGCCAGGTGATCACCGACAGGCCGGCATCGAATAGCTCCCGATCCCACTGGCGGTGCGCAGCGAACCCCTCCGCGGTGTCATACGACTTGGTGGGGAACGACGCGCGGTTATCGGCGAGGAACTGGCGCACTTCGTCTCTGAATGCGTAGGTGTCACCGTCGTAGGTGAGGTCCATCAGATCATCCCTCGCAGTTGTGGTTTGACTACTTTGCCGCCGGCGTTGCGGGGGAGTGCGGTCAGGAAAGAGACCGATCGGGGTGCCTTGAAGTTCGCCAGATTGGCTCGGGCATAGTCGATTACGGTGGTCTCGTCGAGCGTTGCGTCCGGCCGGGTGACGACGAAGGCTTTGCCCACCTCGCCGAGTCGGTCATCTGGAGTTCCGATGACGGCGACTTCGGCGATCCCGTCGATACGTGCCAGTACCTGCTCCACCTCGGCCGGATAGACGTTGAATCCGCCGCAGATGTACATGTCTTTGAGTCGGTCGGTGATGCGCAGATTGCCGGCATCGTCGACGGTTCCGACGTCGCCGGTATGTAACCAGCCGTCGGCATCGATGGCCGCTGCCGTGGCGTCTGGATCGTCCAGATACCCCAGCATGACGTTGGGCCCGCGCAGCAGCACCTCGCCCGCCGCATCCGGACCGGGGGCTTCGATGCGGAGTTCGAAGTCGGCGATGGGCCGCCCGCAGGTGGTTGCGACCGTGATGGCGTCATCGTCGGCACGGCACATGGTGCCGAATCCTGTTGCCTCGGTGAGCCCGTAGGCGGTGAGCACGATGTCGAAGTCAAGCTCGCGCTGCATCCGTTCGATCAGCACGACAGGAACTGTGGCGGCACCGGTGACCGCGAAGCGCAGTGAGCTCAGATCGTGGACGGTGCGCGCCGGGTGGTCGAGGAGGGTTTGAAATATCGTCGGGGGACCGGGGAGCACGGTGATGCGATGTTCGGCAACCGCTTTCATGGCGCGGAGTGGATCGAAGGTCAGCTGCGGCACGAGTGTCGCGCCGGTCTGCAGGCAGGCCAGAATGCCTGCCTTGTAGCCGAAATTGTGGAAGAACGGGTTGATGCAGAGGTATCGGTCGGCGCTGGTGATTTCGCCGCAGGCTGCCCATGCCGCTGACGCGGACAAAGACTGCCGGTGCGAACACAGAACACCCTTGCTCCGGCCGGTGGTGCCCGAGGTGAACAGGATGTCGGACACGTCGTCGGGATCGATTGCCGCCGCGCGGGCATCGATATCGGAATCGCTGACTCGAGTACCGGCCATGAATGCGTGCCAGTCGAGGTCGTCGGTGTCGGGGACGTGCACCCCCTCGACGGGCACGCGAACAATGGTCCGCAAGTCGGGCAGCGCGTTCCGATCGAGTTCTGCAACGCGGTCGAGGCCGAGGAACTCGCCCATGGCCACCAGCAGTCGCGCACCGCTGCGGACAAGGATGTCGGCCGCTTCCGGGGCCGTGTATCGAGTGTTCAGCGGAACCACCACACCGCCCGCGTAGTGGGTGGCCAGGCAGCCGACCACCCAGTGCCAAGTATTCGGGGACCAGATCGCGACGCGATCGCCGCGTTCGATTCCCAGCGACATCATGGCTGCGGCCGCTCGGCGCACCTCATGGCGCAAGCCTGAAAAGGTGAGCCGGTGGTCTTCGGTGATGAGGGCGTCATGGGCGCCCAATTCGCGGGCCATCCGGTCCAGCACCCCGGGTGTAGTCCAGGGCGTGATCCCGGGCGTGGTCATCGGGTACTCCTCTGCGTTTCCGGCTTTCCTCTCGCACGGCCGCCGCAACCTGAACACCAGGCAAACAAGCAAGTGCTTGGTAGGTTAGCCTACAGGGGTGATCACAGTCGAGGAGTTCCGGGCAGAGGTCCGCGACTGGCTGGCCGAGAACCTCGTCGGCGAATTCGGCGCGCTCAAGGGGCTCGGCGGCCCGGGGCGTGAACACGAGGCGTTCGAGGAGCGGCGCGCCTGGAATCGTCACCTCGCCGCGGCCGGTCTAACCTGCCTGGGCTGGCCGGTCGAACACGGCGGACGTGGACTTTCGGTGGCGCACCGCGTCGCCTTTTATGAGGAGTACGCGCGGGCCGATGCTCCGGACAAGGTGAACCACTTCGGCGAGGAGCTTCTGGGGCCGACCCTCATCGCGTACGGCACCCCTGAGCAACAGCAACGGTTCCTGCCGCACATTCTCGACGTCACCGAACTGTGGTGTCAGGGCTACTCGGAGCCGGGCGCGGGCAGCGATCTTGCCAACGTGGCGACCTCCGCGGTGCTCGACGCCGATCAGTGGGTGGTCAATGGACAGAAGGTCTGGACATCCCTGGCGCACTGGGCGCAGTGGTGTTTCGTGCTGGCCCGAACCGAGAAGGGCTCGAAGCGTCACGCCGGGCTGTCGTACCTGTTGGTGCCGCTCGATCAGCCGGGCGTCGAGATCCGCCCGATCATCCAGTTGACCGGCGACTCGGAATTCAACGAAGTCTTCTTCACCGATGCCCGCACCGAGGCCTCCCTGGTGGTCGGCGCATCCGGCGACGGCTGGCGAGTTGCGATGGGAACACTGACCTTCGAGCGCGGTGTGTCGACGCTCGGTCAGCAGATTCGCTATGAGCGCGAGCTCACCGGCATTGCGAAGCTGGCTAAAACGACTGGTGCCGTTGATGATCCGCTGATTCGCGAACAGCTGACACGCTCGTGGGTAGGACTGCAGACGATGCGGTCGTACGCACTGGCGACGATGGACACCGAACTTCCGGGGCAGGACAATGTCTCGAAACTGCTGTGGGCCAATTGGCATCGGAGCCTCGGCGAGTTGGCTATGGACATCAGGGGAAGAGCCGGCCTGTACAAGACCGGCGGCGAGTTCGATGAATGGCAACGGCTGTTCCTGTTCTCCCGCTCCGACACGATCTACGGCGGTTCGAACGAGATTCAGCGCAATATCATCGCCGAGCGGGTGCTCGGCCTACCCCGAGAGGTGAAGGGTCAGTGACGTCGTTACACACCGCGCCCGTCGAGATCGGTGGTCACGGGCTACTCACCGGGAAGGTCGTCGTGGTGACGGCCGCGGCCGGCACCGGAATCGGGTCGGCGACTGCTCGCCGGGCGCTGCTGGAAGGCGCGGACGTTGTCGTCTCCGATCATCACGAACGGCGTCTCGGTGAAACACGTGACCAGCTCAGCGAATTGGGTCTGGGCCGCGTGGAGAGTGCGCTCTGTGACGTCACCTCCACAACCCAGGTCGATGCATTGATCGCTTCGACAGCCGCCCGGATGGGCAGGCTCGATGTCCTGGTGAACAACGCCGGGCTCGGCGGCCAGACTCCGGTGATCGACATGAACGACGACGACTGGGATCGGGTTCTCAACGTCACGCTGACATCGGTGATGCGGGCCACCCGGGCGGCGCTGGGGTATTTCCGGAGCGCCGGTCACGGCGGCGCCATCGTCAACAACACCAGTGTTCTCGGTTGGCGGGCGCAGCATTCGCAATCGCACTACGCGGCGGCCAAGGCCGGCGTGATGGCTCTGACTCGTTGCAGCGCAATGGAAGCCGTCGAGTTCGGTGTGCGGATCAACGCGGTGTCGCCGAGCATCGCGCGCCACAAATTCTTGGAGAAGGTCAGTTCCGCCGACCTCCTGGACCGGTTATCGGAGGGTGAGGCCTTCGGCCGCGCCGCGGAGCCGTGGGAGGTCGCGGCGACCATCGCCTTTCTCGCCAGCGATTATTCGAGTTATCTCACCGGCGAAGTGATCTCGGTTTCGAGTCAGCACCCATGATGACGGGGTATTGATGGCGCCGGGAGCCGTGAGTCGTCGCGATGAGCTCCTTGAGCTCGCCGCGGCGATGTTCGCCGAGCGGGGCCTGCGGGCGACGACAGTTCGCGACATCGCCGATGCCGCCGGAATCCTCTCCGGCAGTTTGTATCACCACTTCGCATCCAAAGAAGAGATGGTCGACGAGGTGCTGCGGGGCTTCCTGGGCTGGCTGTTCGACCGCTATCGCGAGGTCATCGACACCGAACCGAATCCGATGGAGCGGCTGCAGGGCTTGTTCATGGCGTCGTTCGACGCCATCGAACATCGTCACGCGCAGGTGGTCATCTACCAGGACGAAGCCAAACGGCTCTCTTCGCAACCGCGGTTCTCCTACCTGGCGGAACGCAACATCGAGCAGCGCAAGATGTGGGTCGACGTCCTGAACGAAGGTATCGGGCAGGGGTACTTCCGTCCCGACATCGACGTCGACCTGGTGTACCGGTTCATCAGGGATACGACGTGGGTTTCCGTGCGCTGGTATCAGCCCGGTGGACCCTTGACGGCCGAACAGGTTGGCCGCCAATACCTTTCCATCGTTTTGGGCGGCATTGCCGCCGGGACCAAAGGAGATTGAAACATGGCCGCCGCAAATCAGGCTTACGTCATCGACGCCGTGCGAACACCCGTGGGCAAGCGCAATGGATCGCTGGCCGCCGTGCATCCGATCGATCTGGGGGTCGCGGCGTTCCGCGGGCTGTTCGACAGGATCGCCGTCGACCCCGGTGCGGTTGACGACGTCATCGTCGGATGCCTGGACGCCATCGGCCCCCAGGCCGGGAACATCGGCCGCAACACGTGGCTGGCGGCCGGCTATCCCGAGGAAGTGCCGGGAGTCACGGTAGACCGCCAGTGCGGTTCCAGCCAGCAGGCGATCTCCTTCGGCGCGCAGGCCATCATGGCCGGAACCGCGGACTTGATCCTCGCGGGCGGCATGCAGAACATGAGTCGGATACCGATCTCATCGGCGATGCTGGTGGCGGAGCAGTTCGGCTTCACCACACCGACCGGCGAATCGGAAAACTGGCTGCAACGGTACGGCGACCAGGAGATCTCGCAGTTCCGGGGCGCGGAGATGATCGCCGGGAAGTGGGACATCTCCAGGCGTGACATGGAGGAATTCGCTCTCGGCAGCCACGAGAAGGCGTTCGCCGCAATTCGGGCCGGGCACTTCGACAATGAGATCGTGGCGGTCGGAGACTTCCGCATCGACGAAGGTCCGCGTGAGTCGAGCCTGGAGAAGATGGCCGGGTTGGCGCCCCTTCGGGAGGGGGGCCGCCTGACGGCAGCCATGGCGAGCCAGATCTCGGACGGCGCCAGTGCGGTGCTGCTCGCTTCCGAACAGGCGCTACAGGATCACAAGTTGACGCCGCGAGCGCGGATCCACCACATCAGTGCGCGAGGGGCGGATCCGGTGTTCATGTTGACCGGACCCATTCCGGCGACGCGGTATGCACTGCAGAAGACCGGACTTTCGATCGATGACATCGACGTCGTCGAGATCAACGAAGCCTTCGCCCCCGTGGTGATTGCGTGGCTCAAGGAACTCAAGGCCGATCCGGCCAAGGTCAATCCCAATGGCGGCGCAATCGCACTCGGTCACCCGCTCGGCGCCACGGGCGCCAAGTTGTTCGCGACCATGCTCAACGAACTCGAACGAACCGGCGGCCGCTACGGACTGCAGACCATGTGCGAAGGCGGCGGCACGGCCAACGTCACGATCATCGAACGGCTGTAACAGCTTTCGGCCACGGCCGGCGAAGGAATGGGCCGATCGATTATTAGGCGAATTTTCATCATTGCCGAACGGGTGCATTCCGCCGGAGATAGTCTCCGAACTCGAGTGTGCTGTCGATGAGGGGGATCTGGAAATGACTGCTGGACAAATTGCCGCATCGAAGTACATCGGTCGGGTCGGCGGGCTGGCAGTCGCCCTCGGAGTGGGAACCGCCGTCTTTGTCGGTGCGGGGTCCGCGTGGGCCGATGCTCCCTCCGGCGATTCCGCGGCCGGATCCTCGCACAGTGGTAAGTCCACGACAGGGGCGAAGGCAGCGTCGAAGTCCTCGCCCCGGCGAGTCGCACGGTCTCAGCCGGCAGCCGAGGTGGCACCGCCCACCGGTGCGGTGTCCGCAGCCCCGGACCTGCCGACGGAGGCCGGCGATTCGCCGTCCGGAGACAGCCCGGAAGCGCCCGCGGACTCGACGGCGCAGGTTGCCGCGCTGGGTCTGAGCCGCCGCGAGGCAGCCAGGGACGTGGCGGCCCGCCAAGCTGCGACAGTGGCGTCGGCGTCGGCGTCGGCGTCGGCGTCGGCGTTGGGGAGCACGATTGTTACCGATCCCGGCGTCGAGTGGGTCGACGGCATCCTGCGCGGAACCGTCGGAGCAACCTCTAGCCGGGATCTTCCCCTCACCTACACGTTGGTGGATGCGCCCAGCCTCGGCGGCAAGATCACCTTCGCCACCGACGATCCCGAAGGGCAGTTCTCCTACCTCGCTGACATGTCCACGGTGACCAGCTCTTCGCTGACTGAGCAGTTCAGCATTCTGGTCGCGGAGACAACGGGATTCGACCAGTTCCTGTCGAACATTCCGATCCTCGGCCTGTTCGTGCCGAAGCTGCTGACCACTCTGCATCAGATCCCGATTCTCAGTAGCCTGCTGGCGCCGATCATCGGCTCGTCGGAATTGGTGCAGTTCAGCGAGAACGCCAACACACTGGCCGACGACCGGCCGGTGGCGTTCACCTACATGATGCCGTCGTTCGACGGAACTCTCATCAGTGTCAACTACTTCCCGTCCACCAACGTCGCAGACGGCGACGTCGACACGGCGCCCCTGGTGCTGAGCGGCCCGGGCCTTGGCGCGGCGGGTTACACCAACCCTGACTCCATCATCGGCGACGGCTCGGGGCGTTCTCCCGGTCTCGCGGTCCTGCGATCCGATTCCGTTCCCGGCGGCTACTCCGGTGGGGGCGGCTACAACGTGATCACCTGGGATCCCCGCGGTGAATTCGCGTCGGAGGGAATCCTGCAACTCGACAGCCCGTTCTGGGAGGGGCGCGACGCCTCGGCGATCATCTCCTGGGCCATAAGTTCGGCGAACCCGGCGATGAACCAGATCGCGATGGAAGCCGACGACGACCCGCTGCTCGGTATGGTCGGGGCGTCCTACGGTGGCGGGATCCAGTTGGTCACGGGTGGAACGCCCGACAAGCGCATCGACGCGATCGTGCCGACGATCGCCTGGAACTCGCTCAACGATTCGCTGTACCCGAACGACGCTTTCAAGACCGCCTACGGTTCGCTTCTGTTGCTCGGCCTGGTGACCACGGGCGCCCGGATCAATCATCAGATCTACCGGGCGGTGCTGACGGGCGACACACTCGGCTGGATCTCCGAAGTCTCGCAAGCGGTTATCGCGGCCAGCGGACCGACCATGTTGGTGAACAACATCGACATCCCGACGCTGTTCGTTCAGGGAACCGCTGACGTCTTGTTCCCGCTACAGCAGGCGCTCACCAACGCCGAGCAGATCGTGGCCGCCAACCCGGATGTTCCGGTCAAGACGACGTGGTTCTGCGGCGGGCACGGCCCGTGCCTTGACCCGGCGTATGCGGACCAGGATCTGATGATCCTGTCGAGCAACCTGAAGTGGCTCGATCAGTACGTCGCGGGGGATCCCGACGATCCTGCCGACACGATCCCGAACTTCCAGTGGATTGATCAGGACGGCCTGTACCACTCGTCTGACCTGGCGCCGTATGACCCGAACTTCAATAACGCCGAGGCGCTGGAGTACGAGGGCGTGGGCGGCAACATGGTCATCGTCCCAGTGCTCGGCGGTTCCGGGCCGCAGACCGCGACCAGCCTGCCGTACTCGCTTGGCCTGGCCTCCGAAGCCCGCAACGCGCTCAACGTCGATGTGGACCTTCCGGTGGGAACCTCGATTGCCGCCGCGCCGACGCTGAGCTTCACCTACCAGGGTCTGGGGACCAGTCGCTTCGTCTTCGCGCAGTTGGTCGACAACGCAACGGGTCGGGTGGTCGGCAATATCAACACCCCGGTGCCGGTGACATTGGATGGACGTCAGCACACGCTGGAGATCCCGATGGAAGCCATCGCGTACACGTCCTACAACTCCGAGGACTCATTGACCCTCCAGATCACCAGCTCGGCGACAGCGTTCTGGAACTTCACCTCGTACGGGCTGGTGAACATCTCGAACATCAAGCTCGACATCCCGACGGTCGCCGCCCCCTGATACGACGGTCGGGCGATCTCTGGAGGGTGCGGTTTCATACGCAACGCGCCGCGCGAGCCGTATGAAACCGCACACTCCGTGAAGGTCGTATCTCGTGGAAGTGTTATGGATTCCAACAGAATTGGGCAGATCTGTATTGTCCGCACGCGGAGCTGTCGACGGGATTAGCGTCGCCTGGTGTGCTGGTCGACGCTGACCGGCGGGAAAGGCGCGCTGGAGATGAATGCTGGCAGGTTCGTGGGTCGGGTTGGTGGTCTGGCGATAGCGCTGGGCGTGGGGGCCGCCGCGCTCGCAGGTGCAGGTGCCGCGTGGGCAGACACGTCGTCGGCCGGCTCGCCCGGATCCGCCTCGGAGCGCGATACGGCTACCAGCGCCACGACGTCTACCGGACCCAAGTCGACTGCCGGAGCCAGGTCGACTGCCGGAGCCAGGTCGACTGCGGGAGCCAGGTCGGCGTCGAAGTCCACGCCGCGGAAAGTCGTTTCCGCTCAGAGCAGTTCCAGACCGGCCGCCATATCGAGTCGGCGCGCGGAGCCGGTGGACGCTGCCGCCGTGCGGGTCTCGGCGGCAACAGCGACGCCGTCTGCGTCGGCATTGGGAAGCACCATCGTCACCGACCCGGATGTCGAATGGGTCGACGGGATTCTGCGTGGGACGGTAGGAGCCACGTCGACTCGCGGTCTGCAGCTGACCTACACGCTGGTTGATGCGCCGAGCCTGGGTGGCAAGGTCACCTTCACCGACCCCACTGAAGGTCTTTTCTCTTATCTGGCATATTCATCGACGTTGACGGATTCGTCTCAGAACGAGCAGTTCAGCATTATGGCCGCGGAGACCACGAGATTCGATGAGTTTCTCACTGGAATCCCGTTGATCGGGCTACTGATGCCGTCACTGCTGAGTGCGCTGCACCAGACGCCGATTCTCAATCAGCTGTTGGCCCCCATCATCGGCTCATCGACGGTGGTCGAGTTCAACGAGAATCCGTATTCGCTGGCTGACGACCGACCTGTTGCCTTCACCACCATGATGCCGTCCTTTGACGGGACGTTGATCAGCGTGAACTACTTTCCCTCGGTCGACGTTTCCACCGATGAGGCCGACACAGCGCCGCTGGTGATGTTCGGACCGGGGCTGGGATTCGCCGGTGAGACCAACCCGGACCTGTTCTACGGGCCGGGTTCGGGATTTAATCCGGGTCTGGCGGCATTGCGTACCGACACCACGCCCGGCGGCTACGACGGCGGTGGCGGGTACAACGTCATCACGTGGGATCCGCGCGGCGAGCACGCCTCAGAAGGCATCTTGCAGTTGGACAACCCGTTCTGGGAGGGCAGGGATGCCTCATCGATCATTTCCTGGGCGGTGAGTTCGGCCAATCCGGCGATGAGTCAGATCGCGATGGAAGACGACGACGACCCACTGCTCGGTATGGTCGGCCCGTCCTACGGCGGCGGAATTCAGCTGGTCACCGCGGGAACGCCGGACAAGCGCATTGACGCCATCGTGCCGACGATCGCCTATAACTCGTTCCCTGAGTCGCTATACCCGGACAAGGCGTTCAAGACGGTTTATGCGACGCAGTTGCTGGTGATCCTGCTGGCGACCGGTGCGCGCTTCAATCCACAGTTCGGTGCCGCCACGCTGACCGGCGATCTGTTCGGGCGCATCAGCCAGACTTCGCAAGCATTCCTTGCCGATAGCGGTCCGAGCATGTTGGTCAACAACATCGACATCCCGACACAGATCATCTCGGGCACCACCGACGTGTTGTTCCCGTTGGAACAGGCGGTCACCAACTCCCAGATGATTTCCACCGCGAACCCGGGGACGCCGGTCAAGATGACGTGGTTCTGCGGTGGGCACGGGGGCTGTGAGATGCCGGTCAACCCCGAGCAGGACGAAACAGTCCTGTCCAACAACCTCAAGTGGCTGGACCAGTACGTTGCCGGTAACGGCACGCCGGCCGACACGATTCCGGTGTTCCAGTGGTTCGATCAGGAGGGCGGCCGTTACACATCTGACCTGTTGCCTTCGGACCCGGGATTCAACAACCCCGACCCCCTGACGTTCGAGGATGCAGGCGGATTCTTGGGTATCGTTCCGTTGCTCGGCGGATCTGGCCCGCAACTTCGTTCGAGTCTTCCGGGCAGCCTTGCGCAGGCCTCCGAGGCCCGGAACGCGATTGACGTCGATGTGGAGCTTCCGGTTGGAACTCAGATCGCCGGCGCGCCGACACTGAGCTTCACCTACAAGGGCATCGGTACGAGCCGGTTCGTGTTCGCCCAATTGGTCGACGATTCAACGGGTTTGGTGGTCGGAAACATCAACACCCCGGTGCCGGTGACGCTGGATGGCCGTCAACACACGTTGGAGGTTCCGATGGAATACATCACCTATACCTCCTACGACCCCAGCGACTCGCTGACTCTGCAGATCACCAGTTCGGCGCTGGCCTATTGGAACTTCACGTCCTACGGCATGGTGAACATCTCGAACATCGAACTCGATGTTCCGACGGTGGCTGCCTCGGGCTAGACGGAGCGCAGGTGCTCGGAGGCCGCTACCACCAGGTCCAATCCGTACTTCGCGGTGCGTTGGGAGACTGCTGAGGCGCTGATGCCCTCTTGTGCCGCCAGTTCCTTCTTGGTGGTGCCCCCGCGCAGGCCGCGGAGGAGTCGTAGTGACCGCGCATCGATCAGTGACAGCAGGTGGTCGCGGCACAGTAGGGCCGCATTGATGGCGTCCGGGTCGGGACCTTTCTCGGCGCTGCTGCGGTATGTGGTTCGGACGCTTGCGAATGCCGGCTGCTCCTGGGTTGCCTTGGTCCACTCGATTGCCTCGCGCGCGGACCACCAGCCGGGGCCGTCCTGGATGCCGGTTTCGGGATCGAGAATCGTCACTTCACCCCACCCGATGCCGAATCGGATGTCGATGTCGGGAGCGACTGCGAGCCGCACGGTCAGCGCCGCATCTATCGCCGCTCCCACCGTGGGATAGCTCCCCTGGAATTCGTCTCCGACGGTGAATGCGGGGGGATCGATCGCGAAGTCCGCGATCTCTCCCAGGGCGTGGTCCAGGTCGTGGTGCAATGCTGTGCGGTCGGGCGAGCGCCGTGACCCGACGATATCGCCCAGTACAGTTGCGAGTACCACCGGAACACCGGGCGCCATCAGAGTCACGTGAAGAATATAGCTTCACTATTTGGCAGTTTAGTAAGAAACCTTATTTTCCTTAAAATAAGCTATTTGCTTAATCTGACACAGCCGATGATGCCGCCCGCAAATGCTCGACAGCGTCGCTGACGACGGTGCTGATGAGTTCCGCGCAGGACGGCAGATTGTCGATGATGCCCGCTACCTGCCCCGATGCCAGCACACCCGCCTCGGTGTTCCCCTCGACAAGCCCCGCCCGCAACAGCATGGGGGTGTTGGCCGCCATGACCACTTGGGACCATGTCAGGTCCTTCCCGCGCCGCATCGCGAGCCCGTCGCGAACCATCGACGGCCACGTCATCCGGGTCATCTTCTTAAATTTGGAGGCGTTCAGGATGGCGGCCGTGAAGCCGCGCACCTTCGAGCCGCTTTCCAGCTTCTCCACCAGGCCCGTGCGGAGCACCCGGTGGGGCATGCCATCGACTCGCATCGAGACCACGGTGCCGTCGAGGCCGGCAGCCAGGTAACGCCTCTTGACTGAGTCGGGGACTGTCGAATCGGACGTCAGCAGGAATCTGGTTCCCATGGCGACGCCGGCGGCTCCGTATGACAGGGCGGCTGCCAGGCCACGTCCGTCGAAGAAGCCTCCCGCCGCGATGACGGGAATGTCGACGGCATCGAGCACCGATGGCAGCAGCAGCGTCGTGGCGACCGGGCCGGTATGGCCGCCGCCCTCGCCGCCCTGGACGATCACGGCATCGGCACCCCAGCCCGCGACCTTGCGGGCATGTTTGGCTGCGCCTACCGACGGGATGACCACCGAACCGGCTTCCCTGAGTCTGGTGATGAACTCCTGTTTGGGCGCCAGCGCAAAGGACGCGACCCGTACACCCTCCCGGATCATCAGCTCGACGCGGTCGCCGGCATCCGCCGCGTCGGCCCGGATGTTCACCCCGAAGGGGCGGTCGGTGGCTGCTTTCACTTTGCTGATCGCGACCGCCAGTTCATCGATCGTCATCGTCGCCGAGGCGAGGATTCCCAGTCCGCCCGCGTTCGAGGTGGCCGAGACGAGTCGCGCACCGGCCACCCAACCCATGCCCGTCTGGACCACCGGATGCTCGATGCCGGCCAGCTCGGTCAGCCGGGTGCGGAGCTTCACAGCTTGACTTCCTTGTCGCGCAACGCCTTCGGATCGATGCGATCGCGAATGAGTTCGAGCTCTTCGCCGGTTGCCAGGCGGGTCCGGTCGGCCTCGACGAGCCCGTGAACCTCGAAGGAGGTGTTGTCGCGCACCTCGTCGGCGTCGACGCCGGGATGCAGTGACAGCGCGCGCATGGTGTGGTCGGGACCGCCGAAGTCGAACACTCCCAGGTTGGTGACCACACGATAGACGTTGACGAAGCGGTACGCGGGATTGTCGGGATCCACTTTGTCCCAACCGATCCCGGACACCACGTCGACGCTCTCGCAGAAAACCCGTTTGGAGTGGTTTCCCACCCAGTAGCTGGTGGCGTGGTTGATGGTGTTGCCGGGCGCGCCGCGGACGCCGAACATCTGCCGTGTCGGGTGTTGCAGGGGGCCGAATGCCGACAGGTTCTGGTTGCCGAAACGATCAATCTGGTTGGCGCCCATGATGACATGACGCTTTCCCCAGGCCAGGGTTTCGAAGACGCGGCCGAACGGCATCCAGCCCTCGACAGCGCCGGCGGCCCCGATGGCAGGTGTGTCGGCGAGTAGTTGAGCCTCGCCGTCGCTCAGGACGATATCGGGTGCGAACGTCAGTCGCGCCAGCCGTGCGCCGACCGAAACCAGGGTGGTCATCGGGCTGACCATGATTTCGCCCGCGTTGCGGAACAATTCGGCGCAGGCGACGACACACACTTCGGCTCGGCTGACCTGAATCATTTCGACGCCTCCGCTGCGAACCGACGTACTGCGGCCTGATAGTCGGCCTCGTCACCGGCGAGATAGGTGTTCACAAACTCTGTCCAGGTGGCTTCGTCCGCCGCGGCTTGGGCATAGTGCCGCTGGAATCTTTCGTCGCGGCGATAGTCGGGCTCGGCGGTGGTGAAGTGTGCGCCATTGGGTGCTTCCACGACTCGATCCACCATCATGCGATTGACCAGGAGTGCTTGCGGGGGAACCGCTTTGACCAATTCTTCGGTGGCCACGACGCGCTCGACAGACAGGTATCTGCGATCGGCGGCCATCAGGAACAGGTCATCGAAGTAGGGGTCGATGCCGGTGTAGGCGGCGTTGCCCCGCCGGTCGCCGAGGTTCAGATGAACGAAGGCCGCGTCGAGTCGCAGGGCGGGCATCGCCAGGAGTGTCTCCGTCCTGCCGTCCGGTGCCGGATACGGGCTGGCGACAGTGCGTAGTTCACCGTCCCAGAAGTCCGGCACCGAGCTTCCCAGGCCCGCGCGAATCGGCAGGAACGGCAAGCGTTGCGCCGCGGCTTGAAGCCCGCACCGAAGCATGCCCTCGTCCATTTCCCTGGCCACAACCGATCCGGTCGTTCGGGCCCTGGCGAACCATGGGTCGTAGAACGGCGGCGAATCCAGCGACACGAAGCCGTAGTAGGCCTTGCTCACCTTGCCGGCCGAGCAGAGCAGGCCCAGGTCGGGACCGCCGTAAGTCACCACCGTCAGGTCGGTGACATGGGTGCGCAACAGCGCGCGGACGAACGCCATCGGTTTGCGACGCGATCCCCAGCCGCCGATTCCAATTGTCATCCCGCTGGAGATGTCGGCGACCGCCTCGTCGAGCGTGGTGCGTTTGTCGCTCATCATGCCTGCCCGGACTTTGCGGTTCCGGCGAAGGCGTCCCGGTGTTCGTCGGATACGCCGGAGAGATTGAGCTCGAACGTAAAGCCCTGCTCCATGCGGTAACTGGAGTTCACCCGCTGCACGTCGATCAAATTCAGCGCCTCCTTGGCGGCGCGAATCACCCGGGTGTCCTTGACCGCGATGTCCCGGGCCACCCGCAATGCCGACTCGTCGAGTTCGCCGCGGGGTACTACCTCATGTACCGAACCGAACTGATGCAGAGTGGCCGCGTCGACGGTGGCCGCAGTAAAGAACAGCCTGCGCATCATGTGTTGGGGAACCAGTCTTGACAGGTGGGTAGCGGCTCCGAGTGCTCCGCGTTCCACTTCCGGGAGTCCGAAGATCGCATCGTCGGAGGCGACGATCACGTCGGAGTTGCCCACCAGACCGATGCCTCCGCCGACGCAGAAGCCGTTCACCGCGGCGATGACCGGGACGGCGCACTCATACACCGCCCGAAAGGCTTCGAAGCATCCGCGGTTCGCGTCGATCAGCGCGGTGAAGCCCTCGGTGCGCTGCATCTCCTTGATGTCGACGCCGGCGTTGAAACCGCGGCCTTCGGCCCGAAGGATCACCACGTGGGTGGCGTGATCGCGCCCGGCGGCGGTGATGGCGTCGCCGAGTTCGAACCAGCCCGCAGAAGGGATGGCGTTGACCGGCGGATAGTTCACCGTGACCGCGACAATTCCGGGCTCAACGGTGCTGGTGGTGATCGTCATTCATATTCCTGAGGGGTCGATGACCTAAGCAAGCACTTGCTTGGTACGCTAGCACAGTGCTGGACACGATCGATTCGGGTATCAACCTGAACCTTGCCGGGCGGGTGGTCCTGGTGACCGGTGGTGTCCGCGGCGTTGGAGCCGGCATCAGCGCTGTGTTCGCGGGTCAGGGGGCCACCGTCGTGACCTGTGCGAGGCGCCCCGTGGACGGACTGCCGTATGACTTCCACAGCTGCGACGTCCGCGATCCGGATGCGGTCGCCCGACTCGTCGGTGTCATCACCGAACGCCATGGCCGCCTGGATGTGGTGGTCAACAATGCCGGCGGTGCGCCGTTCGCGTTGGCCGCCGATGTGTCGCCGCGGTTTCACCAGAAGGTGATCGAGTTGAATCTGCTTGGAATGCTGCATGTCTCACAGGCGGCCAATGGTGTCATGCAGAAGCAGTCGGCCGGTGGTTCCATCGTCTCGATCTCGAGCGTCAGTGGTCGCAGGCCCTCGCCGGGGACTGCGGCCTATGGTGCGGCGAAGGCCGGCGTCGACAGCTTGACCGCCAGTCTTGCCGTGGAGTGGGCCCCGAAGGTTCGGGTCAACAGCGTTGTGGTTGGGCTCGTCGAAACCGAACAGTCCGAGCTGTTCTACGGCGATGGTGAGTCGCAGGCGGCAGTCGCAGCGACGGTTCCGCTCGGAAGGCTGGCTAAGCCCGCGGAAATTGGTTGGGTGACAGCGTTTCTCGCTTCAGATGCAGCTTCGTATGTAAGTGGGGCGACCATAGCGGCGCATGGAGGCGGCGAGCCGCCGCCGTATTTGTCCGCCTCGAATGCCAACAAGTGATCAACGAGGAGAATCAATGGGATTGCTCGACGGCCGGGTCGTCATCGTCACAGGCGCGGGCGGGGGTATCGGCCGCGCGCATGCCCTGGCTTTCGCGGCCGAGGGTGCGCGGGTCGTGGTCAACGACATCGGGGTGGGACTCGATGGTTCGCCGGCCGGGGGAGGCAGCGCCGCGCAGTCGGTAGTCGACGAAATCATCTCTGCCGGAGGCGAAGCCGTTGTCAGTGGTGCGAACATCGCCGATTGGGACGCTGCTGCCGGTCTGATTCGCACCGCAGTCGACACCTTCGGCGGTCTCGATGTTCTGGTCAACAATGCGGGGATCGTCCGCGATCGGATGATCGCCAACACCAGCGAGGACGAGTTCGACGCGGTCATCGCCGTCCATCTCAAGGGCCATTTCGCGACGTCGCGGCACGCCGCGTCGTATTGGCGCGGACTCGTCAAAGCGGGTAAGGCCGGCGCGGACAGCCTGAATGCGCGGATCATCAACACGAGTTCCGGGGCCGGGCTGCAAGGCAGTGTGGGCCAGGGCAACTACAGCGCCGCCAAGGCCGGAATCGCCGCTCTGACACTGGTTTCGGCGGCAGAGATGGGCCGTTACGGAGTGACTGTGAATGCGATCGCGCCGGCGGCGCGTACGCGGATGACGGAGCCCGTGTTCGCCGAGATGATGGCGCCGCCCGAGGACGGTTTCGATGCGATGGCTCCGGAGAACGTCTCACCCCTGGTGGTGTGGCTGGCAAGCGTCGAGTCCCGCGGTGTGACCGGGCGGGTGTTCGAGGTGGAGGGCGGCATTGTGCGGGTCGCGGAGGGTTGGACGCACGGTCCCGAGGTCGACAAGGGGGCCCGCTGGGAGCCAGCCGAACTGGGGCCGGTGGTCACCGATCTGCTGGCCAAGACCCGTCCTCCGGTCCCGGTGTTCGGCGCCTAGCAGACGGTACGTCGTCGACCGTAACGTCACGGCGATTTCAGGGCGCCAATATTTCTGGGCGTGATCCCTGAGTCGCGGCGCTGTCGCTGGGAGTCGGGCATCTCGCATGGCCGCCTGAACCGCGGGCGCATCTACGCTGGGTCGCAGATGACGATCGGGATCACCCGATCGGTCCAGGACTGGTAATCCTCGAAGCTCGAGTACATCGCGACCAACTTGGGCCAGTACTCGGCGCGCTCCTGCACGGAGGCGTCGCGCGCGTTCAAGCGCAGAACCTCACCTTTGATCTGCACGGTGACTGCGGGATTGGCCTTGAGATTCAGGTACCACATCGGTGTCTTCTCGGAACCGGCACGCGACGCCGCCAGGATGACACGGTTGCCCTCGCGTAGATACAGCAGCGGACTGGTTCGCGGCTCGCCGGTTTTGCGCCCGGTCGTGGTGAGCAGTGCCACCGGCGATCCTTTGAGGAATGTCCCGCCGACCTTGCCGTTCGTCCGCTTGTAGAGGGCCGACGTGATCCGCGACATCCACTTGATGATGAAGTCGGTCTGGGGTGAATTCAGTGCGCGGGGTGGCTTGGCGGGCATCGGCTCCCTCAGCTCTTGATGAACGGGTGGAATTTCACCGTGATGTGGTGGATCAATCCGTCGGATGCCGGGATCACGAACCGCTCGTCGACGTGTGCGGCCATCCGCTTGCCGGCGAAGGACAGTTTTGTCAGGACCTGATAGACGGCCCGCACCTCGTCGCCGGTGATCGTGTACTCGGGCGGGGTGGTGGCCCCGATGACGCGGTACTGCGGACCTCGATTGAGGCTGCGGCGCAAGTGATTTCCGGAGAATCCGTTCTTCAGGCCCTGTTCGGTGCGGGTGCATTCCGGCGCGAACGGAACAGAGTCGCCGTCGTGGCTGACGAGTGCATCGATGTAGGCCTGGGCGGCCGCGATGCGCTGAATATCTGACATGCCCACCTCAGATCCGCTCGATTATGGTGCCTGTGGACAGTGCGCCGCCCGCGCACATGGTGATCAGCGCTGTGCTCTGGTCGGTGCGTTCGAGTTCGTGTAGTGCCGTGGTGATCAACCGACTCCCGGTGCTGCCCACCGGATGGCCCAGCGCGATCGCCCCGCCGTTGACGTTGACCTTCTCCATGTCGGCGTTGTGGACCTGGGCCCAGCTCAGAACGACGGACGCGAATGCCTCGTTGATTTCGACGAGGTCGATATCGCCCAGTTTCATGCCTGCTTTATCCAGCACGCGGGCGGTCGACTGCACGGGCCCGTCGAGGTGGTAGTACGGTTCGGCACCGACGAGCGCCTGGCTGACGATCCGGGCCCGCGGCCGCAGTCCGAGTGCCCGGGCCTTGTCTTCGTCCATCCAGAGCACCGCGGCCGCGCCGTCGGAGATCTGGGACGACGTACCTGCGGTGTGAATCCCGCCCTCTATCACGGGCTTCAGCGAGGCGAGGCCTTCGGCTGTGGTGTCGCGCAGGCCTTGATCCCGCCCGACCATGTGCCTATCGGCGGTCGGTTGTTTGTTCTCGTCGAGCACCGGGGCTTCGATCGGGGAGATCTCCCGGTCGAATCGATGCTCCTCCCAGGCGCGTTTCGCGCGTTGCTGGGAGATCAAGCCCAGGTGGTCGACGTCGGCTCGCGTAATGCCCCGGCGGGCGGCGATTCTCTCGGCGGCGGAGAACTGATCCGGCATGTCGATGTCCCAGGA
>Ga0075163_10003009_pt1 | contig 22697 bp, 18 predicted proteins | sample JI1023141ADNA_FD_71478 | JGI IMG/M metagenome (GOLD analysis project Ga0075163, IMG submission 71478) | Wastewater effluent complex algal communities from Wisconsin, to seasonally profile nutrient transformation and Carbon sequestration -... | ecosystem: Engineered > WWTP > Effluent > Algae... | reverse complement strand
TCATGCGCCAGCATGAGCGAGCTTGAGGCCGCCATCCCCAGCTGCGAGGCGTGCCCGCGCCTGCGCGAGTACTGCACCGAGGTCGCACGCGACAAGGTGAAGCGTTTTGCGGACTGGACCTACCACGGCCGTCCGGTGCCGGGATTTGGCGACCCGTCCGCGCGAGTTCTTGTGGTTGGGCTGGCTCCAGCGGCGCATGGCGCCAATCGCACGGGACGGCTTTTCACCGGCGATCGCAGCGGCGATTTTCTTTTTGCTGCGCTGCATCGTGCAGGTCTGGCCTCGCAGTCAGACTCGGCGCGACTGGACGATGGGCTGAGTCTGCACGATGTCTACATCGGCATTGCCGCGCGCTGCGCACCACCGGCCAATCGCCCGACGCCCGAGGAGCTGGCCAACTGCCAGCCGTTCTTGCAGCGCGAGATCGAGCTCTTGGCTTCGCTGCGCGTCATCGTGGCGCTGGGAGGCATCGCACATGACGCCGTGGTGCGCAGTGTCGGTGCGCCCGCTGGCAGCCCCAGGCTGGGGTTTTCCCATGGGGCGGTGCACAGGCTGGCCAATGGGCTCCAGCTCCTCGACAGCTATCACGTCTCACAGCAGAACACCTTCACCGGACGACTGACGCCAGCGATGCTGGATGAGATTTTTGCGCAGGCGCAGACTCTGGCCTCTTTGCCAGCTGTGGCGCGGTCCTAGAGCCTGGGCCTCGCAAGCAGCTGGCTTCAGCGTTAGAATTGTTGGGAAAGGCGGAGCCCATGGCATTCTCACTTCAGCCAGACGAGCAGCTGATCCATGGGGTGGTGCGTCTGCTGCTCGGTCAGCTCGACAGCGGGATCGCGTATCTGGCAGCCCAGGAGGGCGATCCGGTCGAGGCGATCCACGAGACGCGCAAGGCGCTCAAGCGGATCCGCACCACGCTGCGGCTGCTGCGCGGGGCGCTTGGCAGCTCGCGCTTCAAGAGTGAAAATCGCCGGTTCGCCGAGCTCGCTCGCAAGCTGGCGCCGGCGCGCGATGCGCAGATGCTGGTCAAGGCCGCGGAGCGCCTGGCCAAGCATGCGGCCGGCAGCCCATACGCCGAAGCTGTGGCGCCGGTGCTGCACGCACTTCAGGGCCGGGTGCCAACGCAGCCGCTTGATGAGGAGCTACTGCGCGAGCTGGTGGGCAGCTTGCAGAGCGCGCGCGAGCGGCTGCAAACGTACCTGCTGGAGCTGTCGCCGCGCTCGGTGCGCTCGTCGTTTCGCCGCGGCGTGCGCCGCATGATGCGGCGGGGAAGGTCCGCGTACACGCTGGCCTACTCCGAGCCGAGCGATGACAACTTCCACGCCTGGCGGAAGCGCATCAAGGACCTGTACTACGCGAGCTGTCTCCTGCACCTGACGCGGCCGGCGAAGCTCGCGCCGCTCGTCGATATGCTCGATGGGATGGCAGACGATCTGGGGGACGAGCACGATCTGAGCATCCTGGCGAGCGCCATCCATCGCGATCCCAAGTCGCTGGGCGGAGCGGTGCCGGTGGCGCTGGTGCTGCAGCTGATCGCGCGACGCCGCGAGGAGCTGCGGCAGGCGCTGCGGCAGCCCGGGCGCGACCTCTATCGAAAGAGCGCCAAGCGGGTTGCCCGACGCCTGACCGACGCGATGCCGTAGGAAGTTGACCAGCGACGACGGCTGGACCAGAATCCGCGCATCTACCAGGTCTACGACATCCGAACCGACATTCGGCCGACCATCGCCGAGGTCGATCTGGGCGCCCTTCGCCGCAATGCCGACGTGCTGCGCTCGGTGCTGGCGGCGTCGGGGCCGGGGATCGAGCTGATGGCGGTGCTGAAGGCGGATGCCTATGGCCACGGGGCGGCCAAGTGCGCGCAGGCGCTGAGCCGCAAGGTTTGGGGCTTTGCGGTCTCGCTGGTCGAAGAGGGCGTGGAGCTGCGGCGAGCCGGGATCGAGCAGCCGATCATCGTGCTGGGCTGCTTTTACGGTCTGTCGCACCGCGACGTGGTTGCCTACCGGCTGACGCCCGTGGTCGCGGATCCCACTGATCTGCCGAGGTTTGCCCGCGCAGCCGAAGACCTGGGGGCGCCGCGGGTCCAGATCCACCTCAAGCTCGACACCGGCATGTCGCGACTGGGCGTGCGGCCCGAGAAGCTGGATGAGTTTCTGGCGGTGCTGCGCGATACGCCGCGCGTGGTGCTGGGAGGGCTGTGCACGCATCTTGCGGAAGCCGACAGCGCCAGCGAGATCCCGACGACAGAGCAGCTGCGCCGACTGGCCGAGTGCCGCACCAAGCTGGCGGAGGCGGGGATCTCGCCGGGGGTGGTGCATGTGGCCAACACCGCGGGAGCAGTGCGGTTCAGCGACGCGCGCTTCGATCTGGTGCGGGCTGGAATTGGCCTCTTCGGCGTTGCGCCGGCGCATACGCCGCTGCCGGGACTGTGGCCGGTCATCGCGTGGAAGACCCGCATCATCGCGCTGCGCGAGGTTCCGGCCGGTACGGGTGTGAGCTATGGCGGCACGACGCGGACCAGGGCGCAGGCGCGCATTGCAACGCTGCCGGTGGGCTATGCCGATGGCTATGCGCGGCGGATGTCGGCGCAGGCGCAGGTGCTGTGCGGGGGGCGTCGCTGCGCGGTGCTGGGTCCGATCACGATGGACATGACGATGGTGGACGTCACCAGCGTTCCGCCCGAGCAGGCGAAGATCGGCGACGAAGTTGTGCTGCTGGGTCAGCAGGTGGGCACTGACGGCGTGGCCGACGCCGCGATCACACTGGACGAGATGGCGGGCTGGGCCGCCACGATCCCGTGGGAGATCTGCTGCGCGATCTCCAAGCGAGTTCCGCGGATCTACACGGGGGAAGCAAGGCTATAAAGATGCACACTGCCGAGCCATTTCAGCCGCATCACGGCGCGCGCTTCGAGCTCCTTCGCAAGAGCGCGGATGCCGAGACGGTGCGCTATCAGGCGAACATCTATTTTCCGCTGGTGACCTATCAGCTGGATGTGCAGATCGATGCGGCCAAGGGGGACTGCAAGATTGCGCCGCTCGCTTCCAGTGCATCCGGCCATGCAGAGCTGGAGCCGTGGGCAATGAAGCACCTTCAGGCGCTGGCAAAGCAGCTGTACCGGGCGGCTAAGGCTGAGGGAGGAGCGTGGCAGCGACGACTGATGCGCTGGCGCGGTGCACCCGCGGCTGGCACCGCGGGCGCTGAATAGCAGACTCGGCGACTGGGCGACGCGCCCGCGCTACTTCTGGGCGCCGCCGCCGAGGGCCTTGATCTGCTCGCGGACGCCCTGAACCTGCGTGGGGCGCTTGTCGCCGACGAGCTCGATGTACTTGTTGAAGGCCGCGATGGCCTCGTTGCGCTGGCGATCCTGCGCGAGCAGCACGCCCAGGTCGTACCAGGCGTCGGCGTTCTGGGCGCTGAGCTCGACGGCCTTGCGGTAGGCCTCAATGGCCTCCTTGGTCTTGAGCTGCACGCGGTAGATGACGCCGAGATCGAAATAGAGGTCGCTGTCGTTCGGCTTGAGCTTGATGGCCTGCTGGGTGACCTCGGCGGCGCGATCGAGCATCTTGAGAGCGCGCAGGGTCACGGCCAGGTTTCGCAGCACGTCGGGATTGTTGGGATCGAGCTGCGCGGCCTTCTCGTGATGCGGCAGCGCCTTATCGTGCTGCTTGGTCTGGCGATACAGGGCGCCCAGCGACGAGCGCCACTGAACCTCATTGGGGCTCAGCTCGGTGGCGCGGACCAGCTGCGCGATGGCATCCGGCTGGCGGCCGACCAGCGAGTAGCAGTAGCCGAGGTTGCCGTGCGCAAACGGATCTTCGGGCTGCGACTTGATCACCGACTCGTAGTGAGGAATGGCCTTGTCACACTTCTTTAGCTTGCGCAGCGTGTTGCCAAGCGTGAGCTCAGCGGCGGCGTAGCTCGGTCGCAGACGCAGTGCCTCTTCCAGCGCAGCCTCTGCCTCTTCGAGGCGCCCCGCCTGCATGAAGGCCAGGCCTTTGCGGTATTGCGCATCCGCTTCATCGGCATACGCAGAGGGTGGAGCGAACAGTGTGGGACCAACGAGAGCAGCACATAACAGTGCGGAAGTCAGGTGCTTACGGAGCATACACCGAGGGTAACACGATCGCATTTGGGGCGCCTCATCTTTTAAAGGGGTCAATTCAGTCCCCTGCCTTCGGCAAAACCTCCGATTCCTCGGCAGAAACTGCACAGCCCCTGAACTGGGCTGTGCAGCCCTGGCCTGCCCAACAAGTGAGCCTGCGGGGCGGGCAACCAGGCCTTAACCGGGCATCGTTGGAGGATTTGACGAGCCACCACAGCTTTCATTTGATCAGGAGCGGCGAGCTGCGCGGGAGGGCATCCCAGCCTCGGGGATCTCTCTGGAACCCCCCTTACGTAGTACGCTGTGCCACATGGCGGGGCGATGGACATCGCCGGCGAGCAGGCGACGTTGGTGGTGACAAGCTCGTCGGCAATCTTCAAGCCGAAGCGCGTGCTGAGAAGGGGATCGCGCCCGTCGCATCGACAGATACCTGGGCCAGCCCGAGCTCATCCCAGATCTCGCCGACGAAAGGCAGCAGGTTCCCGCCAAAGTGGAAGCGTGGACGTCGAACCCGCCGGTCCGCCGCCAGCATCAATCACGTCAAAAGCTCCGCCATCGAGGTCAGCCATGGCCTGGATCTATTAGAGCCTGACGGTCTCTGTGCATGCCCGCGCATGGTCACATGCGGACCGCGCACCGGCATGAGCTCGACGGATATTTTGAGGGGAAAGCGGAGGGAGCGGAAGAAGAAGCTAGTTCTTCTTTTCGGGGGCTTTGTCGTCGGCGTAGCAGCGCATCAAGATGACGGTGATGTTGTCGACGCCGCCGTTCTTGTTGGCCTGATCGACGAGATCGGTGACCGCCTTCTCGAGGTCTTCGCCAGCGTTGGTGATGATCTCGCCGATGCGCTGATCATCAATCATGCCGGTGAGTCCGTCACAGCACAGCATGTAGGTGTCGCCGGCAGTGATCGGATCGTGCTTGATATCGACCTGAACGGTCTCACGCATGCCGAGAGCGCGCGTGATGACGTTCTTGTGAGGGAAGTTGCGCTGCTCTTCCTCGGTCATATCGGGCTTTGCCTCCTTGTAGTCCTCCAGGAGGCTGTGGTCGCGCGTCATCTGATGCATCTTTTCGCCGCGCAGACGGTAGCCGCGAGAGTCGCCGACCCAAGCGAAGTAGGCCTTGTCGCCGTTGACCATGGAGGTCACCATCGTGGTGCCCATACCCTTGCAGCGAGGGTCTTTGGTCGCGGACTCGTGGACCTTCCAGTTGGCCAGCTTGATTCCACAAACGAGACGATTCTCGACATAGGAAAGCTGCCTGTCCATTTTGTATGGCCAGGTTGCCTCCTCGTCTTTCGTCCTCTTGAAGAACTCTTGCAGCGTCTCGGCGGCCATCTTGGATGCGACTTCGCCCATGGCGTGGCCGCCCATTCCGTCCGCTACGATGAACAGCTGCTCTTCTTCGAGGAGCAGAAAGTAGTCCTCGTTGTGGGTGCGTTTCATTCCAGGGTCAGTTTTGGCAGCGTAGCGGATCTTCATGGTAAAAGCGCTTGGCCCTATATCACCGCGCAGAATAGGACTTTATCAACCACAGGGAGAAAGTCAACCAGGCCGTTTGCCACAACTCCGTCGTGGCTCGGTGACAGCCGCCATGCAGCGCCTCGGCAACGGTCACTTTTCAACGGTCGGCTCTCCTCTGTCGCTGGGTGTCTCTAGACATCTGTCGCTGGTGTCGCTGGTCGGTGCCCGAGCAGATGCAGCAGTGCATCTGGGGGTCCCTCAGCATACTTCGATGCTAGAATCCCCGCCATGGTTGCCTCGGCTGCGGGCAGAAAAAGTGACCTTCCCGTCGGAGAATCTGCGATGTCTTCTGGGGAGTCTGGTGGTAGGGAAAGCTGCGGAGAGCCCAAAATTCACGGCGAAGCGACTGCTTTGGCCCCCGAATCCCTGGCTCTCGCTTCAGCGATCGGAGAGCTCCTGCGCGCTCAGGGAGCGACGCTGTCCACCGCCGAGTCCTGCACGGGCGGACTCATCGGTGCGCTCGTCACGGCCATTCCCGGATCGTCTGACTACTTCCTTGGCGGCGTGGTCTCCTACGCCAACCAGGTAAAAGAGAAGATCCTCGGAGTCTCCACGAGCACGCTCGCCAACTACGGTGCGGTCAGCCGTCCCTGCGTCGAAGAGATGGCCAGTGGCGTGCGCCGGCTCATCAAGACGACCTACAGCGTAGCGGTGTCGGGCATCGCTGGCCCCGGTGGCGGCACCCAGGACAAGCCAGTGGGCACCGTCCACTTCGCTGTGGACTCGCCGGTCGGAGACGGAGCCAGCAGCCTGGGCGGCGGCGCTGCCGGATGCATCCTGGCCACTGGAGATCGCGAAGACATCCGCCGCGCGGCTGCCCATGCTGCGCTGGAGCTCCTGCGGCAGGTGCTGGTCGAAAGAGCCAAGCCGCCCGTCGGTGATGGCTCCGATGCCAAGCCTTGACGACAAAGCGCCGAGGCGGATTCTGGGACGCAGCTGGTGCAGCGCTCTATATGTAAGCCTCTGCATGGCCGCCGACCGCCGTGCTCAAGGTCTTCACGCCGATCTCAGGCCGCGAATCCCATCTGGTCGGTTGCGCAATGCCGACGTGAGCCCCTCGAATGACCGAATCGTCTGCCCCTGCTAATCACGGTCGCTTTTCCGCCCGATTCCGCTGCTTCACGGGCTGCGAAGCAACTTATCCACTCACCGAAGTTCTGGTCCGATGCCGACGCTGCGACGGCCTGATCGACGTCGAGCACGACGAGCTGGCCTGGCACAGCCGATCGGCCGCCGAGTGGCGTGCGCTCCTCGATCAGCGCACGCTCCACGCCCCCTGGCCAAATCCGAGCGGCGTGTGGAGCCAGCGAGAGTGGGTGCTGCCGCAGATCGCTGACGCCGACGTCGTTTCGCTCGGCGAGGGACGGACGCCGCTCGTGCCCATGCCCCGGCTTGGGGCTGACCTGGGAGCTCCGACGCTCTACATCAAGCAGTGCGGCCACAACCCCACGGGATCGTTCAAGGATCTGGGCATGACGGCGCTGGTCTCGATGGTGCAGTCGCTGCGACACAGCGGCGCCGCTATCCCCGCCATTGCCTGCGCATCGACGGGCGATACCTCGGCTGCCCTGGCTGCGTATGCGGCTCGCGCCGCCATCCCCGCCATCGTCTTTCTTCCAGCTGGCCAGCTCAGCGACGAACAGCTGACCCAGCCGCTCTCGCACTTTGCCGTCACCTGCGCCCTCGACACCGACTTCGACGGCTGCATGCGGCTCGTCGCCGACTTCTGCGGCCGCCACGGCGTCTACCTGGCCAACTCGATGAACCCCCTCCGAATCGAGGGCCAAAAAACGCTTTCGGTGGAAATCTGCCAGCAGCTCGGCTGGCAGGCCCCTGACTGGGTCGTGGTGCCGGGTGGCAACCTGGGCCACGTCACCGCGATCGGCAAGGGCTTCGAGCTCCTGCACAAGATCGGAATCATCGATCACCTGCCCCGCTTCTGCGTCGCTCAGGCCGAGGCCGCATCGCCGCTCTACACCGCATTTCAGCGCGGCTGGCACTTCGAGCCGGTGCAGGCCCAGCCGACGCAGGCCAGCGCAATCCGCATCGGCCACCCCGTCAACGCGCCCAAGGCCATTGCCCTCCTTCGGCGCACCGCCGGCGTCGTCGAGCGCGCCAGCGAGGAGGAGATCACCGCCGCCTGGGTGCTGGGCGATCGCCACGGCCTGTACGCCGATCCGCACACCGGTGTGGCATTGGCCGCCTTGCGCAAGCTGGCGAGCCAGGGCCTGGTTGCCCCCGAGCAGCGCGTCGTCGTCGTCAGCACCGCACACGGCCTGAAGTTCGGCGCCATGAAGCGCACCCATCACCTGACCTCGCCGCCGGACCTGCAGCGCAACCCGCCTCTCGCGGTTTCAGCTCGGCTCGACGCCCTTGAAGCGGCGCTGCTGCCGCGGCTGGCCGCCCTCAATTGATTGCATCGCGGGTTGGCATCAGCGCGAGCTGTGCTATAAGTCTCGGCCTCGCGTCGTTATGGTGAAGGCCGGCGGTCGCCTAGCGGTTACCCCAGTGGCTCCTGCCTTCAAGCGCGAGAAGGAGAGCTTAGGGCAATGAAGACAACTTCTGTGATGGCATTGGCGCTTGCGGGGCTGCTCAGCGTCGGACTGAAGGGGGCTTCGGCCCAGGAGTCCGAGGGACCGCCAGCCCCGTATGATCTGGTCGGGATGGACTGCGGCGAGCTTGACGCCGAATCGGGGCTGCGCCCGCTGCGCACCAGCCACATCGCCGGCGAGGATCTCGACATCCTGTGCAAGGTGACCGTGGGACTGAGCGCGAAGAGCAAGGGAACTCCCAAGGCCCACACCGCCAAGCTGACCGTCTCGCAGGGCGCAAAGGTGGCCTACGATCAGGTGCGCGACGCCCGCGTCCTCAATGCCGGTCAGCGCGTGATCCTGTTCGTGATTCCCGCCGAGAAGCTGCCTACCGAGGCGGGCAAGGTGACCATCCGCGTCGAGCTGTCCAAGCCCGCAAACAAGCCCGCGCTCAAAGAGCAGACCTACGATCTCGTGTCCGAAGACTGAGCCCCAGGCGCCCTCTGGGCGCCACTTCGGGCTTCGGATCGCCACCGATCTTCGCTATAGTGCCTCATATGAAGACCAGCCCCCCAGCCTCGGCGACCACGCCGACAAACAAGAAGCCTTCACAAGAGGATCTGACCCAGCTCAAAGAGCTCTACCGTCAGATGATCATCATCCGCCGGGTTGAGGAGGCCGCCGCCAAGGCCTACGCCCAGGGCAAGATGGGGGGATTCCTTCACCTCGGCATCGGCCAGGAGTCGGTGTGCGTCGGCGCCATCGCCGCCCTCAAGCCCGAAGACTACGTCGTCGGGACCTACCGCGAGCATGGCCACTGCATCGCCAAGGCCGGCGCCGGCATCGAGGTCTGCAAGGCGGTGCTCTCCGAGCTCATGGGCAAGTCGACGGGTATCAGCAAGGGCTTTGGCGGCTCAATGCACCTGTTCGATGCCAAGAATCGCTTCCTCGGGGGCTATGGCATCGTCGGTGGCCACGTCCCGCTGGCCGCCGGTGTCGCCTACGCCAGCAAGTACCGCGACCTGCCCGAGGTCACCCTCTGCTTCTTCGGCGAGGGCTCGGCCAACCAAGGCGCCTTTTTCGAGGGACTGAGCCTGGCCGGCCTGTGGAAGCTGCCGGTCGTGTTCATCTGCGAAAACAATCAATATTCCATGGGCACGCCGCTCTATCGCACCCTCGCCGTGCCCGATGTCACCGAGCGCGCCAGCGGCTTCGGCATGGCCCGCGATCGCTTCAAGGGCGACGACGTCATGGAGGTGCGCGACCGCATCTCCGTCGCTGTCGAGCGCGCCCGGACCCAGCATCAGCCCACGCTCATCGAGATCGACACCTACCGCTTCCGCGGCCACTCCATCTCCGATCCGGGCAACTACCGCACCAAGGATGAGATCGAGCAGTGGAAGAAGCGCGACGCCGTGCTCATCGCCCGCGACCGTCTACAGGCCGCCATTGGCGAGGACGAGCTGGTCTCGCTGGAGGCGCACGTGAAGGCCATGGTGCAGGAGGCCGTGCGCTTCTCGGAGCAGGCCCCCGCCGCCGATCCCGCCGATCTGTGGACCAGCGTGTATGCGACGGCCGGCACCGACCCGCGCCGCATGTAGGCCCAGACTCAGCGCCCACGCCAAGGAGACTCCAACGTCATCCCCCAAATCTGAATCTCCCCGTCGCTCGGCTCCGGCCAAGGCGGCAGCATCCGTGTGCCGTGAGCAGATCGTCCTCGGCGACAATGTCCTAGCCCAGACGCTGTACGGCCAGAACAACATCCACCTCAAGCTCATCGAGCGCCAGCTTGGCCTGTCGCTGCACGCCCGCGGCAACGAGCTCTCGATGATCGGCGCCAGCGACGCCGTCGAGCTGGCCCACCGCGTCTTCCAGGAGCTGACCGCGCTCCACCAGAGCGGCAAGCCCGTGACCTCCGAAGAGGTCGTGCGCGCCCTGGTCATGCTCCAGCACGACAAGCAGACGCCCGTCCGCGACATCCTCCAGGAGTCCGTGGTCATCACCCAGCGCGGCCGCCCCGTCGTTCCCAAGAGCGTCGCCCAGCAGCAGTACCTCGACGCCATCCGCAACGACGATGTGGTCTTCGGCATCGGTCCCGCAGGTACGGGAAAGACCTACCTGGCGATGGCGATGGCGGTCAAGAGCCTCATCGAAAAGCAGATCAAGCGCATTGTCCTCTGCCGCCCCGCCGTCGAGGCTGGCGAGAAGCTCGGCTTCCTGCCCGGCACCATGCAGGACAAGGTCAATCCCTACCTGCGCCCCCTCTACGACGCGCTCAACGACCTGCTGGACATGGAGCGCGCGCAGCTGCTGATCGATCGCGGCCAGATCGAGGTCGCGCCGCTCGCCTTCATGCGCGGTCGCACCCTCAACGACTCGTTCGTCATCCTCGACGAGGCGCAGAACACGACCAGCGAGCAGATGAAGATGTTTCTGACCCGGCTCGGCTACGACAGCAAGGCCGTGATCACGGGCGACGTCACCCAGGTCGATCTGCCCACCCGCAGCCAGAGCGGCCTCGTCGAGGTGCAGCGCCTGCTGAGCGGCATCCCCGGCATCAACTTCTGCTACTTCAGCGAAGTCGACGTCGTCCGCCACCCCCTGGTCGCCGCCATCATTCGCGCCTATGATCGGGTCGCCGAGCGCGGCCACGGCCAGGCGCCAGCCTCTGAGCCGCAGCTCCCTCCCGACCCGTCCGAATGATCCATCCGAGCTGGCGCTGTCCGACGGATCCGCTTGCCTGAACGGTCCGGAGCGTGTAGAGGTGTCATCCCATGGCACGAATGGTCAACTGCAAGAAGATGAAAGCTGAGCTCCCCGGCCTCGACTTCGTCCCCTTCGACGACGAGCTCGGCGAGCGCATCTACGACACAATCTCCGCCGAGGGCTGGCGGCAGTGGATCGAGCACTCCAAGAAGCTCATCAACGAATATCGGCTCGATCTGGTGACTCCCGAGGCCTTCAGCTTCCTGCACAAGGCCTGCGACGAGTTCCTCTTCGGCAACGGCGGCGAAGCCCCGCCCATGTACAAGCCCGAAACCCACCATCACTAACAGGCCCAGGCCGGCGCCCTGGGCTCAAGATCGCGCGCAACACGAAGGATTTGGCGATGTTTGAGGCTAAAACCCAGGCCGACCTCGGCTGGCCCGCTCTCGTCGAGCAGCTGGTCAGCCGCTGCCACACCAACCGCGGCGCCGCCCTGGCCGCCGCGATCGCCCCCCTGCCCTCCCCCGAGGACGCGGCCCTGCGTCAGCAGGAGATCAGCGAGGCCCGGCGACTCCAGGACAGCGGCGAGGCGCTCTCTTTTGGCGGCGTCTGCGATGTGCGTCCCGCGCTGGATCGCTCCGCCAAGGGCGGTGTGCTCGATCCCGACGACCTCTGCGACATTGCCAGCACGCTGGTCGCCGCGGTTCGCCTGCGCCGCCACATCCTCACGCGCAGCGACGAGCTGCCTCGACTCTCCGTGCACGCCATCCAGATCGCCGAGCTGCCCGAGGTCACCGGCCCGATAAGCGATGCCTTCGACGAGCATCGCAAGCTGCGCGACAGCGCCTCGCCCGCCCTCGGGGGCCTGCGCCAGCGCGTGGCCCACCTGCTCAGCGAGCTCGGACGGCGCACCGACAGCCTGCTGAACGAGCCCCACATCGCCCCACACCTCATGGACAGCTTCGTGACCCAGCGCGAGGAGCGCTACGTCGTGCCGGTGCGCGCCGACGCCCGCACCCGGGTCAAGGGCATCGTCCACGGCACCAGCTCTTCCGGCGCCACGGTCTTCGTCGAGCCCGAGGAGATCATCGAGCTCAACAACCGCCTGAAGCTCGCGCAGCTGGAGGTCGGTGAAGAGGAGCGGCGAATCCTCGCCGAGCTGTCGCACGCCGTCGAGCGCGCCGCCCCGCGCATCGCGAGCGCCCTGGACCTTCTGGCGCACCTGGATCTCATCGACGCAGGCGCCCGGCTGGCAACCGATCTGCGCGCGCAGCCGGTCACCATCAGCGACGCCACAGTCGACCTGCGCAACGGGCGCCATCCCCTGATGGTGCTGAGCGGCACCCAGGTCGTGCCCAACGATGTGTTGCTGCCGACGGGCGGGACGCTGATCATCTCGGGTCCCAACGCCGGTGGCAAGACGGTCGCACTGAAGCTGACCGGCCTCTGCGTCATGATGATTCGCGCCGGCCTGCATCTGCCCGTTCAGGAGGGCTCGTCGATCCCCTGGTTCGACAGCGTGCTGACCGATGTGGGCGACGATCAGAGCCTCGAAAAGAACCTCTCGACCTTCTCGGCCCACATCCACAACCTGCGCCGATTCCTCGATCGCGCCGGTCCGCGCACCCTGGTTCTCCTCGACGAGATCGCGGTTGGCACCGACCCCGAGCAGGGCGCTTCGCTGGCGCAGGCGATGCTGGAGGCGCTGGCCAAGGCCGGCGCCACGGTCCTGGTCACGACGCACTACGATCGCCTGAAGGCGCTGGGGCAGGCCGGGCCGCCCTTTCACAACGCCAGCGTCGGATACGATCTGGAGCGGCTGGCACCCACCTACCGCCTGCACCTGGGCATCCCGGGCGCCTCGTCGGCGCTCAGCGTGGCTGCACGCCTTGGGCTGCCGGCGCGCATCGTCGAGCGGGCGCGCACCCTGCTCGGCCCCGGTCAGGGCGGGCTCGACGCGCTGCTCCAGTCGCTGGGCAGCGAGCGCGAGAAGGCGGATCTGCTGCGTCGCGAGGCCGAAGATCGCCGGGCCGAAGCGCAGCGCCAGGTCGAGCAGGCCGCTGAGCTGCGCCGTCAGGCCCAGCTGGCTCTGACCCGGGCCCGCCAGCAGGCCCACGACGAAGCGATCGATGCGCTGCGCGCGGCCCGTCGGGAAATCCTGGATGCCCGCGCCGAGCTCAAGGCGCAGGCGCAGCGGGTCCGGCAGCAGGGTGGCGACGCCCTCCCCGACGAGCAGCAGCAGCTTCAGCAGCTCCAGCGGCGGGTCGATGCGCTGTCGCAGCAGGTCGCAGCCCAGGCCCCGAGCCGTCCCGGCCCCAGCGGCCCAGCCCCCAAGCCCGAGCAGCTGGCGATCGGCGATCGCGTCTATGTGCCGCGGCTGGGCGGGATCGGCACCGTCACGTCCGATGTGGCTCGCGACAAGGTCGTGGTGCAGGTGGGAGCGCTGCGCATGAATGTCGAGGTCAGCGAGCTGCTGCTGCCCGACGCCTCCGGTCGCGTCGAGCTGCGCCCCGGGCAGAGCGTCGTGCCGCCGATTGCGGTGTCGGCAATGGCTCCGGTGCCGCCGCGGACGCCCGATGCCACGCTGGATCTGCGAGGCGAGCGCGCCAACATCGCGATCGCCCGCGCCGAGAAGTTTCTCGACGACGCGCTGCGCGAGTCGCGCCCGGCTGTGTTTGTGCTGCACGGGCACGGCACCGGCGCCTTGCGCCAGGCGATCCGCAGCCACTTCCTCACCTTCCCCGGAGTGCGGCGCATGCGCCCGGCCGATCCTGCCGATGGCGGCGACGGCGTCACCGTCCTTGAGCTGGATGTCTGAAGTCGCTGCGCGCTGAGCGGGCGCCTGATCGCCTACTTGTGCGCCTGCTCCTTGACCTTGACCCGATCTTCAAGCCGCGTCCGACAAATGCGGTCCCACAGCGTCAGCGCCTCACCAAAGTTCACATCGGCGTTGGCGTGATGTCGGTTATGGAAGGCCGATGTGTTGACCAGCAGGCGGGGCAGCAGCGCTTCCAACAGCCGCACCGCCAACCCGCAGTGCAGGTAGAAGTTGAGCAGGATGAAGCCGCCCACCAGCGCGAAGTAGATCGGCGCCCAGTGCTTGGCCTGCGGCACCGCCACCAGCACCACCGGCCAGAAGGTCAGCAGCGACTCGACCGGCCCCACCGCGAAGCCGGCGAACGCCGTGGGATCGCGAAACACATGATGGCCGCGATGAAACGCGAACAGCCAGCGCGAGTGCAAGAGCCGGTGCTTCCAGTAGAGCCACGCATCCAGCACCACCACACCCGCGAGCGACTGTAGCAGCGCCGGCAGCACCCCGCCCGCCTCGGCCGCTGACCACACCAGCCCGATGGGCCGCCCCGTCCACAAGCGCCAGAGCGCCCAGGCCACCAGGCACGCAGCCACCCAGGCCGCCAGCGCAGTGTCCCTGGCCTCCCTGGCCATGAGCGCCGGGCGGCGACGCGCTCCCTGAAGCCGCTGCTCCGGCGGGCGGCGCTCGCTCCACCAGGTCGTGATCGCCGCGCCGGCCAGCACCGGCCCCGCAATGCCGGCAAACGCGACGAGCAGCGCCGCATACCAGAGGTCGCGGTGGTCCGGCGCCAGCAGCCCGGCCGAGGTCAGCGCAACGATCACGCCGCCATCGACCCAGGTCGGCCATGCCGGCAGCTTGGACGGCAGCCACGATGGGGCAGTGTTCGGGTGGGCTTCGGTCATGAGGTCCAGGCTCCTTCACTTCGTTACACCATGTAACGAATTTCGTTTCGCCCTGTCAAACTGCCGAACAGCCCGCGGACTGGAGTAAAGTGCGCACCGCATGCGTTCCCCATCTTCCCGAACCGGCTCCCGAACCGGCTCGCGCATGGAGCCGGCCAGCCGCACAAGCCGGATCCCGCCCGATGAGCGCCGTCGCCAGCTGCTGACGGTGGCAGCCGCGATCCTCACCGCGCAGGGCGTCGAGCACGTGCAGATCACCGAGGTCGCCGAGCGCGCGGACGTGTCACGGCCTCTGGTCTACCGGCTCTTTCCCACGCGCCGCTCGCTGGTGCAGGCGCTGCTTGAAGACTTCGTGGCCAAGCTGAGCGAGCGCTTCCATCAGGCCCTGCTCCAGGCCCTGCCCGGCACGCTCGACGGCATCACCGAGTCCTTCGTCCAGGCCTGCTGCGCGGCGATCGAGCAGGAGGGCGCCGGGCCCTGGCTGCTGCTCGATGCCCGCGGCGCCGATCCGGAGCTGGCGCGGCTCGGGCGCCAGATCCTGGCCGAGCTGCTCCGCCCCTGGCAGCGACGCCTTGGGGAGCTGACGGCGCTGCCGCCTCGTCGAGCGGCCAATGTGATGTGGGTGGTGGTGGCGGCGGGCCGCGCCGCGCTCGACGGCTGGATCGAAGGCACGGTGAGCCGGCGGGCAGCTGTGGCCGATGCCACGCGCGCAGTGAGCGCCCTGCTTCAGGGCTTCATGCAGCCGGCCACAGCGCAGCGACGCCTTCGCTAGGCGAGCTTACGGAGCGGCTGTGAACGCGGCCTTGTAGTCGGCCATGGAGCGACGGACGATCTCGCGCGCCTCGCTGCCGTCGTAGATGTGCGTGATCTCGCAGCGCCGCTTCATCTCTTTTCCGACTGGCTCCGGCAGATCTTTATAAGTCAGGAAGTAGTGGCGCAGCCGATCGACCAGCGGCGTCGGCACCTGCCAGATGTCGCTGAGGGTGCCATACGCAGGATCGTCGACCAGCACGGCGATCATCTTGTCGTCGGCCTCGCTGCGATCAAACAGCCGCAGACCACCGATCGGACGGGCGCGGACCAGGATGCCGCCGTGGTTGATCGTGTGCTCGGTCAGCACGCAGATGTCCAGCGGATCGCCGTCGCCGACCACGCCGGTGCGGCCGGTCTTTTCCATGGCCCAGCCGGCCACGCGCTCGCCGCAGTAGGTCGACGGAACAAAGCCATAGGGCGCCGGACAAAAGTTGGAAAACTTCTGCGGCCGATCGAGCTTGAGGTGTCCCGACTCCTTATCGATCTCGTACTTGACCGTGTCGGTCGGGACGATCTCGATAAAGACGTTGATGATGTCGGGCGCCTCGGGACCCGTCGAGATGCCGTGCCAGGGATGGGCCTGGATGCTGAGCTTGGTGGCCGTCATGGCCCTAAGCATACACTGGCCCAGGCGCCTGAACAGACAGCCGGCGGCACCATCACATCGTCGGCGTGCTGGCCATCCAGAGCCGATCGACATAGCGCGACACTTCGCGCACCACGGACGGGATGCGGGTGCGAAGACCTACCTCATGGTAGGTGTGAAAGCCTCCGTAACCCCAGTTGTTGCTGCCCACAATGGCGTCGTCATCGCAGACCAGCACCTTGGCGTGCGTGATGACGTCCGGCTGATCGAAGTGGACCTCCACACCGGCGGCGCGCAGCTGCCGGGCGGCCTCGCGATTGATGTCATTGACGCCCAGATCGGGATCCGAGATCTCCAGGAGCACCTGGACGCTGACTCCGCGCGCTCGCGCTGCGCCCAGCTTGGCTATCAGCGCCACCACATCAGAGTCGCTGTAGCGCGTGTCGGCGTTCATGCCATAGACGACCAGTTGCACGCGTCGCTTGGCGGCCTCGATCATGGCGCTCGCGTGTCCGACGTAGTCGCCGTCCTTCATCGCGCTGCCCAGGTCCGTCGTCAGCGGCTCCAGCTTGGGCGTCTGATCCGAGGCGGCCATGAGCTGGCTGGCGTAGCTGGCAAACCACGGTGCGAGCGCGGCATCCTGGATGAAGAAGTTGGCCTCATTGTTGTTTTCCAGCGACTGCGCCGACCAGTTGGTGGAGCCGAACAGCACCTGGGCCCCGTCGACGATCACCAGCTTGGCATGCGTGAAGCGAGCCGCCGATCCCAGCTGCGCCTGAATGCCGCCGTGGCGCAGCGCCTCCACGGCCTGCGTGTTGCCCGCGACCGTATTTTCAAGCAGCACAGCGACGGCGACACCGCGCCGCACGGCATGCTTGAGGTGCTCGATGATCGCAGTGCCATCGCGATCCAAGACCAGCTCATACTGCACCACGCTCACCGACTGCTGGGCCGAGTCGAGCAGGGACGAGAGCACCGGCAGATACTCAGTGTTGACCACAGTTGCCACTGTTCCCGACGCTGGAGGCGGCTCCGCGGCCGACCCTCCGCAGGCCGCGGTGGCAGCGAGCAGCGCGACAAACATTGCGAGCAGCGGGCCCCGCACAGACTGCGGTGGCCGCGAAGATGTGCGCACTCCCGCACATTGCAGAGTCAGCATGGCAGGACGCAGAATATCTCTATGAATGTGCGCTGCCCAATTTCTGGAGTCCGAGTTTCGTAATGGCAGTCAAGTGCGACGACTTGAATGGACGTTACCGCGCGGTAATTGCGCATTTCGGATTGGTAACAGAAGCGGTTACCGGAAAGGACTCCGGTGTTGAGATTTGGCGCTCAAATTGTGTGTTTCTCGACGGGAAAATGCCACTGGAGGCGTTCCAGACCGCGCGCCGCCAATGGCTTAGGAATCCGCAGATTTCCCGCGAATCGCTGGCCCTCTTTTGCCTGCCGCCAGCTAGAGTGAGGTTTATATGCCCCCGATGCTGAGCATCCTAATCGTTGATCAAGAACCCGCCAGCCGGCTGAGCTTGAGCGAGACGCTCGACGCCGCCGGCCACAAGGTGAAAGCCGTCGGCGACCTGGCGAAGGCGACGGAAGCGCTGGCGGAGCAGCCCTTTGACGTGATCGTCACAGAGCTTCACCTTCCCGACGGCAGCGGCATGGATCTGTTGCGGACCGTGCGCAGAGAGACCGCGAACACCGAGGTCGTGGTGCTGGTCCCAAGCGGCGCAAACAGCGACGCTGTGACGGCTCTCCGCGAGGGTGCGCGCGACTCCCTGAGCAAGCCGGTCTCCGCGGAGGAGCTGGTCATCCGCATCGATCGCATCGCAGAGAGCCGCGTGATGCGCGACGAGCTGAACGCGGCGCGAACCCGCCTCCAGAGCACGCGAGACGGGGGCGTGGTCGGCCGCTCGCCCATGATGGTGCGCCTGAACGAGCGGGTCGCCACCATGGCCGCCAGCGAGGTGCCGGTGCTGGTCACCGGCGAGAGCGGCACCGGCAAGGAGCTGGTCGCGCGACTGCTGCATCAGCAGAGCCTGCGCGCCAGCCGGCCCTTCATCGCGGTCAACTGCGCGGCCTTCCCCGACGCGCTGATCGAAGCGGAGCTCTTCGGCTACGAGCGCGGCGCCATCGCCGGTGCGCTCAAGGGCCGCGACGGTCGCTTCAAGGCTGCGGACGGCGGCACGCTGTTTCTGGATGAGGTGGCGGAGATTCCGCTGCCGGTGCAGGCCAAGCTGCTGCGCGTGATCCAGGAAGGCACGCTGGAGCCGCTGGGCAGCAACACGCCGGTGCCGGTCAACGTGCGGATCATCTCGGCGACGCACCGCAACCTCAAGCGCCAGATCGCTGAAGGGAAGTTTCGCGAGGACCTCTACTACCGGCTCAACGTCCTCAACATTCACATTCCGCCGCTGCGCGAGCGGCGCGGGGATCTGCCGCTGCTCATCGGCCACTTCTTGAGCCGACTGACGCCGCCGGGCAAGACCGCCGCGTCGATGACGCCGCGCGCTTACACGGCGCTGACCGAGTATCTGTTCCCGGGCAACGTGCGCGAGCTCAAGCACGCGATCGAGCACGCGGTGGTGCTGGCGCGCGGTCAGGACATCGACATCGAGCACCTGCCCGAAGACATCCTCGGCTCGCAGCCGGCAGGTGACAAGCCGCCGCAGCCGACGGTGCGGCTCCAGCCGCTGGCGACCGCGGTCAAGCAGTTCGAGCAGGAGTATCTGCTGCGCGCGCTCGAGCGCTCTCGCGGCAAAAAGAGCGAGGCCGCTGCGCTGCTCGGCATCTCCCGCAAGAACCTGTGGGAGAAGCTGCGCGCCTACGGCATCGGCAACCCACCCAGCGAGGATTAGTCGCCGCCAGCGTCACCGCCTAAGACTTCGACCCAGCGATTTTGACCGATTGAACCGCTAAGAATTCCTCTCCCCTCGGGGGGAGGATAGGTGAGGGGCGGTGTGGCGACGAGCGCTGCTGCCCTCACCCGATCTCTCCCCGAGGGAGAGGCGACCTGGGCCAGCCAATCGAAATCACTGGGCGAGGGACTAGTTGGGACGGGGCTCTTTCCCGCCTTCGGCCGGGGGGTTGGCGGCGGGAGCAGCCTCGGGAGCGGGAGCAGCTGGCGCCGTCCCCGAGCCAGTGCCAGCCGCAGCCGCGGCCTGCGCCACGCTGCTGCGACACGAGGCCAGCTGCGCGTTGATGGTGGCCACCTGCGTGCTCAGCGACGCAACCTGGGAGTTTAGCGTCCCAACGTTGCCGCGCAGGCTCTGCACCTCGGCCTCTTTGCCGTCGAGGCCCTGCTGACAGCGCTGGGCCGTGCTCTCCAGATTGTGCCGATCGCGATCGCACTGCTGAAGGCGACTGTCCATGACCGCGATGGCCTCGGCCTTCTCGCTCTGCGCCCGGCCGACGTCCTGTTTGGCCTCGGCCGCGCGCTGGCTCGCCTCCTGGGCCGAGAGTCCCGCCGTCTGCGCATCCCGCGCCGCTGCCAGCGCCTTCTCGGTGGCGGCCCGCGCCCGCTGATTGGCGGTGCTCGCGACGCCCTTCTGGCGCGCCACCTCGCTCAGCGCGCCCTCGGTCTCGACCCGCGCCTCATCGGCGGCCCGCCGCGCCTCATCCGCAGCCCGCAGCGCGACCATGGTCTTGTTGCGGGCGTTTTCAGCCTCGGAGCGAGCACGCTCGGCCTCGCGCAGCGCCGCTTCGGTGCGGCTCTGCTGAAGCTCGACCTGCTGCTTGGCCAGCCGCACGTTTTGCCACGCCCAGCCAGTGCCTACCAGCGACGCCAGCAGCACCAGCACCGCACCCAGCAGCAGCCCGATTCTCTGCCGCTGGGTGCTCTGCTCGCGCTCGACCGAGGCGCCGACGAAGGCCTGCTCATCGACGCTGAGATCGCGCTGCCCGCGCGCCCACGCCAGCGTCTCGCGCAGCCGCGCCCCGACCAGCAGATAGTCGCGGTGGCGATCATTGGCCAGCCACTGCTCAAGCGGCAGCTGGATCGGCCTCACCGCCTCCTCGCCGCTCAGCCACTCGGGCGAAAAGACCGCCGCGAACATGCGACTGCGCACCCGCAGCGTCGCCCCCTCCCGTCGCACCAGGCCCAGCATGTCCAGGCGCGCAGCTGCCCGCAACGACTCGGGATTCTGCCCGCTGGTGCTGCCCGCAAGCTCGCCCTTGCCTTCGAGCACCTGGCGATACAGCCGCAGGATCGCGGGCCGCAGGGCGCCGGAGCGCCGCACGCCCTCTTCGGCAAAAGCAAAGCTCGGCTCCTCGCGGCGACGGTTCTGCGCCGTGGCTTCGCCCGCCACCGAGTCGACCAGGCGCTGCACCGATCCATCGGGCAGAGGCTTGGTTCCCAGCGCCTCGCACAGCCGCTGCGTCAGGCAGGGATGGCCGCCGGTCCAGTCGAGCACCACTTGCAGCGCCTTTTCCGAAGCGGCGCCCAGCGTGTGCAGGCCCGGCAGCATCACGCGCGCTTCGTCGCTGGTCAGATCGCCCAGCGCAACTGCGCGGCCGCGTCCAAACGGACTGCGCCGCTCATCGGACATGAGCTCCTCTTTGAGCGCAGTGCCCAGCACGCAGAAGGCCAGCGGCTTGGCGTCTTTTGCCGAGCCCCCCGCAGTTGCTTTGCCCTTTTCGGTGTCGTCGGCCGACCCGGGCAGCATGCTGGCGAGCGCGGCAAAAAACTCCTCGCGCCCCAGCGGCAGCCGCAGCAGGACCTCCACGTGATCGATGAAGATGACGGCCGGCTGGCTCAGCTGCGCCGGCGCCTCGCGCAAAAGTAGCGCAAAGCGCTCCGACGGGCGCGGCGCCCGCTCCTGATTGTCGACCCAGAAGTCGCTCGGGATGCCGCCGAGTCCCAGGCCGCGATACAGCTCGCGCACCAGCTCGAAATAGAAGCGCTCCTCGCTGACGCCGCTCGATTCGACGCTCAGAAGATCCAGGATCACACACAGCACGCCGCGCTCAAGCTCGGGCCCGCGGACGTTGGTCAGGCGGTGGGCCACCGAGTGCATGAGGCTGGTCTTGCCGATCTGCCGCGGTGCGAGCACGTAGCAGCTCTGCCCGTTGAGCAGAGAATAGAACAGCGCCTCGTCAGCGGCCCTCTTGGCGTAGAACTCGCCCTCGCGGACAAAGCCGCCGGCGCGGAAGCGCAGGTTCAGGCCCACCAGCCGCTCCAGCTCGGCGGCGACCTCGGTCATGTCGGGGCGGTTGGCCAGGCGCTTGGCCAGCATGCGGCCAACCAGGGCATCCAGCGCCTCGGGAATCGACGCATCGAGGGTGCGCAGCGACTGCGGCGCCACGGTCTCGTGCAGGTTCTGCCACTTGAGCACGTTGTTGCGCGCGTCCTCGAACGGCTGCTTGCCGGTCAGCGCCTCGAACAGGATGATGCCCAGCGAGTACACATCGGCCTTCTCATCCACCGTCGCTGCGCCCGCCCACGCTTCCGGCGCCATGTAGGCCGGCGTGCCCAGCAGGCCGCCCGTGCGACCGCGCGCACCGTCGGGACCGAGCACCTTGGCGATGCCGAAGTCGAGAATCTTGACCCGCTCGCCGCCGAGGGTGAAGGGGTCCTTCACGATCATGATGTTTTCGGGCTTGAGGTCGCGGTGGACGATGCCCTTCTGGTGCGCCGCAGCCATGGCCGACGCCAGCTGCCGCATCAGGCGCAGCGTCGTCGCCCGATCCAGCGGCGCCCCGGTGCCCGCGGGCATCACGCCGGGCCCCTGCCCTTCGGCGCGGGCGTGCATCAGCGTCACGGCGCTGTCGATCCGCGCGCGCAGCGAGTCGCCCTCCAGGTACTCCATGATGATGTAGGCGGCGCCGCTCTCGAGCTGGCCGTGCTCGAAGACGCTGACGATGCCGGGGTGCTGCACCAGGTTGGTGGCCAGCGCCTCGGTCAGGAAGCGCTCGCGCACCTCGGGATTTTCCGAGAACTGGGCATGCAGGATCTTGATCGCGGCGCGAGAGCGGATGCGCTCGTGAACGGCCTCGAACACCATGCCCATTCCGCCGGAGCCGATGGCCCGCACGACGCGGTAGCTGCCGACGCGCTCACCAATTGTCACCATTGTTAATCCTTCATCACAGCCGGCAGGGTCCCGGATGCGGATCCGGGGCCAGCTGTGAGGGCCATTGTACCGATCGGCCGCGGCGGCGGGCGTTCTTAAGGTAGCTGAAGGCGCGGCACCGACACGAAGCCGGTGCTGGGGAGGTTGGTGATCTGCGTGCTGGTGTAGCCGCTCACCGTCGCGCTGTAGAGGCCGGGGTAGACCACGGTGCTGAAGGCGTAGTCGCTGTCGCGGCAGTACATGTCGGCACTGAACGAGTAGCCAAAGGTCGTCTCATAGAAGGTGACGCGCGCCTTGCGCAGATCCGGGTTGTTGACATCGTCGCAGCTCATGCCGTTTAGCGGCGGCATGTCGTTGAGCGTGACGTGGCCGCTGATGCTCAGGGTCTTGACGTCGAAGACCTTGCCGCTGGCGTCGGCCATGGCCACGAACTTGCTGTCGGCGACATAGCCCTGCGACGGCAGGTTGGTGATCTGCGTGCTGGTGTAGCCGCTGACCGTCACGCTGTAGGTGCCAGGATAGATGGGCGTGGTGAAGCTGTAGCCCGTGTCGCGGCAGTACATGTCGCCGCTGAACGAGTAGCCGTAGGTCTTCTCGGTAAACGTCACCCGCGCCTTGCGCAGATCCGGGTTGTTCACGGTGTCG
>Ga0075163_10003008_pt1 | contig 22697 bp, 20 predicted proteins | sample JI1023141ADNA_FD_71478 | JGI IMG/M metagenome (GOLD analysis project Ga0075163, IMG submission 71478) | Wastewater effluent complex algal communities from Wisconsin, to seasonally profile nutrient transformation and Carbon sequestration -... | ecosystem: Engineered > WWTP > Effluent > Algae... | reverse complement strand
ACAACAGTTGAATCGGATTATCGCGATATCACCGAAACTGTTTCCGCAAGCGGAAAAATACAACCAGAAACGGAAGTGAAAATTCAATCGGAAGTATCTGGACAAATAGTCGAACTTCCAGTGAAAGAAGGGGATCTTGTAGTGAAAGGTCAATTGCTGGTCAAGATTAATCCAGACCTCTATACCTCTGCTTATAACCGTGCAGAAGCTGCTATGAATAGCGCTAAAAGCAACCTGAGTAGCGCAAAAGCACGACTCGCTCAAGCGGAAGCTCAATTTAAAGCAACAGATTTGAGTTATCAGCGTCAGAAAAAACTCTTTGACGACGGAGCAATTTCAAAGTCAGAATATGAAACAATCACCAGTCAATGGGAGACATCAAAATCAGAAGTCACAGCAGGAAAAGAAAGTATCAGCAGTGCGGAATTCTCAATTCAAAGCGCGCAGGCTAGTGTAATTGAAGCTGCTGACAACCTCAAGCGCACCACTATTCTTGCGCCAATGACGGGTACTGTAACCTCATTGAATAAAGAATTAGGAGAAACAGTTCTTGGAAACACAATGATGAGTGGCGACGTGATTATGAAAGTTTCATCACTCACATTTATGGAAGTGAATGTTGAAGTGAACGAAAGCGATATTGTGCGCGTGAATATTGGCGACACCACGAATGTGGAGGTTGATTCATATAAAGATGACGTATTCAAAGGAGTAGTAACAGAAATTGGAAATACCGCCCTCAACGCTATTTCAGGTGTCATGAGTATGGATCAGGTTACGAACTTTTCTGTAAAAATTCGTATCCTTCCCGAATCATATAAACACCTTTCCGAAGGCAAAGGAGAAAACTACTCGCCATTCAAACCGGGTATGAGTGCCACAGTAGACATCATCACCGATAAAGCATTGCATACATTAAGCGTTCCTATAAAAGCCGTGGCATCAAGGGAAGACACTACAAGTCTATCGACACTTGAAAAAGCAAAACAAAAAATGAACAAGGCAGATGGTGATAACGAAAACGACGAACCTTTCATGGTGCTATTTGTGCTAAATGAATCGACAGGTAAAGCTGAACTCAGGGTTGTTGAAACAGGAGTTCAAGATGACAAGTTCATTCAAATAAAATCGGGTATTAAGGAAAAAGAAAACATTATCACTGGACCCTATGAACAAGTTGCACATAAGCTGAACCCTGGGTCTGAAGTGAAAAAGAAAACTTCTTCATCATCGAATGAAGAAGCGAATAAAGATGAAGACTAAAAATGCCATTCATTCTTCATATAGAATCATCATCTAAAAACTGCTCCGTAGCTCTTGCAGAAAATGGTGTGCTTGTCGGCTCTAAATCCATGCGTTCGGAGAATTACATTCATGCCGAATACTTGCATCCACTGATTGAAACATTAATGCAAGAATGCAAAAAGACTTTATCTGATCTCAGTGCAGTAGCGGTAAGCAAGGGCCCCGGTTCATACACTGGTTTGCGCATTGGCATTTCAGCTACCAAAGGTTTTTGTTATTCATTGGGAATTCCACTTATCAGCCTTGACACTACACAAATATTAGCATCAGCTATTAAAGAAATCCTTCCTGGCTTCGACTTTTATGTACCTATGATAGATGCAAGAAGAATGGAAGTTTACTGCGCCAATTTCGACAAAGAAGCCAAACGTCTTTCAGGTGACGAAGCTATTATTCTAGATGAAAAATATTTCGAACAATGGCAAAGTCAACACGTAGTTTTTCTAGGAGATGGCGCAGAAAAATGCCGCGCGTTTATTAGCACCCAGCAGCTCATTTGGTTTGGGCAACCCGATGCCACCATGATGTGTGGCCTCGCGTATGCGAAATGGATTGAAGGTGCATTCGAAGACGTTGCTTACTATGAGCCATTCTATCTCAAAAATTATTTACCGGGAATCACCAAAAAAACGGTTCTCTAAAGTGTACAATCTTTAGCCCTAAGAGTAGTTATCTTCGCTGAACAGAAGTTAATGAAAAAGATTAGCCTAATTTTCGCTTTAGTCGCCATCATGATTTCATGCAGGGATAGGAACAACGGCCGTGTGCCTGATGTTCCAGTGAATCTTGCAATCAACATCAATCAGCCCGATTTTTTCGATTTGACTGTTGTTTCAGGCTGGGTGTATGTTACCGGAGGTTCTAGGGGAATTATCATTTACCGTAAATCGATCAATGAGTTCGTGGCGCTTGAACGACATAGCACATTTGAGCCTGAAGAACAGTGTGCAGTAAATGTCTCATCGGACGGAGTAATTATAGAAGATCCTTGCTCCGGCTCGCAATGGATTATCACCGATGGCACATTGGTAAACGGACCAGCTAGTTTACCATTGGTCTATTATGATACGAGCTTTAGCGATCCGATACTCTATGTCACTAACTGACAGAGCTTTCCACAACCAATTGTAAGCAGTTTCTTTTCCGATCGATCCTGACCGTCATCTGCCATTGTTTCTTTGTGATGCAAATCCCAATAAATGAAGATTGCCACGACCATAGCACTACTTGTAGGTAGCAATGTATTTATGACATTCGCTTGGTATGGCCATCTCAAGTTCAAGGATTATGAGTGGTCGAAAAACCTTGGGCTTTTATCAATAATTCTTATTAGTTGGGGAATGGCATTTTTTGAATATTGCTTGCAAGTACCCGCGAACAGAATTGGGTCAAAAGACTATGGAGGACCATTTACACTTGTTCAATTGAAAATTTTACAAGAAGCAATAACCTTGATTGTTTTCAGCATTTTTACAGTCCTCCTATTTAAACATGAAACGTTGAAATGGAATCATCTTTTAGCCATGATTCTCATTTTGGTTGCTGTATATCTTGTATTTAAAAAGTAGATTGCAGAAATGGTAACAAAGAATTCTAATTCGCGTAAAAACGCCTGTTCTTATAAAATAAATTGAATTAAAAAATGAAAAATCTGACCCTGTTTTTAGTTTGTATGATCGCCGCAGTTGTCTTTAACTCTTGCCATTCGGGTGAGGTAAAAGAAAACAAACCAGCCGCGGCTGTTTTGAATCCAAATGATTCTTTATTTATGGTAAATGAAGGTGGTTATCAGTTCCAAATCATTCTTCCTAAAGACATGATGATAGCGAGCACGCCATCAATTAAAATGAATGAAGCGACAGGCGATCTTCACATCCAATGTGGCGAACAATTCTGGATTGTGGCCACCCTAGAAAAAACAGATATTCCCGCCATTAAAACTGCCATTGGGGAAGACATGCTATTCACAAGTAAAATCGTTGAAGAAACAAATAATTCCATTCTCTATCAAAGAATGCTTCCTGATGGAGCCTTGTACGACTACAACTTCAGAAGTGTGCAGGAAATTGCTGGCAAATCTTATTCATTCAGAACAAGCGAAGAGGGTGAGTTCTCGATGGAGAGTGTCAACCGCATGAAACAGGCGATTGGTTCAATTCAGCAGTCTGTTTGATTATTTATGTTAAATTCGTGGCACAGTTTTAAGCCAAGAACTAAAACACATTTTTCATGAGAACCCTATTATTGTCATTTATACTTGTCCTCACCAGCATTTTTGCAAGTGCTGAAGTAGTTGTTATCAGTGGTATTTATCAGGGAAAAGATCTGTATGTAAAAAATCCTACGACCTCAGAAGGTATCGGATACTGCATTTTTGAAGTACTTGTCAATGGAAACATTACCAGCGATGAATTGAATTCTCCCGCTTTTGCGGTTGACCTGCAAGTGTGGGGCCTCAAGCATGGTGACCCATTAGAAATAGTTTTGCGATGCAAGGAAAATTGTGACGTGAAAATTATCAACCCAGAGGTCATCTATCCCAATAGCACATTTGAAATTTCCACGCTAACGCTCACTGCAGAAGGTATGCTGAGCTGGACCACAACTAAAGAAACTTCAGCAATTCCATACATCATCGAACAATTTCGATGGAACAGATGGATCAAAATAGGTGAAGTTTTAGGCAAAGGGAAGGAATCTGAAAATAAATATTCCTTTCAGGCCAACCTTCATAGTGGCATGAACACGATAAGGGTTTATCAACTTGACTTTAAAGGTCAACGTTTTTCACAAGAGGTAAAAATTGAAAGTTCAGAACAACCCGTGACAATCAAAAGCACAAGAATCAGCAATAACATTGAATTTTCCCGCGAAACAGATTATGAAATTTACAGTGAGTTCGGTGCGCTAGTGAAGACTGGGCGCGGCGCAGAAGTGGATGCTACGAAATTTTATAAAGGAAAATATTATGTCAGCTTCGATAACAAAGGCGGAGTGGTAGTTGAGAAAAAATAATTATTCCAAGCTTTGAATGATAAACCCCGCTGCAAATGCGGGGTTTTATTTTTATAATCACTGGATGCTTGCATCAATATTTTTTGTCAGCCGTTAAATTTGAAAACTCTACATCGGATAAAACTCACCATAATGATTAAAAAAATAGAACATATTGGTATTGCAGTAAAAGACATCGCTGCTTCAAACAGCATCTTCAAAGATATTCTAGGCACTCAACCTTATAAGCAAGAGGTTGTAGAAAGTGAACATGTAATCACTTCCTTTTTTCAGGTGGGTGAAAGTAAAATTGAGTTACTGCAGGCCACTGATCCCAACAGTGCAATCGCCAAATTTCTAGATAAAAACAAAGAAGGAATCCATCACATTGCATTTGATGTGGACGACATTCAATCTGAAATAAGTCGCTTAAAAAATCTAGGGTATGTGATGATTCATGAGAGCCCAAAACAAGGTGCTGACGGCAAGATCATAGCCTTCATGCATCCTAAGAGCAGTAATTCTGTGCTCGTGGAATTATGCCAAGACGCTTGATTATTTATTCTTCCTTTTGCGATTCATCTTTCTTTCTTGCGGACCCCACAAATCGTTTTTGTCATGTTTCTTCGCTTTATCCATGTCAGGAGCTGAACCGGGCTGTCCAACACATTTGCGATCTGTAGCTTTGCTTAACCATTGAAACTTCAGTGTGAAGATGAATGGTCTGTGTCGTCCGACAAAATATTGTAAAGTTGATTTACCATCGTCCCAAGGAAACACATTTAAGATCGGTGTTTCAATGGATGGAATGATATAAATGCCAGGCTCAGGCTTCCACCCAAAACCAAGTTTGTAATGAAACTGTGCCAGAAACATTGACGGAAACTGCCAGTCTGCGCCGAATGGCGCCCCACCGAGATGTCTTGTGATTACTCTAGCATCTGCGTTTACGCCCAAAGAATTTTGTATCCAATGTTTGTTCGATAACTGAATAAAATTGCTCGCATTAAAAAAAGCCCCTACATAACTATCCGAGAATTTCGATTGACTAGCTATTGGCACAAAACCAGCACCGGGGTTGGCAATACCCATGAAATCTTCCTTTCCACGAAGCATTTTGAAATGAATGCCATAGTCAATGTGATGAATTAGTATTCGGTCATTGATGAACTTATGTCTTCCCGCCTCAAGAAAAGCACCGATTTTGCCGGCCCTTGAAAAATCTCCACTATACAAGGTGTCAAGACCATCAGCGGCATCGCGATACATCGTCAAGTTTTCCTTGCGATCAAGAGGGAGCATATATGTAATGCCGGGAGAAATGAACCAACCAGTATTTCTATAGGCTGTACCTTGCACGTATACAGGCTCAATTTGTCTCCTGAATTGTGCGCTAGCAATAATACTAGTGATGCCGAAGAGTATAGTCAGTAATGCCTTCATGGTATGAAAGTATGCAAACCAAGGAACGCAGAATTAACTGGTTTATTGAATTAACAACTGTGAAATGTCAATCAAAGCAATGACAATATCTTTTGCTCAACTTCATCCGAATCCCATTTTACTTCAATATCGGGATCTTTCATCACTTGATCCATAATTCGTTGTTGTTTGTCCCCGTTTTCCAATGCTTCATGATATGGAATATGAGAAAAAGTGACTTGCGAGTAAAGCGGAATCCATTTCTCCGGATGTCTTTGAGAAAAACGAGCTTCGATTTTTTTCTGCAACAAAAATTCTTTGTCGGCCGTTTTGTCTCGCATCTCGATATAGTTGCGCAATGCCAGCTCAAGAATAGCATCACCTGCTGGGCGTCTTTCTTTGGTATATGCTGGTAGCACCTTTGCAAAATCATCTTGATATTCATCGAGCAATCGGTTCAAAGCCGTGCAGTCTTCAAAACCGCAATTCATGCCTTGGCCATAAAATGGAACGATAGCATGCGCTGCATCGCCCATCAAACACATTTGATCTTTGTAATGCCATGGAAAACACTTCATCATTACCAAACTTGCATTTGGGTTGGCAAAAAAGTCTTCAGTGAGTTCAGGCATCATTGGCACCGCATCAGGAAAATGCTCATTGAAGAATGCCTTCACCGCCTCCGGTGTTTTGAGATTCTGGAGTGAATATTTTCCTTCAAAAGCAATAAACAATGTACAAGTGAAACTTCCGTCCACATTTGGAAGTGCTATCATCATAAACTCACCTCGTGGCCAGATATGAAGACAATCATGGCGCATGCGATGAGTGCCGTCTGGATTCGCAGGAATTTCAAGTTCTTTATATCCATGATCTAGATATTTCTGTGAAAAATCATATCGATCGATTTTTGACATACGCGTTCTTACTGCGCTGAACGCTCCATCAGTTCCGAAAATTTGATCAAATTTTTCAGTGACTTCAGATTTTGTTTCTTCATTATAAAATGAAACAGAATTTTCTTGAATATCAACGTCCAAACAACGATGATTAAACGCCAGATTTACATTATCATATTCATCGGCACAATGAAGCAAAGTTTGGTTGAGCAATCCTCTAGAAACACTATAAATCGCCTGTCCTTCTTGGCCATATTGCTGGTATGTAAGGGAGCCATCTATTCCATGCATCAATCGACCTGTCATCGGTATGGCCACCTTGCGTATTGCATCGCCAAGTCCTGCACCTTCTAAGCCGCGCCAACCGCGGTCACTCAAGGCAAGATTAATACTCTTGCCCTGCACTATTTTCATTTTGCGTATGTCGGGTCTGCGATCAAAAACCTTGACAGTATATCCGCGACGTGCCATGTAAACAGCCCAAAGACTTCCAACTAATCCGGCACCTACTACCGCAATTTTTCTATTCTTCATGCAACAAATATGTTATTTCAAACCTTATCAAGTGCCTGACTTAAATCATCTATCAAGTCTTCCTTATCCTCCACTCCTACGCTCAATCTCAGCAGAGAATCAACTAGTCCGGTTTTAATTCTTTCTTCCCTAGGAATAGAGGCGTGCGTCATAGATGCAGGATGACCAACGAGCGATTCCACTCCCCCGAGCGATTCAGCTAGAGAAAAAACACGCAGCGACTGTGCGAGTTCACTTGCATGGTCAAAAGAATCACTTTTTAGTGTGAATGAGATCATGCCACCGAAGTCGCGCATTTGTTTTTTAGCAACGTCATGATTTGGATGATCAGGAAATCCGGGCCAATAAACCTTTCCAACTTTCGGATGATTTCTCAAAAATTCTGCAACAGCTCTTCCGTTCTCGCAATGAGCCTTCATGCGAAGATGAAGCGTTTTGACACCGCGCAACACAAGGAAAGAATCCTGCGGACCGGGCACTGGTCCGCATGAGTTGGTTATAAATGCAAGCTGCTCGTAGTAGTCTTTATTATTGGTCATCAAAGCGCCCATCACTACATCGCTGTGGCCACCGAGGTATTTAGTTGCACTATGCATTACGATGTCAGCACCGAGATCAAGCGGATTTTGTAAATAAGGCGAAGCAAAAGTGTTATCTACTACAGAGATAATATTGTGTCTTTTAGCTAGAGTTGTGTAAACTTCAATATCAATAATTTTCATCATTGGATTGGTAGGTGTTTCAATCCAAAGCATTTTCGTTTTTGAGTTAATCGTTGATTCAACCGCTTTGATATCATGCATATCAATAAAGTGAAAAACGATGCCATACTTCGCAAAAACCTTTGTGAACATGCGATAGGTGCCGCCGTATAGATCATCAGTTGCAATCACCTCATCGCCGGGCGAAAGCAGCTTTATTGCTGTATCGATAGCGCCCATGCCGCTGCTGAAGCACAAACCGAATTCAGCATTTTCCAAAGCGGCAAGGCATTTTTCCAATGCAACCCGTGTTGGATTTTTACCACGTGCATAAGCAAATCCTTTGTGTTTGGCCGGTGCTTCCTGAACATAAGTAGAGGTTTGATATATTGGAGTCATGATGGCCCCAGTGGTTGGATCGGGCTCTTGTCCCGCGTGTATTGCCTTTGTTCCGAATTTCATTTGTCGATTTTTTTTCTGGCGCAAGTAACGAATAAAAGCCGAGCGCATGATGCACCTTGGTCATCTATTCACGACGAATTTTTATTGGCTAAGGACCTGAAAAATTCTATTTAAAACCCCTTACTTGCCGCGAACACGGCTAGGGTTATCGGTCAAAAAAGCCTTCCAACCTGTATAAGATGACTTTTCTCCACCTATTGTCGAGGATTGATAAAAATGGCAAACAGCTGCCGCCAATCCGTCTGTAGCATCGAGTTTGTCGGGCATGTCAGCATCAGGTATTTGCAGGGTGCGCTGAATCATTGCTGCTACTTGTTCCTTAGATGCGCTTCCGTTTCCTGTGATGCTTTGTTTGATTTTTCTTGGGGCGTATTCCATTACGGGCAATTGCCTGCTCAGCGCCGCGGCAATAGCCACTCCCTGAGCCCTACCAAGCTTCAACATCGACTGAACATTTTTTCCAAAAAAAGGTGCCTCAATAGCCAACTCATCAGGATGAAATCCATCAATGAGTTCCACACATCGTTCAAAAATCTTCAGAAGCTTGAGATGATGGTCATTATACTTCTCCAAACGCAGCACGCCTAGGGCAACAAGACTAATCTTCTTGCCTTCTACCTTTATAATACCATATCCCAAAATGGTGGTTCCAGGGTCAATACCTAATATTATGCGTTCTTTTGCCGCCAATGCTTTTCTTTGAGGGCATAAATCTATGCTAGTCGTCGTCTTCCTCTGCGTGTTCGTTCTACTGATTTATACAGTATGGCTTATTACTATTCTAAAAGGCTGGCTAAAACTTAAAGAAAAAGACTTCACGAATGACGATATTGAAATCCCAATTAGTGTAGTGATACCATTTCGCAATGAGTCTAGAAAAATTGATTTTCTTTTGAATTCATTGCTCAAAGAAATTGACGATAATTCAAACACTGAAGTAATCTATATCGATGACCACAGCATCGACGATTCATCAGAAATTGTAAAGCTGAAAATTGCTGGAAGAAAAAATTTCTACCTTATAAAAGCACAAAACGAGGGTAAGAAAAACGCGTTAAGGACAGGGATTCAAATCGCTAAACATGAATGGATCGTTTCTCTTGATGCTGATGTTCAAATTCCTTCCGGTTGGCATTCCAGAATAAAAAAACACTGCGCTGCGTCGAAATCATCATTAATGATTTTACCACTATTTATAGATGATGAAGGCACATTCTTCGGTGCATCGCAAAGCTTGGAGTTTATGAGTATAACCGGTATTACAGCCGGTAGTGCGGCCAACAATAATGCGCTGCTTTGCAATGGCGCTCATCTCGCTTTTAGAAAAGAATCATATCAACAATCAATAGCACGCAGAAAAGATAGCGCAATTTCTAGTGGCGACGATATGTTCTTGCTTTCAGACCTCAAAAAAAACGGCTTTGTCACATGGATACATGATCCAAAAATTGTTGCTGTCATCAAAGGCGAAAAAGATTTGAAAAGCTTCATCAATCAAAGAGTGAGATGGGCTTCCAAAACCGGATCACTTCCAGATTCGCAAGTGAAGTTGGCTGGTTTGATTGTTACATTGGCTAATCTAGCTTTGATTGTTTTGTGGACCCTCATGCTACTTGAGCCGAGATTTTTCATTTATGGCTTCACATTTACGTTTATCAAAATCAGCAACGATTATCATCTTACAAAAAAAGTAGCTACTTGGATGTGTAAAACTCGGCTGATGAGATTTTTTATTCCGGTGTCGCTGATATATCCCTTCTATGCAATTTTGATCCCGTTGATAGGCCTATTCTATAAACCTAAATGGAAGGGCCGAAAAGTCATCAATTGAAATTCTTTGCAACAAAGGAAAAAAAATATTAGTCATGAAAGTCCTTCAAGGATTGCCTGGAGAAAATTCAGGCGAAATCCACTGGCTATGTCAGGACTTGTTTTTATCCTCTTTCTAGCGATCATTGTAATCATTGGTCCATTCATTCGTCCCGACAGCACTGTCAATGCCAATGATCAAAATCTTGCATTGAGCAGACAAAAACCAGGATTTAAGATTCAGACTGTAAGGGTCAAAAAAACAGACTTCAAAAAAACTGGCAATATTGAAAAATGGATTGCCGGTGGTTCTTCAAAAGAGTATGATGAATATCCAGTAATCTCTATACAAAGAGAAAATAATGGATATCGCATTCAACCATTGCGCGAAGAAGATCGCAATTTTTTCGAGCGTGAATTCAACGAGAACGAGTTGCTTCATCATGCGCCACTTTCCAGGACCATGACGAATGCTGAAGATTTTTTATTTACAAAAAAACACTTGCTTGGAACAGATAAATACGGCCGTGATTTGTTATCCCGATTGATGGCAGGCACTGTTGTATCGCTTTCAGTAGGAGCCATAGCCGTCTTAATTTCATTGCTGGTCGGCCTTACACTCGGGCTATTTGCTGGCTACTATCGCGGCTGGACCGACAAAATCATTATGTGGTTTACAAATGTCATTTGGGCCATTCCAACTCTAATACTTGTAATGGCTATAACCTTTGCATTTGGCACAGGTTTCTGGATCATCTTTCTTGCTGTAGGACTTACCATGTGGGTAGAAGTCGCGCGCATTGTGCGTGGTCAAGTGTTGAGCGTTCGAGAAAAAGAATTTGTTGAAGCTGCACGCGCACTCGGTTTTTCCGAATTGAGAATAATTTTCAAGCATATACTACCGAATATCATTTCCCCTGTAATAGTTATCTCTGCTGCAAATTTTGCTTCAGCAATTCTCATTGAAGCAGGCCTCAGCTTTTTAGGGCTTGGAGCGCAAATACCCACACCGAGTTGGGGTAATATGATCCGCGAGCATTATGCTTACATCACCACAGATCTTGCCTATCTGGCTATCATTCCTGGCTTGATGATAATGCTCCTAGTGCTGTCGTTTATGCTAGTTGGAAATGGCCTGCGTGACGCACTAGACGTGAGAGACTAAGCCATCATGCATCGGTTATCATTATGTGCTTAAATTCGCGCTCATGGAAAAGAATTCACGCATTTTTGTGGCCGGTCACAGAGGCATGGTTGGCAGTGCCATTGTTCGCAAACTAGTCAATGAAAATCATACCCATATCCTTGAAAGAACTTCAGCTGAATTAGACTTGAGAAATCAGTCCGCGGTAGAGGACTTTTTCAAACATGAAAAACCTGAATATGTATTCTTGTCCGCAGCTAAAGTTGGAGGAATACACGCCAACAATGTTTATCGTGCTGAATTTCTTTACGACAATCTGATGATTGAAACCAATGTGATCCATGCAGCATGGAAACATGGCGTTAAAAAACTTCTTTTTCTGGGCTCTTCTTGCATCTATCCGAAACTTGCACCGCAGCCACTCCAAGAAGAGAGTTTGTTGACGGGCACTTTAGAAAGCACCAATGAACCATATGCAATTGCAAAAATCGCAGGCATCAAGATGTGTGAAGCTTATCGTGATCAATACGGTTGTAATTTTATTTCGGCCATGCCTACAAATCTTTATGGTCCGAATGATAATTACGACCTGAACAACTCTCATGTCCTTCCAGCCATGATCCGGAAATTTCACACTGCAAAAGAGAGTGGTGCTGACCATGTAGAGCTATGGGGAACAGGTTCGCCGATGAGAGAATTTTTGCATGTTGATGATCTCGCTGATGCCTGCTACTTTCTCATGATGAATTATAACGAAAAACTTTTCGTGAATGTGGGAACGGGTGAAGACCTCACCATAAAAGCACTCGCTGAAATGGTCAAAGACATCGTTCTATATGAAGGTGAGATTCGCTGGAACACTCAAAAGCCTGATGGCACGCCAAGAAAATTGATGGATGTTTCAAGAATCAATCAATTCGGTTGGAAACATAAAATTGCCCTCCATGATGGCATCTCTTCTGTTTATGAAGAATTCAAATCCATGAATATTGAAGAAGTGAGAGCCAAATAATCATGCAGGTTATTTTCAATTTTTCTCGACATTTTCTGATCATGATCTTCCTGATTTTTATTCAGGAAAAAATGCATGCGCAACAAAAACTCATACCATTAGGTAGATTCTATTCTCAAGAAATTGAGCGGGCTATGCTGCGGGATTCCTCATTCAGTTTTCACAACGGATCTAGACCATTTCTTGAAAGTGATTTTGACTTCGGTAATGTTTTTGTTCTCAATAAAGACACCTCAAAATATAAATCAGGACTTGGTCAAAAGCTGTTCACATCGCATTTATTCGAAATAAAAAAAGACGACTTCTTTCTTGCGATGGATCCATTATTTGATTTTACCTTGGGCAAAGACCTTGCAGACACAAGTGCATTTGGCGCCCAAAAAATGATGACCAATCAGAGAGGTGTTCAACTTATCGGAGATATTGGCAATAAATTCTCCTTTCAAACTTGTTTCTACGAAACACAAATTGTAGTGCCCATGTATTTGAAGACCTACAGCGATTCATTGGGAATATTTCCCGGTTGGGGACGCACAAAAGACTACAATGGTAAGGGCTATGATTTCGGGGTTTCTCAGGGTTGGATAAGTTACAGACCGAATCAAAACTTGCATTTTCAATTTGGCAATGGCAAAAACTTTTATGGCCATGGATATCGATCAGTGCTATGGAGTGACGCCGCATTTTCTTACCCATATATCAAAGCCACATATCAATTTGCTGAAAATAAGCTGCAATACTCTGCGATGTATGCGTCATTGCAAACACTAGAGAGATTGCCGCGCGGTGAAGTTCCTGAAGCTTTATTCAAAAGAAAAGGAGCAAGTGTGCATTATCTCAGCTTCAAGCCAACTGCGGCGCTTGAGATCGGTATTTATGAGAGTATTATTTGGGAGAGATATGACAGCACCGGCACACGGCCACAGCCATATGGTGCATTCATTCCCGTGATAGGGGTGAATACTGCCATTCAAGGTATGTCCGGAAAACAAAACGCAATGCTCGGCATGAACGCTGCGCTGAAGATCAGTCGTCATGCGAGAATTTACGCTCAGTTTGGCGTGGATGATTTCAAAAATGATAGATTCGCGTGGCAAGCAGGATTCAAATATTTTGATCTTGGTTTAAAGAACCTAGACGTTCAAATAGAGTGGAACAATATTGGCGACTATTTCTATGCAAGTCAGTATGAACTGCAGAGTTACTCTCATTTCAATCAACCACTTGGGCACCCTACAGGACCTTCGACCAATGAGATACTCGTAATCCTTAACTACAGGTATAATCGACTTTTCGCTCAGTTGAAGGTGAACCAACTAATGCACAGCACCGGAACTGAAGGAGACTGGTCATCTGACCCTGAAAATGTTGTTGAGTACTTTGAAGCATGGCCCCAGAAAACCGTCCTTCAAGCCGATGCAGAGATTGGAGTTCTTTTTAACCCGAAAACAAATTTTCAGATTCTCGCCGGCTACACAAATAGAAGAGAAACAATCGATTACAACCATGTTGAAGATGTGAAAGGCCAGACATCATTTTTATATCTGGCCCTGCGCACCAATCTCATCAACCGCTATGCGGATTTTTAAGTACCTTTGGCCGGAAATCATCATGAAAGTGATGTAGTGGAACTTTAAGACCTTAGCGTAACGTGTCAGAGATAATCAGAGAACTACTTGGGTGTTTTGGAACAGCGTTTTTCCTGGTGTTAATCGCTACGCCTTCGCTCATCAAGGTTGCAAAGCTCAAACACCTAGTCGACGAGCCAGGTGACGCCAGAAAACTACATCGCCGTTCAATTCCTACGATTGGAGGCATCATGATATTCGCCGGCACTATTATCGGCTACAGCCTTTGGTTTCCATCTAAGGAAGGCTGGGTGCTTGGTGAAAACTATTTCCCAATTGAAGCTTTGAATGAGTTCAAGTACCTCGTGGCTTGCATGTTCATACTGTTTTTCCTTGGTTTGAAAGATGATATTATCGGTGTTTCGCCAACGAAAAAACTCATCGTTCACTTTGTTGTTGGCTTCATTCTCGTTTATGTCGCCGACATCAGAATCACTCAATTCTGGGGACTTTTCGAGGTGGATCACCTTCCTGATTGGCTAAGTCTCACATTATCGCTATTTGTCTATATCGTGATTGTCAACTCCATAAACCTGATAGATGGTGTGGATGGATTAGCTGCAGGAGTAGGATTAATTGCCAGTCTCGCATTTGCATTTTGGTTTTACAGAACCGGAGACCAACCGCTTGCACTTCTAGCAATGGGACTTGGAGGATCGCTACTCGGATTTTTGATCTATAATTTTCAACCCGCGAAACTATTTATGGGCGACTCAGGCTCACTCATCATTGGACTCGTGCTATTCGTGCTTGCCGTGAAGATGATCGAGTTTCCTGTAAAACGAATGTTGATTACAATGAATGCTGTGCCAAAGCCTGTACTTGCCATGGCTATCCTTGCATATCCATTGATTGACACACTTCGTGTTTTCATCATCAGAGCGGCACGAGGTAGATCGCCATTTTCAGCCGACAAAAACCACATTCACCATAAGCTGCTGTCCATGGGTTTGACACACAGACAAACTTCTCTCGTCCTCTACGGCTTTTCGATTTTTATAATACTGCTTACCTTCCTTACTCCACCTTACTCCCCCAATATCACCTTCCTGATAGTGATGACGGTGGCAATAGTGAGCCTTAACTCTGTCTTCCTCTTTAAGAGCAAAAAATAATTTTGCGGTCTTTTTAGTAATTGAAATTAGGCACAGCGTAGGCCTTCACCATTTTGTCATCTATTGCTTTGGGCGATAGAATCACCAATCGCTCCATCACGTTTCTGAATTCGCGCACGTTGCCACTCCACTTCAATTCCTGAAGGGCTTTTATTGCGCCAGAAGTAATTTCCTTTCTAGGCTGGCCATATTCTTCCGAAATCATTCCAAGGAAATGATCTGCAAGCAACGGTATATCTTCTTTGCGCTCGCTTAGCGACGGCACACGAATCACGATAACAGAAAGTCGGTGATATAAGTCCTCTCGGAAATTTCCAGCTTCAATTTCTTTTCGTAAATCCTTATTGGTCGCAGCAAAAACGCGAACGTTTACTTTAAAATCTTTGTCGCCTCCTACGCGTGTGATCTTGCTTTCCTGTAAAGCACGCAAAACCTTGGCCTGAGCCGATAGCGACATGTCGCCGATCTCATCAAGAAACAAAGTACCATTATCGGCCAATTCAAATTTGCCTTGTCTCGTCTTAATTGCAGAAGTGAATGCACCCTTTTCATGACCGAACAGCTCACTCTCGATAAGCTCAGATGGTATGGCTGCGCAGTTCACCTCAATGAATGGCCCACCCGATCTTTCACTTTTTTCATGCAATTGTCGGGCGACCAACTCCTTTCCAGAACCATTGCCACCAGTGATTAGAACACGCGCCTCGGTAGGCGCTACTGTGTCGATCATTTTCTTGATTTCAGAAATCGCATTGCTTTCACCCACGATATTTGAACCAAGTGTTTTGTTGACTTTCTTACGAAGTGTTTTGGTTTCCTTTTCCAGGGTATGCTGATTGCTGGCATTGCGGACAGTCACCAGAATTCTATTGAGGTCAAGAGGCTTCTGAATAAAATCATAGGCGCCTTTCTTAAGAGCATCAACTGCAGTTTCTACACTTCCATGACCGGTGATTATGACAACGGGAGCCTCAACACCTTTTTCCTTGAGCTTCGTGAGTACTTCGATGCCATCCATGCGAGGCATTTTAATGTCACAAAAAATGATGTCAAAATTCTCCTTTTCAACAACCTTGAGTGCTGTTGGTCCATCCTCCACTTCGGTTACTTCAAACGACTCATATTCCAGAATCTCTTTGAGTGCTTTGCGGATTGCTGGTTCATCATCAATGATCAGAATTTTAGCCATGTGGATTGTTTTGTTCAGCCGCGAAAATAGGATGTTAAACGCAACTATGCATGATCTCCAAAAAGCGATGGACGATGCTTGATTTCCGATCATTCAACCATTTTATAAGGAACAGCTCTATGTTATCTATGAAAAATTCGGAAAAACCAGAACAAACTTGGTGAAGACCCGTAGGAACGAGGTCGATCACCACGACTGCGATATTACTATGTTCAAAAAATCGAACGTCCTCATTCAATTGATGCTTGCCCCGATGCTCATTATTGTGGCATCGATGCTATTCGACAAGTCGAATATTCGCTCGGAAGGCAAGTACAACCTGGGTCACAAAAGCATATTATTCTTTGAGGATAAGGAAAATAGTTTGAGTGTGGCCGAGGTGTTAAATCAAAGATTCGATTCACTTCCCAATGGCAGCGAAGATCCCAACTTCGGATTTAACAAATCCAATATCTGGCTAAAACTAAAACTTGACCCACATAACATTTCTCTTAACACAGAAATTATGCAAGTGGGCAATCCATTGCTCAACACACTTGAACTTTACGAGATCACAGAAAATGGTCCTGTATTAATGACACGAACAGGCGACAATTATGCATTTGCAAAACGTCCGATTGAACACAGAAACTATCGTATTCCAATTAAGATAAACCCTGAGCGAACGACAGAATATATCGCGCTCATCAATAGTGGTGGTGAACAACTTTTAGCCCCAATTTCACTATGGTCAAAAGAAGCACTGGAGTCAAACGATTATCGAGATAATCTATACCGAGGAATTTACTTTGGACTTATTGGGTTTGTATTGTTATTCACGCTTTTTTTATTTCTGAGATTAAGAGAAAAATCATCGTTGTATTATGTGAACTACAACATGAATTTGATGCTGTTGCAGGCCGCCCTTAGTGGATATACTTTTCAATTCATATGGCCGGAAAGCCCTTATCTGGCAAATGTTTCCACTCCACTTTTCGCATCACTTTCTATTTGGGCTTTGTTGCGATTTGCTCAAAATTTTCTTGAACTAGCAAAACATTATGAAAGGATAAACAAGGTTTTCAGCGCAGTTGGTTATATCGTGCTTGCGAATGCCGCTTTGTCACTTATTCCTAATACCGCCGCATTCATGACCAGTGTTATTACCATAAACGTAATAGCTTTGCTGTTGAATTTTGCCATTATTCCCGTGGCTGTTGGCGTGCTTAAGAAAGGATTTAAACCTGCAAAATTTTTCTTGATTGGATTTATAACACTTGTATTTACTGTGTTCGGTTTTATCGCAACCAATCTTGGTATCATCAAGAGTGAATTCTATGCTGAATATGGTTTATTAATCGGCAGCGCTGTAGAGGTAATTCTGCTTTCTTTCGCTGTCGTAGATCGATTTAGAAGTTTCAAGGAACAAGCCATTGAAAGTTTGAAAGAACTCAACAAATTGGAACGAGAGCAAAATGAAACACTTGAAAAAACCGTAGTTGAGCGTACCCAAGAGATTTACAGGCAAAAAACGGAACTTGAAATTCAGAAAGAAGAAATCATCAGTAGTATTCGTTACGCAGAAAAAATTCAGAAGAACCTACTTCCTTCGGAAAATGAAATCAACTCAGAATTTCCTGATTCGTTCGTCTATTACCAACCTAAAGACATTGTTAGTGGTGACTTCTATTGGATCGGCAAAAGCAGATGGAACGGGGTATCGAGTCCTGCACATGACATTGCCTTAATAGCTGCGGGGGATTGCACCGGTCATGGTGTTCCGGGTGCAATGGTATCTGTGCTTGGTTGTAATTTATTGCGTGAATCGCTACAGCAGCAACCAGAGGCCGTGCCAGGCGAACTTCTGCAATTCATTGATACACGCCTCAAACAAACGATGAGCATGCATGAAGGCATGAATGCAAGTGATGGAATGGACATGGTGCTTTGCGCACATCAAAAAGACACCAATGAACTGCACATCGCTGGAGCTAATAATCATGCATTAATTTGGGACGGCGAAGAATTTCAAACCGTCAGAGGCTCTGCGCGACCAATCGGTGGTCATGCGCATCAAGCGTCAATAACATTCGAAACAAAAACTGTTCAATTACAACCAGGCAACGTGGTGTATCTTTTCACTGATGGCATCGCTGATCAATTTGGTGGAGAAAAAAACAAAAAACTCAAAACATCAGGTGTAACAAGCTTCTTAAGGACTATTATTAATGAGCCGATGCTTGAACAAAAAGAAAAACTACATCAGTTCTTTTATACATGGAAAGGTGAAACAGAACAAACCGATGATGTTTGTGTAATTGGATTCCGTGTCTGAATAATTCTAGGTTCTGATTATTTCATTCTCAATTCAAAGAAAGCCTTCCAGCTTTTATAAATCTTTTCTTGAAATATTCAGATTTTTCCAATTCTTCAATGATCACACCTGCCTGAACCGTCGCATGAATCATCTTGATCTGATCCCCGTCTACTTCCTTGACTATAGCCACGTGGCCAATCTTATTTCCTGAAACTTTTCTACCTGAAAAAAACAACAAATCACCAGGCTTGACTTTTTTCAACTTAACGGTTTTGCAAATGTCACCTTGAGTGCCGCTACCATGAGGAAGGTCGACACCGAACTTACCATAGACGTGCCTCACAAATCCCGAACAATCAAAGGTTTTAGGACCACAGCTTCCGTAGCCATATCTGCAGCCAATGAATGTTTCTGCATAATTCAACACACTGTCGATCAATTCTCTCGGATTAAGATCTACAACAATAGAATCTATTTCCACCTCCGATCGGAGTGAATCCTTTTGACCAAAACCAACAAAATTGCCAGCCAAAAAAACCAACAGAAACAGCGCCTTCTTCATGCCGCAAAGATAGTTTTATTCAATTCAATAATCGTTACAGACCATAAACGATCGTGCATACATCAATTGGTATGTTGGAATTCATTCGATTTGTTCATATTCAGAAAAAAAATCTTCATTCCGATAATTTATTTTCGCGGAGTGAACAAACAAGTAGACTTTCTCTCCGAACTCAATGATGCTCAGCGTGCAGCAGCGGCGCACATCAATGGTCCACTCATGGTTATTGCCGGCGCAGGTTCAGGTAAAACACGAGTGTTGACCTATCGCATAGCACACCTTATTCAGCAAGGCGTTGATCCATTTCAAATTCTGTCACTCACCTTTACCAATAAAGCCGCCAAGGAAATGAAAGCCAGAATAGGCAAGCTTGTAGGTGAACACGAAGCGCGCAATATCTGGATGGGAACCTTCCACTCCATTTTTGCGAGGATTCTTCGCATGGAGTGTGATAAAATTAACTACCCAAGAAATTTTTCCATCTACGACACGGCAGATTCAAAAAATCTTATCAAGGATATCATCAAAGAAATGGGCCTTGAAGACAAAGTGTACAAACCGGGTGTGGTCTACAATAGAATTTCCTCTTGCAAAAACAACCTCATCTCTGACAAGGATTATAGTAACGATGCTGTAATAATCTCAGAAGATAAGTCGACCGGAAAACCTAGAATGTCGGAAATTTATACAGCGTATAATCAACGCCTATTTAAATCCGGCGCAATGGATTTCGATGATCTGCTCTTCAAAACAAATGAACTGCTGCGTGATTTTCCAGATGTGTTGCACAAATATCAGCACAAGTTTCATTACATACTTGTAGACGAGTATCAGGATACAAACTTCTCGCAATACCTCATCATAAAACAACTTGGCGCCGCATTCGAAAATGTATGTGTTGTAGGTGATGATGCGCAAAGTATCTATGCCTTCCGCGGGGCCAACATTCAAAACATTCTGAACTTCAGAAAAGACTATCCAGAATTCTCGCTATATAAACTGGAACAAAACTATCGCAGCACCAAAACCATCGTTGAAGCCGCCAACAGCATCATTTCAAAAAATAAAGATCAAATTAAAAAAGACGTCTGGACAGAGAATGAAAAAGGCTCTGCGATTAAAGTGCATCGCTCACTGACAGACAATGACGAAGGAAATTTTGTTGCTAATCAAATTTATGATATCAGAGCAACTGAAGGTGCGAATCCTTCTGAGTTTGCAATCCTCTATCGCACAAATGCCCAAAGCCGATCGTTTGAAGAAGCTTTGCGCAAGCTAAACATTCCGTATAAAATTTATGGTGGACTTAGTTTCTATCAGCGCAAAGAAGTAAAAGACCTTATCGCATACTTCAGACTCACTTGTAATCACAACGATGAAGAATCACTCAAGAGAGTCATCAATTATCCAAAAAGAGGAATAGGCGACACGACCATCAATAAACTTGTTGTCGGAGCGGCAGAGCGGCAGATCAGCGTTTGGGAGATGATCGAACGTGCGCCTGAAGTAGGCCTTTCAGGAGCAGCGATGGTAAAAATTTCGGAGTTCGTAACACTCATCAAAAGTTTTGCTGTCTATCTGGAATCAAAAAATGCATATGACCTCGGACATCAAATCGCCAGCGACTGTGGGCTGCTCAAAGAACTTTATTCAGACCGCACACCCGAAGGCGTTTCCCGCTATGAAAACGTGCAGGAATTGCTAAATGGTATGAAAGAATTCAGCGATAAAGTTGACCTTGAATTCCCAGAAAAAATAAATACCATGAGCGACTTTTTGATTGACGTTGCTCTGCTGACGGATGTGGAAAATGATGATGCCAACGAAGAAGGAAAAGTGTCAATGATGACCATTCACTCAGCCAAAGGTTTGGAGTTTCCTTATGTCAACATCGTAGGTCTTGAAGAAAATCTTTTCCCTTCTCAACTAAGCATTAACTCAAGAGAAGAACTTGAGGAAGAAAGAAGACTTTTTTATGTAGCACTAACACGTGCAGAGAAAAAAGCGACTTTAAGTTATGCGCTAACAAGATATCGCTGGGGTCAACTTCAATATTGTGAGCCATCAAGATTCATAGAAGAAATCGACGAGGAATTCCTCGACATGCCAGCACCTGAAAGAAATGAAAAACCTCAAGCAAAATCATTCGACTTTCAAAATGAGAGAAGTAGTTTCTTTGGCAAAGACGCTCCTGTGAGAAGGGCTTATCAACCTAGAGAAAAACAGAATGCACCTTCTACACCTGTTGCCCCGCCTGTTGGTTTCAAAAAAATGACGCATGTATCACAAGCGGAAATTGGCGGTGGCGACTTTGCCGATGCAAGTCAAATTGATGTTGGCGTAGAAGTACTTCACGAGAAGTTTGGCAAAGGAAAAGTGATCAGTATCGAAGGCACATCACCGGATAAAAAGGCAACAATATTTTTCCCTTCAGCTGGTCAAAAACAATTGCTGCTGAAATTCGCGAAATTGAAAGTTGTTTAAATCATTTCTCGGTATCACTTACTTTTGAATTGTGAAGACTTTCTATAATACACTCATGGACAACAAAGCGCTTGGCCAAAAAGCTATAGCCGTTTTGATTGACCCTGATAAAGTCACAGATGATTCCGAACTCAAATCACTACTCGACCTTATCGAGCATAGCCGAGTGGATTTTGTATTCATCGGCGGAAGTCTTTTGGTTTCGAATAATTTTCATGATTGTGTAAGGAAAATCAAACAGGCGTGCAAAGTGCCTGTAGTGCTTTTTCCGGGTAGTCCGTCGCAAATCAATGAAGAAGCTGATGCCATTCTTTTTCTATCGCTGATTTCCGGAAGAAATCCCGAACTGCTCATAGGCCAGCATGTAATTGCCGCTCCAAGGCTCAAAAAGACCAAACTTGAGATCGTGCCCACAGGTTATATGCTTGTGGATTGCGGCCGGGCTACAACCGCATCATACATAAGTCAATCTTTTCCGCTGCCATACGACAAACCCGAAATAGCTGCGGTCACAGCCATGGCTGGTGAAATGCTCGGACTTAAATGTTTTTACTTAGATGGCGGAAGTGGCGCTGAAAAACCGGTATCCGCAACTATGATCAGTGAAGTAAAAAAAGCAATCTCCGGACCAGTTATCGTTGGTGGTGGGATCAGAACGGAAGAGCACGCCCGCTCTGCCTTTCATGCAGGAGCCGACCTGATAGTGATTGGCACTGCGTTCGAAAATGAACCTGAACTGCTTTTCTCTATTGCTGGTTCAAGAACAGCCTGATCGTCTATTTCTTATCGTTTTCACTGATTTTCCTCATATCCCTGAAGTCAGGATTGCGCTTTCCAATTGTGAAAACAACATTAGATTTGACTCAAAATTTTATCGTATGATCAGACGACCATTTAATCTCAAAGGATGGATAGAAGAAAACCGTGATCTTCTCAAACCACCGGTTGGTAATAAAAATCTTTACAAAGAAGCCGGCGACTATATCGTCATGATCGTGGGTGGACCGAATGCAAGGAAAGACTATCACTACAACGAAACTGAAGAGTTGTTCTATCAAATCGAAGGCGATATTGAGGTGGGCATTCAGGAAGATGGTAAAGCAGTAGACATAGTGATCCGCGAAGGAGAAATGTTCCTCCT
>Ga0075163_10003007_pt1 | contig 22704 bp, 19 predicted proteins | sample JI1023141ADNA_FD_71478 | JGI IMG/M metagenome (GOLD analysis project Ga0075163, IMG submission 71478) | Wastewater effluent complex algal communities from Wisconsin, to seasonally profile nutrient transformation and Carbon sequestration -... | ecosystem: Engineered > WWTP > Effluent > Algae... | reverse complement strand
TGCTCCATACAGAATTGTTTATCCGGCGCAAAGCCTTTTGCAGCTCGCTGGCGGGGCGCAGGACTCCGTTGTGATAGAAGTGCTTCCCACCGACGCGCAAGTCCCTGACGTGCCTCTGAGGGGCTTTCTGCGGCTGAGTTATAGCAATGTAACTGCTCCCTGCTCTCTCAAGCCTGATAGCGTAGCACTATTGGTTACGCCGACGGGTCCAATTGCTATGCAAGCACGTATCTGGTTGGATACCTTGCGCGATGTGAATATGCTCCGCGACACCAGTATTCGTCTCTTTGGGCAGGTTATCGGCACGGCAATTAACCGCGTGGATAATTTCACTGCCGCTTTTAAGATTCGACGGGGAATGTTCTACCCTCGTGCTGAAGCAATTACTTCGCCGTTTGGCACGGTGCGACTTGACACGAACCGTGCTGATAGTCTTGACCGCTTTGTCGTGATGACTATTCCCAATGTTCGCCTTTTGTCCACGACGACTCTGATTGCGACGATTGGCGGCACTCCCATTGTTACCGATACGATGCGTAGTGCTTTTGAATGGGTGCTCACCAAAACAAGTTGGTCGCGGAAAGACAGCGTGTACGATGTCAGTCGCTATGGAAACGGGCTGATGGTAATGAATGTTGTCTTGCAGCAAATTGGCAATTCACTTGTTCCCCGATTGACCAATAATGCCGTGCAGCGCCGTACGATGGCTATTGTCAGCGTTTATCCTACTCCTGCGCGTGATGAACTGAGCATATCAGCGCACGTGCCTGAGGAGGGCGTTCATTCGGTGCAGATAGTCAATATGCTCGGCGAGCGTCTGCTCATGCGGGATTGGAAGCCGGAAGTACAAAGCAACGACCTTCAAAACGCTCCGCCATCTATCATTACTATTCCCCTTACGTCCCTTACGAGCGGAGTCTATGGCGTGGTTGTCGTCTCGCCGTCGGGCAAGCGTGTGTCGGCGATGATGACGATTCAGAAATAGTGCAATAGAAATGCCGTAAACACCCAATGAACACACAAGAGCTTCGTTTATACCGCGCGTCATCGTTGGCAATAGCATTGCTCTTGCTCGCCACCGCCTATCTGTGCGTTGGCTGTGCTAATGCCGTGCCGCCCACCGGTGGCGAGCCGGAGAAGACTACTCCTAAAATTGTTTTCACCGAGCCTGCGCAACGTGCTATCAATGTGCATCCACGCTATATTGCGTTGGAATTTTCTAAGTTTGTGCAGCAACGAAGTCAGGTGCAGCAAAGTCTTTTCCTTACCCCGCCCATCAAGGTAGAATACGTCTGGTCAGGAAAAACGATTTTTGTCAATTTCAAAGAGCCACTTGATTCTAACACCACAGTCGCTCTGACACTCGGCACACAGTACACGGACTGGGATGGCAATAAGCCCGAAGCAGCATACACGCTCATTTTCTCAACGGGTAATAAGCTGGATAGCGGTACAATTCGCGCCCGCGTAGAGACGGAGAAGCCGGACGGAATCACGGCATTTCTCTACCAACTCACTGATAAACCCGATACACTCAATCCTGCCACGACAAAACCCAAGTACAAAACCCAAGTCGGCTCGAACAAAACACTGGAGTTTCCTGCATTGGCAAAAGGTGCATATCGCCTGTTTGTACTCCGCGACGAATACCGAAATGACCTCATTGATAAAGGCACAGATGCTTTTGGTGCTGCCACTCAAGATTTGATGTTGCCAGAAGGCGGCACATCTGATGCACTCTTGCGTATAGCTCCGAAAGAAGACCTTACCCCTCCCCGTGTTTTCGATATTCGCCAACTTTCTGCGACGCGGTTTGCGGTCAAGTTCAGCGAAAAAATTCATCCTGCTTCGCTTCATCCTGCCAATTTTCTCCTTCGTGATTCGGCGGGAACTCTTGCTATGAACGAGTTGCCCCGCGTTACGGCAGTTCATTCTGACCTTAGCAATCCCGCTCTTGTGTACTGCTACACCGATAAAGTCTTGCAAACCGTGTCCACACGCCGCATAGACCGATGGCGCTTGGACGCTTCCTCTGTGCGCGATTCGGCTGGAAATGTTGTTGCCGATTCAGGAAAAACAGCATATTTCAGTATCCTAGCGAATGCGCCACCCGATACGCTTCTGCCGACGCTTGTACGGACACAGATTTTGAGTCCCAGAGCGCCTTCGCCATTTTCAGCACCTCTTTTAGCAGATAGTTCTCGGAATGTCCCACAAAAGCCTCGTATAGCCTTTACATTTTCTGCTGCGCTTGCTCTGACTGCAACGGGGGCTTCGGTGAAAGAAATTGTATGGGAAAGCGCTGATGGCAAACAGGTTGCTCACACAACCACCTTTGAGCAAGCAAATATGCTGGTTATGGAGCCATCGTCGGCGCTTGCGCCAAATGCGTGGTACACACTAGGATTCAGAGCGCAGGCGCTGCAAGCATGGCACGGTGCGCCACTGCGTGATTCAGTGGTGGTTCTGCGATTTCAAACTGAAGATGCCCGTGACTATGGCGGTGTGTCGGGAATGGTGCGGGATTCTGTGTTTGCCGTTTCTACTTCTGCGTACGTTAGCAGCACTACGGTTAGTATTGTCACAACGGGGAATGTGCAGAAAAGTGTTTCGACGCAAGTGGAGTATATTATCGTTTTAGAATCATTGTCGTCCTTGCAAGCGTTGCCGGGAACTGCTCCGAGCGGTAATGGTCAAAGTGTGCAGAATCAGGCAAGCCGACCACCAGGAACAGCATCGTCACCAGTAGCCACGCCGATAAGCCTACCATTTGCAGAACAGCGCTTTGAGGTGCGGCTCAAAAAGTCCGGTGCGTGGGAGTTCAGCAATATTCCGCCCGGTGCATACCGACTGACGGCATTTGTAGATACGAATGGGAACGGGCGCTATGACTACGGTTCCGCCTTTCCGTTTGTGCCCGCCGAGCGCTTTGTGGTATTGCAAGGCGAAATCCAAGTTCGTCCGCGCTGGACAATCGAAAATGTAATGGTTGTTGTTCCCTAAATTGTGCCCGTCATTCTGACGATTTTTGCTCGTCCTTCTCCTTCAAAATCACTGAAAAGAGCAAATGAAAAGTGCCTTTTGCTCAAATTTCGACGAAACACCCTCGAATCACATTCCACGTTTTTGTGCAAAAACGCAAAAAAAGTGCAAAAAAGTGCAAAAATCTTCAAAAAAATAAAAATAATTTCTTCAAAAAATTTCACAAAAAAAACGCTGTAAGTCATTGTTTTGATTTTTGTTGTGGCGTTTTTTTTTGAAAAAATTCAATGTTGCAACAACGATTGTAACGGGTTTTTCGTTACATCCGACACTAGCGCTGCCCTTGCTAATTATTTATATTTGCAACAGTTCAAAGTCAAAAGCGGTTTCCACTATTCAGCCCTTTGCGAACTCTTTCGTCTCCCCTTCATTTGAAGTGATGAACGTGGTAGAAATTGGTATGAAAATGCACAGCCTCTACAATTTTGTAGAGTTTCTTTGAGGGGAAATATTGTGCAGAATAGCGTGATAACCGAAGCAGAACTTGGTCTCAGTTCTGCTTTCTTTTTTAGTGCCTCTGCCGAGAAGCCCTCTAAACAAGAAATGCAACGCCGGCTTGCCACAAGTACAGCGCTGCATTGGAAAGATGCTCAAACAATGGTTGCTTTATTCCGTTCCGCCCGGAACATATAATTTCGACAGGGATTCGCTCTGCGAGATGGTTTCCAGGGCAGCTTGACCAATAAATTCTGCAAAGATATTATTCTCGTGCATATAATCGTTGACGAGGTCGGACATAGCGCTGGCGAAAAAGCGATAATCGTCGTGGCTCACAAAGGGGCGAAATGATTCAAAATCAATGCTGTTCCTAACGGACTCGGAAAGATTATCGTATAATGCTTGGCGAATATAAGTCTCTGAGACGTTAAGAATGGGGTGGGTGGTCATTGCTGCCATGGCGCGTAGAAAGATAGTACGACACTTAATTGATTGGAAGGCAAAATCGCAAAAAAATCGGACATTTCGCAGAAATTTTCCTTTGTGAATTCAAACTTCATTTGCTTAAACATTAAGCCAGTATGTTATTTTGAGCGCTATTCCGCGATTGCGTATCTTCCAGTACGTGGCATCGTAATTATCGGTATAGACCAGAAATACATCCGACATTGGTGCAAAGCGCCATTGCATACGGGCGTTGAGGTTGACGTTATTGATTTGGGTGTTGTATTGAAGGAATGTGGTAAAGAAAACCTCACGTGTGGGGGTAAATTCCACTTGCATACTCATCAGGGTCAATTCATTGGAATTGTACGGTTTGGGAAGTGTGATATAATCTTTCTGGAGATTGAGCGTTATCGAGCCCAAGGGTTGCAAACGATATGCCACCGATGCGTTGATACGGCTGCTCTGACCATTGAAATAGGTTCCTGTGCGAGCAGAGGCAAATAAAGTCAAGGGTGCACGGCGGTCGCTGGAAAAATCCATACCAATGACGTTGTAGTGGTAATCACCAATCGGCAGCGCTTTCTCGTCATCGCCCATGCCGCTTGCATCGAAGGGGCTTGTCAGTTTCGTAAAAATATCTCCTGCGAAAATTGATGTATTCATGGTGTTGGTGAAACTCACATAATAATACGCAAAATTCGCACGGTCGAGCGGCACGAAGCGCCCGGTATTGTCAAAATACCAGTCGCCCTCCACGCCCCAGCCATGCTCGTTGACAACATTTCGGTCGGTCGGGTAAAACACTTGGTTGAAGTTCGGCTGCACGCGCCATACGCCTTTGCGCGGCACAAAACCAACTTCGGGGTTGTAGTTTGAGCCGATATATTCATGATTCCAGTTGATATTCAGCCCCGGAACGTTATACTGAAGCCATCCTGCCGATGCAAACTGGTCGGGTTTGTTGATGGGGGTGAAATTCTGGTGATAAAAGAGTTTCCCCGACCAAACACCGTCATTACTCAAGAGATTAAAATCCATACCTAGAATGCGGTTGAAATCATTTCCTGCTTCTTGGTTAAAATTACTCCCCTGCCGATTGACGAAAATCATTCCGATATTCGAGCGCCCGAACAGCCGCCGTTGTGCCGCTGCAACGGTGTAATTCTGCGTTTCCAGCGTTTGTTCGGGTTTAGCGGAGGTTTGAATCGTCATGAGTCCCACGCGCCAATTATCATCAAGATTTCCGCTCAGACGCGCTCCCACGGGTATTGGGACATTTTGCCCATCGGACAAGCCGATTCGACGCGAGAAAAAGGGACGGATTTGTGAAAATCCATACTGTGCGAAAAGGTCGCTGTTTTCAATAAAAAACTGGCGCTGCTCGGGAAAAAATAGACTAAAGCGCTGCAAATTTGTTACCTGTCGGTCGGCATTGACGTTAGAGAAATCAGGAAAAATCGTAAGGTCAAGGTTAAGCGAGGGAGTAACTGCCCATTTTACGTCTCCGCCCAGATTCCATCGAAACTTTGTAAGGTTATCATCTTGATAATCATGGCTCACGATTCCTACTGCTGAAGGAATAATGCTCATATTCAACCCCCCTGCTTTGGGCGGTGTATCCCATTCGAGAATGCCGGTGTGAGCAAGGGAAAAAGAGTTGAAGTTAATCGGGAAGCGTGTCCAAGTAGAATTTTCGTTGCGTCCCCAGTCCCAGCGTACAACATTGATACGCCAGCGCTGACGACCACTTTCAAAGCGAATAGCACGAAATGGTATAGCCAACTCGGCAGTCCAACGGTCGTTTTCGGTGTGAACTTCCGAGAACCAGACATTATCCCACGACCTGTCCATGCCGAAGTTGCCGCCGTTTGCTACAAAGCCTTCGCACTGAACACCAACGGGCGAGACGCGAAAACCAAAACCATTTTGTCCTGTGCCGAGGGGGTCGAGAAGAATCATGACGCCATCGGATTCATCGGCAGCAAAGTCGCGCCGGAGTGATCGAAAATAATATTGTCCTGCAGTCGAATCAAAGCACGTGACGGAGAAGTACATATACTCGTCGTCGTACAACGCACGAGTTTCCACTTGGCTTCGTGCAGCAAGGGAATCAGTGGGGTAGTGCTGAAAAAAATTATTGATGAAGGGTGCTTTTTTCCATGCCTCTTCGGTGGGCTTGCCGTCAATAGTGATTTTCCCTGAAGCTCGCGTAATGGACAAAACGTAATTGTCAAATACAGAGGCTTGAACGCTGTTTCCTTGTTGTGCGGAAGCAGACACTTGTGCACAAAGAGCAAAGGACGTTGCCACGTGTAAAAAAACGATTGCTGTGATAATACAACACCAACGAAGAAAATGCAATAATCCCACTGTAACACCCTTAGAAGAAAATCGTGGTAGTAAAGAATAATCAGAATGTGGAATATGCAGAGCAAACCGACAACTCTGAGGTTGAAAACTGAGAAGTGTTTGTGCTATACGTTGGCAGAAGTGCAAAGTTACAGCGAATTATTCGCTCATCTGTGCCCCGTACACAGCTTCAATATGCGGCTTCTCAACAGTCCAATAAAAAATCCACACGCAGGCTTGATTGAATGCAACCAATACTAAACCCAGCAGTGAAGCTGCCACGAGCGCCGAGCCGTAGCCGTGCAGATGCCCAACACCGTACATAGGATTACGAAATACTTTGTACGGTCCTGCAACACGAAATTCCCCGACAGGACGGCGCAAAAACAAGTCGCGGTAGTAGTACGTGTCAATGCCGACGATATACGTTGCCCAAGTTTTTGCTGGTAATCCTATGAAAGAAAGTAAAAAGCCACCTAAGGTCAGTGCATAGCTCGGTGCGAAGGCGTTCAGTACCCCTGCCGATGCTGTGCAGGCAAGAGCTATACTTGCACCGTTGTGAAAAAAAACAAATGCCATCAGGGCTTCGTAGCGCCGAAATCCCTCCTCCTCGCCAAAGCGAGCAATGAAGCGCTGCGACCAGCCGTTAGGCGCAAACATTCCAAACAGTAGCACATAGTGAATAAGGGTTGCGGCGGCGAAATACCACAGAGCAATCGTAAGATTATTCAATAACGTCAGGTAAATATACAACGCCAGCGAAAGCAGTATGGACAAGCCCCGTGCAAACGTCATGCGCCGCAAAATAATACCACTCATAGCAAGAAGAATTTCAAGAATAGAGCCAAGCCGACGAACAAAAGGAGGCATAAAGGATGAGTGATTATGAATGAGCGGTTGTGAAAATAGAAGTTTTGGTGAACAGCAAATCAGTGAATATCGAATTGGTTAATAGTAAATCGGCGAATAGCGTTTACTTGAGAAATTTTTTGGCAAGTTCGGGTGTAGGAACGCGGCAAGCATCTGTTCTACCGAAGTACCGATAACGGTGGCGGGCGATAAAACGGTACACGCCATCTCGCAGAAAGGCAGGTATAATCAGCCCCACAACCGCCAAACGCCAAATGCCACCAAGCGCTGCGCACGTGCGAAGAACAGCCTCAGAGTGTGTAGTGAAACGCCCTTTCGACCAAAGTACAATCGTCGAAAGGTCATCGGGAGAGATGTTTTTATCTTCGCGCATTGTGGCAAATGTTTCACCCTGAAGTGGCGCGAAATATAAGTGGTGATGCGTGTCGCGGTCAATGAGCCAATTCACCGCGCCGTTGCAGAGATTGCAGACCCCATCGAAAAAAACGATAGTCTTTGCGTCAAGATTCTGCGGGGATTTTGGCATGGTGCGCTTTACTGAAATTATGCTGCAAGCCATGATAAAGCTGCATTTGCAAGCAAAGCAGCGCCGACAGGAAGGGCATTTTCATCAAGAATGAATTTGGAATTGTGCAATCCCGGAGTAAACTCCAAATGCGGCGGACGAATGCCTAGCATCCAAAATGTTCCCGGAATTTCCTGTGTGTAATACGCAAAATCCTCACCCCACATTTTAGGCTCAAAATCTTCCACGTTTGCTGCACCAAGAAGACTTTCCGAGGTCTGGCGGGCAAAGCGTGTGGTTTCGTTATTATTCACAAGCGGCGGATAACCACGTTCAATGCGCAGTTCGGAGCGCCCTCCGCCATAGAGTGGCGAAGAAGCAAGAGCCGCAGAATGTGCCTCGATAGTGCGGAGAGCCTCTTCGCGCCATGCTTGATTCATCGTGCGGAGCGTACCCGAAAGTTCGACCACGTCGGGAATGACATTGGTTGCATGACCGCCGTGAATGGAGCAAATCGAAAGTACACCGGGCGCAAAAGGGTTCAAACGCCGTGAAATCAATGCTTGCAGTTGCGTGATAAGATTCGCTGCCATGAGCACAGGGTCTGTGGCTTTATGCGGTTGCGCGGCGTGCCCGCTGTTGCCGTGAATTTTCCAATAGAGTTCATCGGTAGAAGCCATCATCATGCCACCGACAAAAGCTGCCGTTCCGCAAACGGCATCAGGATTGACATGCTGCCCGAAAATAACTTCGGGTCGTGGGTTTTGTAGGACACCTTCGCGAATCATAATGGAAGCACCGCCGGGGGACATTTCTTCACCGGGTTGAAAGATGAGTTTGATGACGCCGCCAAGCGCCGATGCGCTGTCTGAGATTTCGCGCTCTTTTAGTATTTGTGCCGCACCCAGCAGCATAGCGGTATGGGCATCGTGTCCGCAAGCGTGCATGATTCCGGGCTTTGTGGAGGCATATTCTACGCCGGATTCTTCGTCAATGGGGAGTGCGTCAATATCTGCCCGAAGCGCCACGCACCTATCGCCTGCGCCAATATGCGCCACCACGCCTGTTTCTGCCATTACCTGAAAAGGAATATTTAGTTCCGCTAATCGCGCCTGAATAAATTTGCTCGTTTCGTATTCCTTGAATGACAATTCGGGGTTACGATGAAGAGTGCGCCGGATGGAGCGCATTTGCTCATGTGCGGCGTTGGCGGAGCGGATAAGGTCGTGGTGGTGCATGATTGGTGTTGCTTTTATCGTTATTGTTTCACAAGTTCGACATTGCCTTTGAATTCGACCATATCGCCGACGACAAGACCATTATTATCAATTTTTTTGCTCCATTTTACGCCGTAATCTTGACGGTTGATTTGCCCTGTTACCTTGAAGCCTGCGTGGAGTCTGCCCTTGCCGTCTTTGACAACGCCGCCGAATTTTGCGTCAAGCTCTACCGGTTTGGTAATGCCGTGCATAGTGAAATCGCCGACAAGTTTGTATTTGTTATCGCCGACTTTTTTCAATTCTTTCGATTTGAATGTAATGGTTGGGAATTTCTCTGCCTCAAAAAAGTCAGCGCTTTTGAGGTGATTGTCGCGGTCTTTGTTGTCTGTGTTGACGCTTGCGACTTGGATAGTTACATCTACTTTCGCGTCGGTCAAGTCTTCTTTGTCGGCGAGAACAGCGACATCGAAGGAATCAAATTTACCTTCTGCCTCAGCCACAACCATATGGCTTACCGAGAAACTGATTTGGGAGTGTGTGCGGTCAAGTGCCCATTTGCCTGTTTGTGCAAAAGCATTTGCGCCAAGAGTTACTGCCACGACAAGTGCAGCCAAGAGAGTGCGTTTCATTCAACGAGTCCTTCAAGAAAATAAAAAAATGGTGAAAAGATACTTCGTACAATCGTAGCGTGGAAATTCCACACCGAGAGCTTACAGTAATGTTGTTTCATATTCCATATACTCTGCCGTAGCGCGGGCTTTATCGCGTCCGAGGAGCTTTGCGACGATGTGCAGCGATGCATCTATGCCCGCTGAAATACCACCGGATGTGATAATACGTCCATTCTCCACGAAGCGTGTGTCTTGCCAATCACCCTCCACCCACGTTGTATTTGGCGCAAGTTCGCGCATATCAGCAAATGCTTCATGGTGTGTGGTAGCGGTCAAGCCATCCAGCAAGCCTGCTTTGGCAAGAATACGTGCGCCGGTGCAAACGGACATAACGACTTCGGCGTGTGGAGCGTGCGCCTTGAGCCATTCGATAATGGCGGGGCGCATCATTGCTTGCTTGGAGCCAATTCCGCCCGGAACAATGATAATATCGGGTTTTGGTGCATCTTCGAGGGTATGAGCCGGAGTAACAGTGAGTCCGTTGCGGGTAGTGATACTACGTGGTTCCTCAGCGAGAGTAAAGACGTGCAAATGTTTATAGCCGTTTAATTCGGCGGTAACAGAAAAAACTTCAAATGGTCCGGCAAAGTCCAGCACTTCTACGTCGTCGAAGAGCAGAATTGCCACACCGAGGCGCTCAGAATCGCGGTCAAGTGCTTGCATGAATACACGTAATGGTTGAGAAAAAAAATGCGTACAAAAATAGCGAAAAGTTACCGACAATGCCGATGAGAAATCGGTCAGAATAATACAAAAGCCGCACCAAGAAAGATATGGTGCGGCTTTTGAAGGATTTGATAATTTCTTAACAATCTACATTTTGCTTCATTTTGCGAAGCGCTTCTTTCATAATGACCATACCTTCATCAACTTGGTCTTTGGTCAAGTTAAGAGGCGGACGGAAGCGGATGGAATGTACGCCGCACGCAAGCAGAATAACTTTGTGGTCGTAGCAAATACGACGGAACTCGTCGCGCTGCTCTGCCGTTGGTAAGTCGAAGGCAGCAAACAAGCCACGTCCGCGAGGATTCGTGACCAGATTCGGGAATTCATCTGCCATTGCACCAAGCTGCTGCACGAGATATGCGCCGACAGTCGCCGCATTCTGTACCATGTTCTCTTCTTGGATAATCTGCAAATACCGTGCAACGCGCACCATATCTACCAAGTTGCCGCCCCATGTCGAATTTATACGGCTCGGCACGTGGAAGACGTTGTCTTGAACTTCGTCCAGTTTGCTGCCGGCGAGCAAGCCGCAGACCTGCATTTTTTTACCAAAGGTCATAATGTCAGGCTGTACGCCAAGTTGCTCATGCACCCACCATGTGCCGGTGATGCCTACGCCCGTCTGAACTTCGTCAAAAATCAGGAGCGCTTCGTTTTCGTCGCACAGCTGGCGCACAGCTTGGAGGTACTCAGGGCGGAAGTGATTGTCGCCGCCTTCGCCTTGAATCGGCTCCAGAATCATGCAGGAGATATGGTCTTTATGCTCAAAGAACGCTTGTTTCATCTCGGCAAGCGACTGTTGCTCTAATTTGAGTGTATGCTCTACGTTCTCCGGCGTAAGCGGGAAGCGCATTGAGGGGTTCAAGACACGGGGCCAGTTGTTGAATTTCGGGTAGAATTTTACTTTTTTCTCATCCGTGTTGGTGAGGGTCATTGTGTAGCCTGAGCGCCCGTGGAATGCCTGAAGGAAGTGCATCACGCCGTGTCCGCGCTCGTGCTGATAGCCCTTGGCAAAATTCTTGCGAACTTTCCAGTCAAATGCTGCCTTGATGGCATTTTCATTTGCTAGAGCGCCACCTTCTACATAAAAGCTGTATTTGAAGTGTTTGGGCACGGCGATTTTGAAGAATGTGTCAACAAATGCTGCCATCTCTTCGGTGTAAAGGTCGGAATTGGACGGTTTATTGAGCGCGACCATCCCGAGATAATAGATAAACTCAGGGTCGGTGAGCTTCGGGTGATTCATGCCAATCGGCATGGAGGCAAAGCAGGTAAAGAGGTCAAGGAATTTATCGCCCGTCGCCGCATCGGTCATGTACGAACCTGTACTGCCGTGCAAGTCCAGTACCATATCGAAGCCGTCGGCGAGCATATGCTTGCGTAAGGTAGAATGGACTTGGTTCGCCGGAATATTCGACGGCAAAAACGAAGAGTGGTGCATCTTCTTGGTATGTGAGCCGTTACCGTTGGTAACAGGTGCGGTTTTGGTTGTGGACATATCTGTTCTCCGTTGAGAAAATGGTATGAAAATGAAGTATATGCAATCAGGTTATGAATCAAAAAGCGGGTAAGGAAGCGCTGATTATGCTTTCCATGAAAGACAGTTTTCGGAATGGGTACACCGATGCGAAAAGTCTATGCACTACAAATCAATGCAGAAAATCAAGATGGAATTCGGACAGACGCCGCAAAAGCACTTATGCAGCGAGGAGCGCCGTGGGGATGGAGCTGGCAAGGGAGATAATGAGAAGCAGATACGAACGCAAACGCTGGCTGCTCAAAAAAGAGCCGCCGCGAATTGTACCTTTGACGCTATTCTGAGCGCCGTTAAGACGAGAAGATGTGAGTGTTCGTATTCTCATAAATACAGATGGTAGTAAAATGTGCGGCAATATAGCAATTTTAGCGGATATTTCCAATTGCGAAGAAAGTGTTAAATTAGGTAAGGCACAATATCAGCATTTCGCAATATCAAGAAAAACGCTAGATTTGTGGCACAATAACAATGTTTACTTTTCTTTTTTTGAAATCCTCCAATGGCAACAGCAATCACACGTCCCGAAAGCACGGAGTATCCTAAATATTATGCAAATTACATTGGCAAGGTGCAAGGCAATGACCTTTTCGCTGCTATGCAAGCCACACACCGCGATACACAGGCATTGATAGGTTCGCTCACCGAAGAGCAGTTGCGCTATCGTTATGAAGAAGGCAAATGGACAATTAAAGACATTATTGGGCACTTGATTGATGCAGAGCGCATATTTGCGTATCGGGCGCTCTGTTTCGCTCGCAAAGACAAAACCGACCTTCCGGGGTTTGACGAAAACGAATACGTTCCGGCATCGAATGCTAATAAGCGTAATATTCACGACCTTCTCGCAGAATTTACCGTCGTTCGCGCTTCCACGTTATCTCTTCTCAAGAGCTTTTCTGAAGAAATGCTAACGCACATTGGAACAGCGAACCATAATCCTATTTCCGTCCGTTCCCTTGCCTACATTATCGGCGGACACGAAATGCACCATCTTGCCGTCATTAAAGAGCGGTATCTCAAGTAAATTGGTATATCACAAGTTCGATTGAGACTGACGACCACCATTGAAATCAATATATTTCTTTTGCCCTCAAGTGTAAGGAATTATGCAGCCTACTACTATTAAATCAACATCATCGGTTCTTCATCATCCGACAGCAATTATCTCGCCCGGAGCCACACTTGGCGCAAATGTGCGCGTTGGTGCATTTACTATCATTGAAGACGGTGCTGTTATTGGTGATAATACGGAAATTCGTTCTTCGGTAGTTATTTACAGTGCCGCCCGCATTGGCACGGACTGCGTGATTCATCCGGGCGCAGTTATTGGTGCCGAGCCGCAGGATTTGAAATTCAACGGCGAAGCAACTCTTGCTCTCATCGGCGACAGAACGGTGATACGAGAGTGCGTAACGATTAACCGAGGGACGGACGCGAGCGGCGAAACGCGCATCGGGAGCGATTGCCTGATTATGGCATACTGCCATGCGGCGCATGATTGCGTTGTGGGCAATCACGTCATTATTGCCAATGCGTCCCAGCTCGGCGGGCACGTGGTCATTGAAGATTATGCCATTATCGGTGGTGTGGCAAAAATTCATCAATTTTCTAAAATAGGTAAGCACGCAATGGTGGGCGCGGGAACAAAAATCGTGAAAGATATACCGCCGTTTGCACTTGTGGACGGCATCCCGGCGCGTTTTGAAACAGTGAACAAAATTGGCTTAAAGCGTCGTGGTTTTAGTGATAGCGCCATTCAAGAACTGGAAGATTTCTATCAAACGATTCTTCGTTCCGGCTTGAACATTAGTGCCGGTATCACAAAATTTCAAGAGCGTGGCACGTTGCACACGGAAACGCTTGATTGCATTGCCTTCATCAAAACCTCAAAACGCGGCATTTGCCGATAACTTCTCTTGCCATTGGTCATTTCAATTCATCACTCATTATGTGCGGTCGCTACACCATGTTTCTCAAGCCCGAAGACCTCAAGAAGCGCTTCCGCGCAAGCGTTTCCGATGAGGTTGCCGAAAAGCTGGAAATACCTCGCTACAATCTCGCGCCAACCCAAGACGTACCGATTATCACCATGCAGAGTGGCGAGCGCGTTGCTGACATGGTTCGTTGGGGCTTGATTCCATCGTGGGCAAAAGACGAATCTATCGCTAGCAAACTCATCAATGCCCGTGCAGAAACGCTCTTGGAAAAGCCTTCCTTCAAAAATGCTTTCCAAAAGCGGCGTTGTTTGGTCATTGCCAATGGCTTCTACGAATGGAAAGCAGCGGTTCCGGGAGCACACCGTCGCAGTAAAAGTGCGGCAAAACAACCTATGTACATCCGTCTCAAAAGTGGTGAACCCTTCGCAATGGCGGGTCTCTGGGAAAGCTGGAAGAATCCTCAAACACAAGCACTTGTGCGCTCCTGCACGATTATTACCACCGAGCCAAACGACCTTATTGCTGCGCTGCATCACCGAATGGCAGTCATTCTCACTCCGGAGGATGAAGATGTGTGGCTGGATGAAAAACTTCCCGTGCAGGAACTGACAAAACTTTTACGTCCCTACCCCTCGGATGTCTTGGAAGCGTACCCCGTTTCGCACCGTGTTAATTCTCCTGCTATTGATGATTACTCACTCACAGAGCAAGTAGAAATTGAGCCGTTTGAGAGTGGGATGTTATTTTAACCACGTAATTTTGACGGATCCAGATATTCCTTAGATTGCCTTACAGCAAGGTCGGAGTGCATAGAAATTGTGAGGTAATGTTGTATATTAGAAACACGATTCGCAACCTTCTTTTTCCTTCACTCTCAAGGAATAAACGATGTCTGTAACACTGGATATACCGTCGCATATTTTGGAGCATGCCAGCAATTATGCTACGTCCAAGGGAATTTCTATGAATGACCTCATTATACATTTGCTGCGCCAAGAGACTGATGAATCTTTCTCGCCAACAGAGGTGCCAACTGTCGAAAAATTTGGCTTGTTTCTTGGTTCCGTGACGTATATGGCGGAAGATTTCAATGATACACCGGAGGAGTTTAGGGAGTATATCGAATGAGGATTCTTGTTGATACGCAAATATTTATTTGGATGTTTACCGAACCCAAACGTCTGCATCCAAGCATTATTAAAATTATGCGCCAAGCCCCATTACTTCTCAGTATGGCATCGCCTTGGGAAATGATGATAAAATATGCTATCGGCAAACTACATATCAACGCTGCTCCCGATATTGTCGTTGAAGAACATATTCGTCGCGGAATCATAACGATGTTGCCGATTGAACTCCGCCATATCGCAATGCTCCGCATCTTGCCCCAGCACCACCGCGACCCCTTCGACAGAATAATCATTGCTCAAGCAATAACAGAAAACATCCCCGTTGTCAGTAGTGATGCGGTGTTTGACGGTTACGGTGTGCGGCGTATTTGGGAGTAATCTCTACCCATCTGAAAGTAACTTCTTCCGATGGAACGCTACCCCGCCCGCATCCGCACACAATCCTCGCTCACAAATGCCCGCGCATCCTTGACCACATCTGGCAATCCCGGCGGCGTAATGGCTTCCCCACGTGCTTCGCGGGCAGCGCAATCGCGGTTCAGCGTCAGTAAAAATTCCAAGACATCATCTTTCGCTTTCATGCTGTACGCCGCACGGACAGACGCATCCAGCGCTTCTTGTGCATCGCGCAAAGGATGTTTACCGGGCGTTTCCAGACTGCGGTAAAGTTCCCTGAGACTCCAACCGTGCTTCTCGCAGAGTGTGTGCCGCAAACGCCGCAGTTCCACCGATGCCGATGCTACGGCTTGTACTTGCTTCAGCGTGGGGGCTTGCGCCCAAGGGAAGGTGTCCCACACTGATTCTGTGTTGTAGTTGAAATCTGCTTTGAGTGTTGTACATTTTGCCACAAACCATTTCCAATGAACAACGGACTGAATCACGCCAAACGAGTAATCATCAGCTAAGGCGAAGACCTGCACTTTGTCGTTTGGTCGAATATCCGTGCCGATAAACTCAAAAATGGGGCGCTTCGTTACTCGCGCACACGCAATGTAACGCCCAAGCGGGGCAATGCGGGAGAGCATTTCATTTCGCCCACGCCAAAATTTCCACCATTTTTTAAGATGTGTTTGGCGCGGACCAACTTCTTTCCCTGATGTGGTGCGCTCTTCATCTGCTTTAGCTTGCATAGCGGGCAAAACATACTTCTGCACGTGAGCAAAGGCTTTTCCATACTCTTGAGCCGCTAAAATATCGTCGCAGTGATTCAGGTCAATCGCATACCGCGAGGGCTGCGAATGCCATGCACCGACAAGTTCATCACCGATTAAATACGGATGCAGTACGGGTGCAGCTTTGGGGTCTTTTCTCATTTCCCGTGCCTCTTCCACACTCAGCAAAAAACCCTCGTGTCCGTGCGTCTGTCCTTGATAGCAAGCGTTGGCGGTGCTGTTGGCGCGAAGAATTGCTGCCGTCGTCACGTCGGTTTCGGGCGAAAGCGACGCTGAAATACGTTCCAAAGCATAGGTTTTCCAAGGGCTGTCGGCGTGGTCTCCCATCTGGAGCATGAGCGTTTTTGCTTGTTTGCGTTCTGCTTCCTGCGGTGCTTTCACCCAATTCACCACCGAGACATGAACCGCCGCATCACCGCTCCAAACCTGCGTTCCGACGGCATCGGTAATCACGCCGTCATTGGCAACGATGTAATCTAAACCGCCTTCGCGGGAATAATTTTGGCGAATGGTGTTCGTGCCGACCAGTCCAGCCCGTCCGCCTATGGGCAAGTGTTCATGCGCCTTGCGAAACCAATAGACACAATAATCCGCTCTTCCGGGAACGTCGGGGTACGCGCCGCGCAGCCGCGCAACGTAGTCCGCACCGAACTCCTGCGCCATATTGTTTTTTGCCTGAAAAGGCGGATTACCGATAATCGCGTCCGCTTCTGCCCACGGCGTGAAGAGCGCATCGGTACAGCGAATGTTGTCGTCAAGGTTTTCGAGTGGGAGTGCGTCGTCGGGGGCGAAGGTGGCTTGCTCACCGCTTTGGCGCTGGGTTTCAGCTTCGGTGATGGCAAGTTCTTTTGCCAAAAGCAGCGTGACTTTGGCAAGTTCGGTAGCAAAGGCGCTTTTGTCCATCCCGAAAAACTGCCGGACACTGACTTTCGAGGTTTGACCGATGCTTTCGCGGTGCGCGAGCGAGAAATTTGCAGCGTGTTTCGCCCACAGTTCGCGCTCCAAACGCTTCATTTCGCGGTAGGCGACGTAGAGAAAATTGCCACTGCCGCACGCGGGGTCGAGAACGCGGAAAGCGGCAAGTTCGCTAGCCGTCTCGCGGAGTGCGGCGGAGGTGTTCGCGGCTTCGATGCGCTCACGCCAGGGGCGAACAATCGTCGCCAAGACCACTTTTTGAATATCCGCCTCGCTGGTGAAGTGTGCGCCCAGCGCGTGGCGCTCGCCCGCATCCATGCTTTGCTCGAAGAGCGTACCGAAAATAGCGGGATTGACCTTGCTCCAATCTTGGCGGGCGGCAAATTGGAGGTGGAACAAATGCGCTTTTTGGAGTTCGAGGGGTTCGATACGTGAAAACAAACCACCGTTGAAATACTTCACCTCGCGGAAACGCCCACCCCGTGCGGCTTCGGGCGAGTTCATCTGCCGGAATAAGCCGCCAATGGCATCGTAGGAATGTGCGGGATTATTTTCTGATTCGGCGACGATTTCCGAAAAAATGCCGTCCGGCAGCAGTCCTAAATCTTCGGCAAACATCGCAAAGACGCATTGCAGCGTGAAGCGCTGTGCTTCGGGGCGAGGAACTTTCCACTCGACCAGCTTTCGGAAAAGCGCGGCGACGGACTCTGCCGCTTCGCGGGTGACTTGTTCGCGGTTGTTGCCGAATTGGGGCGGTTTCTCATCTTTGAGCATGAAGCCCAGTGCAGAAGCGCGTTCTGCGAGGGTGTCCAGCGTGAGTTTGTCCATCGGCTCGTCCAACTGGCGGTCGAAATCGTAAATCCAAAACTCATCGAAATTGCAGAGCATGACGTAGCGCGGGCGGTGCGGCACAAGGCGCAGCCAGTATTCAAAGGCTTGGGCGTAATGGTTGTGGAGATGTTCGCCACGTTTTTTCATTTCCACGAGCAAGCCGGAGCGTTTTCGGGCAGCATCGGGTCGCCAGACTAAATCGGCGAAGGAAGTCGTGGTACGCTTTCCGGCTTCTTTTTTGCGGATGCGCTCTTCGTATTCCGCGCCTGCTTCCTTTGTGCCTTCCCACGCAAACGCACGAAAAAAGCGGTCGAGAAAAATTTGCGCCTCGCCTTTTTCATCGCCTTTGATGTGCTCGTGCGTCCAGTGGACAAATTCGGGAATGGTGGTCATAGAAGAAAATAATAACGATAGGGGGTATTGGCTATTCTCTGTGATGACTGTTTGAGTTCGGATTTTTCTAAGATTTGGCTTTTCGCGCCTTCTGGCATATTGTCGTTTGGATGCCTAGGAACAGTGATAACCTTTGGAAACGTATACTAGACCCCCCGCATATCCGGATGCCAAATAAACTTGTGCATTTGCAGTTGAAAGCGCACATCCAAGCGGTCTTCGAGTATCCATTCCACAATTTGTTTGTACTTCACCGTTCCAAAAATCGGAGAAAAGAGCACGGCTGCAGTCTTATGGGATAAGTCGTAGTCCACCGTAATTTTTTTCGACCACTCGTAGTCTTCCCGCGACCCAATCACAAATTTTACCTCGTCGTCTGGGCGCAGAATCTCAAGATTGTGGTAATTGTTTTTCGGCATCATTTTGGAACTTGGTGTTTTCATGTCAATAATCCGAATGACGCGCTCATCTACAAGGCTTACGTCCACGTGTCCGCCTGTCTCGACGGCAACCGTGAAGCCTTCATCAGCATAGTACTTCATCAGCGCAAAGACGTTGGGTTGCTCAAGCGGCTCTCCGCCGGTGAACTCCACAAAGCGGCATCCATACTCACGCACACGCTTGTCAATATCAGCGCCTGATACCGAAAGTCCGCCTGCTCTGCGGTCTATGGCATATTTCGTATCGCAGTAGGAGCAGCGCAGTTTGCAACCATGCAGGCGCACAAACACGCAGGGCATACCTGCCCGCGTACCTTCGCCCTGCACGGAAAAGAAAATTTCGTTCAAGTCAAAGGGCATAGAAAGAGGGTCGGCGGCGAGAATACGACGGTGGTCGGCGGGGGCAAGATTGAGAACGGGTTGCATGAGAAAAGCTCAAAAGGGTGATGATGATGCAGTTTTGCAGGCTGCGGCGATAAACGTCGCCACGCGCGGCGCACCAATAGCGGCGGCATGAATCACGTCGTCGTGCGACACGTTGACGGCAGCACTTTCGGGAAGCATATTGGTAATGAGCGAACAAGCAGCGACGTTCATCCCACATACCCGCGCAAACTCCGCTTCGTGGACGGTGGACATCCCGACGGCTTCGCCAAATTTACGATACATTCTGGCTTCGGCGGGCGTTTCAAAGGTTGGTCCCGTCAGCCCGATATAGGTGCCTTGGTGAAAGGGTACGCCTCTTGCCGCGAGTACAGGCACAATGCGCTTGCGCCACTCCGTCGAAATAATACTTTCGCCCGATGCAGGACGGAAATAGTCCAGTTCAGGGTGCTCTTGGCGGGCGCTTTGCGTCAGGCTTGCCAGCCACGAGCGCTGCACGGGACGCAGCATAAGATTGAGCGAATCGGTCAAAAGCATGATATCGCCTGCGGTGTAGGAATGGTGCATTCCTCCCGCGGAGTTTGTTAGCACGGTGAAGCGAGCACCCAAGAGTTTTCCAAGTGCAATTTGCGCCAGTGAATCTTGCAGCGAAAAACCTTCGTAAAGGTGGCAGCGCCCCGTGAAATGTGCCACGCGCTTGCCTTCAATCGTGATAATGCGCAGAAAAGAAGAGTGTCCCTTCACTGTCGGCATGGGAAAGCCTTCAATATCATGCAAATCAATAGTTTCCTCCGCTGCGTAATGCTCCAGCGCAGAGTTTAAGCCACTTCCGCTAATAACAATGCCTTCGACCGCAGCAGATGTTTTCTGCCGGACACGGCGGTAGAGGTCGCCGTAGTGGTGGTCTAATACATTTGTAAGTGTCTGTGAAGAAGTTCCCGATGTATGCATGAAATTTTGATAAAAAGTACAAGTGGAGCGCGAAAAACGCATTGTGTCTAGGTTTGTGCAAACATAACATGGCGTTTTTCTTGGAGATAGTCAAGATTTACGAGAACATCGGTAAGGGGTTGAAATTCTATACTAAGTGAATGTCTAAACAAAAATTTCAACCTCTCACCTATGAATAATTTTTTCGTGCATTCGGGAGATGTTACTGCCCGATAAGATAGCCCACTGTGAGTTGTAGTAAACCCACAGGTACGTTAATGCGAGTGGAAATATCACGAGTCATGTTTGAATTGACAGGTGGAGTCGTCGTCGTCATTGTGCCTACGGTCACCATCGAGGTTGTCTTCGTCGAGATAGTTACCGATGCCGGACCGTATTGCGGCTGAGCGGCAAAGTATGCTATGCCAATGTTAATGCGGTCGTTCACCAATGCGCCCACGCCAAATTTGTAGGCAAAAGATACAGTGTTCATGGCACGAATAGTTTGGCTTTGCTCTGAGGTTTGTTTACCGGAAATGGGTACGGATGACGTGGCGTTGACCGTTACCGTTGCATTCACATTGGCAGTATATTCGGGATAAATGCCATACATCAATCCCGCTTGTGCCGAAGCATAAAGGCTCAGGGCAGAGTTTAGGGGGATATCATACCGTCCACCCAGTAATAATGCGGTGTTGAGGTATGCCCGTGCGGGTATCGCGAGATTGACATCAACGTTGACACCGGAGATAGAAGGCATAAGACCTAAACGCTGCAAAAACGCTGGGTCACGGAAAAGGGAATTATATTGACTGATGTAATCTGAGGCATTGAATGGGTTGTAAGACACTTCAAGCGTTCCCAGCAGGCTAATATTTGGCGTAATTTTGTATAAATCCGTCAGTCCTACATTAAAACCAAGAGTAGCGTTGCCAATTTCAGTGCGTTCCGAAGGTGCCGTACTCAAGGATATTCCTGATTGAAGTTGTGAGATGGCTGCATCAAAGTCGGAAGCAACGTTATACGTCTGTCCAAAACTGCCCAGAGGAAGACCTGCTCCAGCATGAATCATCAACCGATTACCTGCAGTCCAGTCTTGTGCGCGTAAGGCAGCACTAAGGATGAAGACAACACAAAGCGGCACAAACACGATACGAAAGAAAAATCTCATAACACGTAGAGAAAAAAGTTGGAGAAAAAACAAATAGTTACACGCAAGATAAAGTATTCCATTTGGGTCGCAAAAACTTTTTCCGTCATCGGCAACACGGAATTTTGCTCACTTCGCAGTTCCTTATTTGAAACTCGTAATTTCTTATTGTAGCCCCTTTGCACCAATATCTGTGCGATACGTCTTCCCGCGAAAGTGTACGAGCTTAACGGCTTTGTAGCAGCGTTGAATGGCTTCTTTGAGCGTTTCTGCGCTGGCTGTTATACCCAGAACGCGCCCGCCATTAGTGCGGAGGCTTTTTGTGCCGTCCTGTTCATCGTGAAGGGCTGTTCCTGCATGAAAGACGTTTACGGTGCCGCTTGCAGCTCCTTCGGCATCTTCAATGCCTGTGATTTCATCGCCCTTGCGGGTTTCGCCCGGATAGCCGCCCGCAGCTAGCACGACGCAGCACGCCACGCCGTTTGCAACGTTGTTGACAGTGCTTGTATCTAATTTCCCAATGGCGGCGCTGTGCAGCAGACGCGCCAAATCTCCGTCCAGAATTGCCAAGACGACTTGCGTTTCCGGGTCGCCGAAGCGGGCGTTAAATTCGACCACTCGCGCCGAGCCGTTTTTGTCAATCATCAAGCCCACATATAAACAGCCTACAAACGGCTTTCCCTCTGCCTTCATGCCTTGTAGCGTTGGCGTAATAATGAGTTCCTCCACTCTGCGAAGAATATTCTGCGTAACAATCGGTGCCGGAGCGTAAGCACCCATACCACCCGTGTTGTCACCCGTGTCGCCGTCGCCGATGCGTTTATGGTCTTGAGCAGTGGCAAGCGTGAGAAAACGCTCGCCGTCGCATATCGCAAAGACGGATGCCTCTTCGCCTTGCATAAATTCTTCTACGACAATACTCCTGCCTGCCGTGCCGTATTTTCCGTCAAATGCTGCGTCCAGTGCTTCCAGTGCCACGCGGTGTGTTTCGGCAACCGTTACGCCCTTGCCTGCCGCCAACCCGTCCGCTTTAATGACAACGGGAAGAGTGCGCGCAGCGACGTAATCACGGGCTTCTCGGTGCTGATGCTCATTGAAAACTCTATACTGAGCCGTTGGGATGCCGTGCCGCAGCATGAAATCTTTCGCAAATGCCTTCGAGGATTCCAGACGCGCTGCCTCACGCGACGGACCAAACACCGCTATTTCGTGCACACGCAAGTCGTCAGCAAGTCCCGCAGCAAGCGGCGCTTCAGGACCAATAACCACCATGTCAATACTCGCAGTCTTGCAAAATTCAATCACTTCCGCATGGTGTGTGGGATTTATGCGGGCTTGGGTAGCAAACTGAAAAATACCGGGATTGCCCGGGGCGGCAAAAAGCGTTACCTGAGGCGATGCGCTGAGTTTCTTTGCAAGCGCGTGTTCGCGTCCGCCGGAGCCGATGAGAAGGATATTCATAGCAGCGTTATGTGTTCGGTGTAAAGGTCATCGTAAGCCAGTTGTCCACGAAGGTGTGGCTTTCGAGCGTGTAATATGCCAGAAAGCGCGGCAAAAAGAGATTCTTACGGCGATTTTTTACTTGAATGACGACTTCGTCCGTAAGGCGTTTTACGT
>Ga0075163_10003006_pt1 | contig 22707 bp, 30 predicted proteins | sample JI1023141ADNA_FD_71478 | JGI IMG/M metagenome (GOLD analysis project Ga0075163, IMG submission 71478) | Wastewater effluent complex algal communities from Wisconsin, to seasonally profile nutrient transformation and Carbon sequestration -... | ecosystem: Engineered > WWTP > Effluent > Algae... | reverse complement strand
GCGATCGCTAGACCAGATCCAAGCGACGGGGATCGCAGGTCTTGGATACACCCCTCGCCTCGACGGGTCGTGGGTGCCGACTCGACCGCGCGTCGAGCGTTGCTTCTCTCTGGACGAGCTGGCACATCGCTCCGCGCGATGACAACGACGCCCGTTGCAAACGCCTATCGAGGACTCCGATGAAAGACTTCGACCCCCGCCCGATGCCGCCACAGATTCTGTCGGCGTATCGTGACCCGCTGATTCTGGAGGGGCTGCTTGAAAGCTATGCCTTCGAAGGATCCGTCGAAGCCGTAGTTCGAAGCTTTCTTTCTTCTCTTGTAGAGAATCACGGCAACGTAGAGATCGCTGTCGGCAACAAAGTGTTTTTGACGTCAGAGCTTCAGCGTGTCTTCAAAAATCAGGTCAATCCGATGCTGGGCCTGCTGCTCGAGGCTGAGGAGTATTCTGATCGCAATTCCGTGTACACGGAACTTGCTGCTGCAATGCAGCCTTTTTGGGCAGATTGGTTTGAGTCTTCCGTACCTCTCCCCGGCGAAGATCGGTGGGCACGCACGCTATCTTGGGTGTTGGGAGACAGGCAGCTTCGATGGTTGGCGTGCCAGTACGCGAGGTCTGCCATGGTGACGATGTCTTCTGTGTATCCGCGGAAAGATGTCGCAGAGACGGGTCTGCGATGCATCGAGGCTTCAGAGGATTACGCTTCCTTTGGTGGAGACGAACGACTTCTACACATGTCACGGATGAGGATGAGAGCCTATGACAGACAGAGGCGAGAGACACTTGCTGACGGAAACTCTGAAAGAGACAGGCTTTTTCTTTCAGCTGCGTGGCATGCCGCCAAGCCTCCGAGCAAGGACGCGTTTGGCATATTTCTTCCGATGAATGTTGCTTCTGAATCTGTCGGAGAAGCTTTGCTTCCGATGAATGCGAATTTCTTGGAAGATCGCGACTCTCACTTCTACAAGCTCGTGGAGATGACGAAGCGCCTCATCACCCCGACGCTGATCACCAGTCCATTCAGAGGAATCCAATGAGAGACAACGATCCGCGTCCGATGCCTCCTCAGGTCCTCGCGGCCTACAGTGATCCTTTGAACCTGAAGGAACTACTCGCGAGCGTCGTCTTCACGGACCGCGAGCGCTTTGATGTGCGCGACAAGCTTCTCGAGCGGCTCATCTCGAAGCACGGAAGCGTCGAAGTCCTGCAGAACAAGAGGTTCCTGCCGATCCGCGAGCGAGTGTCCAAGTTCAAGAAGCGGGCTTGGAACAGCATCGAGGTCATGGTCGCTGCCGATGAGTATGGAGGACGCGATTCCATCATGCTTGACCTGGCGACCGTTATGCAGCCTTACTGGCATCGTTGGTGGGAGACTTTTTCTTTCGCAGTCGAATTCAGTAGGTTCGAAGCTGTTTCGATTCTTGTTCTTGGAGATCGTCAGCTTCGATGGATTTCTGCGCAGCTTGCAAGGGTTTCCCTGCCTAGGGTTCTTCCATCCAACGTCGATGTCTGCATTTCTGCGATTGAGGCTGCTGAGGAATACTGCGAGTCTCCATCGTTTCGAACGGAGGAACCCATGCGAGCAATGAGCGTCAAAGCAGGCGACGCTGCATCGTTGAGGACTCCAATCAGAAACTTTAGGTCGTACAATGCCGCAAGAGCGTCTGCGTCTGCCTCTCAGGCTCACCCGTCAGTAGCAAGCTCATTGATGTTCGCTTTTGGGTCTTTTGCCTCAAGCGAATACTCGAGCTTCACAGTAGGCGAAGCTGCCGTGAAAGCCGAGGAAACGCTTAACAGCGTGGTTCGAAGCCTGATCACTCCAACGCTCATCACTCGCCCATCTCGAGGACTCCGATGAAAGACAGCGACCCCCGCCCGATGCCGCCCACGGTCCTCGCGGCCTACAGGGACACGCTCAACCTTACGGAGCTGCTCGCGAGCAGCGTTTTCACGGACAGTGAGCGCTTCGCTGTGCGCGACGAGCTGCTCGATCGGCTCGTCAGGAAACACGGCAACGTGGAAGTCGAGATCGGCAAGGGCACCCGAACACTGCCGATCCGCAAGCGTGTCGCCCAGTTCAGGAAGAGCGTTTGGGGCAGCATCGAGGTAATGATCGCTGCCGAAGAGCTTGGCGGACGCGAAGCGGTGATGCTCGAGCTTGCTTCCGTGATGCAGCCGTATTGGCTGCGGTGGTGGGAGACGATGGATTGGAGCGATTACGATTCGATGCAAGATTCGATGAGATCTCTTGATGACGTGCTTGGCTCACGACAGCTAACCTGGCTTTCGGCACAGTATGCTCGATCTGTCATCGATATCGCATCAGCTTCGGAACGAGAGTTTTACATCGACGCGATCTCCGCTGCAGAGGCATGGGCCATTGTTCCGTCAAGAGAGAATCGCGAACGAGCAAGACTGGCCGCTGCCATTGCTGCCGAGGTAGCTTCCGACGCCTACAACGCCGATTTCCCTGCAGTTGATGCTGCAAGATGCTCCTTCGTCCACTATGCATCTTCCGGAGCCTTCCGCGCCGCCGAAAATTCCGCTCGTTTCTATGCTGCCGCCTACGCAACGGACACATACGTCGCACGCTCTCGCCTCTGCGAGCTCACCAAGCGACTCATCACCCCTACGCTGATCACCCACGCATCTCGAGGAATCCGATGAAAGACAGCGACCCCAGGCCGATGCCTCCGCAAGTTCTTGCGGCGTATCGCGATCCGCTGAACCTTACGGACCTTCTCGCGAGTGAAGTCTTCACGAACAGTGATCGCCTTGCTGTACGCTACGAGTTGCTCGAGCGGCTCATCAAGAAGCACGGCAACGTCGAGGTCGAGATCGGCAAAGGCACCCGAACGCTTCCGATCCGCAAGCGTGTCGCGCAGTTCAAGAAGAGCGTTTGGAACAGCATCGAGGTCATGATCGCGTCCGAAGAGCTTGGCGGACGCGAAGCGGTGATGCTCGAGCTCGCTTCCGTGATGCAGCCGGATTGGCTGCGTTGGTGGGAGGCGATGAGCTGGAGGGATTACGAATCGGTTAATTCGTCGATCTTCATCTCAGGTCACGTACTTGGCCATCGTCAGCTTACATGGCTGGCAGCGCAGCATGCTCGATCTGTCGTAGGTCTTTCTTCGGAGCGACAGGTTTCTGTCGATGCGATTTCTGCTGCCGAAGCATGGGCTATCGTTCCTTCGGAAGAAAATCGCGAACGAGCGAGGCGAGCTTCCGCCGCTGCATACGACGCCGATGCCTATGCCGCCGCCTGTGCCGCCGACGCCGCCGCCGACGCCGCCGCTGCCGCCGCCCGTGCCGCCGTCCGTGCCGCTGCCTACGCTGCCACCGACGCCTACGCCGCATCCTACGCTGACGCTGACTACCCTCGCCTCTGCGAACTCACCAAGCGCCTCATCACCCCTACACTGATCACCCGAGCTTCTCGAGGAATCCGATGAAAGACAGCGACCCCCGCCCGATGCCGCCTACGGTCCTCGCGGCCTACAGTGACCCGCTCGTGCTCTCTGAGCTTTTTTTCACGAAAGTTTTCACGCAGCCAGACAGGGTTGCCGTCAAGGACGCAATGCTGTCGTCGCTCATCAGGAAGCACGGGAAGGTCGATCTTCCGTATGGTCGAGGATATCGCTCGATCGATACGCTTGTCTCCAGGTTCAAGAAAAACCCATGGAATGGCATCGGCATGAGGCTCAGTGTGCCAGAGTATTCAGAAGACGGCTCTGCGAAGAAAGAGCTCGCGAGAGCGATGCAGCCGTATTGGGCTGCCTGGTGGGAGGTGGCTAGCGTGGTCGATCGCGATTACTACGACGTCATCTCTCTTGTGCTTGGCAAAAACCAACTACGATGGATCAACGCTCAGCTGGCGAGGATGGTCGTTGACATCAACTATCAGTTCATCCGAGATCTCTGCTTGGACTTGATTTCGTACGTTGAAGAGTATGCAGAGTACGGAGGCCATGCTCTTCGAGAGCAGTGCATGACGCTTCGTCGCGACCTCAGAGAGGTGGTAGAATCCGAGTTCAGCGGAAACATGATGGACAAGTCTGCGTTCGCGGCGATGGCTTCCGTGAGCTGTCTTTCTGACTCATCCATCACCGATGCTGTCGAAGCTCTCTCGATCGAAGACTACGGCTACAACTGGGACATTCGCGCGGAGCGTCGTTGCGCGGATCTTGTTCGGAGTCTGATTACGCCCACCTTGGTCACCGACCCCATCCGGTGAACCTCACCACTCTCTGGCGGTCCTGATCTTGTCGCGGGCGAGGTTGATCTGCGCCATCTTCTCGGTGCCGGCGGGCCCCGCGATGTCTGGATGGTGCTTTTTGGCCTGGATCCTGTAGCTCACCTCGAGGTCCTCCTTCGTGTAGGGCCACTTGAGGTCGAGCAGCAGCTCGGCGATCTGAAGAGGATCGAGCTCGACGGGCTTCGGCTCGACGTAGCTTCGAACCTTCCCGCTCGTCTGACGGAAGGCATCCCGGAGCTTTTGCGCGCCGATGTCGGTGGCTGCGTCGAAGGCTTCTTCTGCGACGGCGGCAGCTGCCGATCCGACGCTGGCTTTGACCTTCTTGCGCAGGCGCTTCTTCGCGCCCTTGGCGAGCTCTCGAAGGTTCTTGCTCTCGTCCTCGATGACGTTGAGAAAGAACGTCCGCAGCCCCTCGAGGCTGAACTGCATCTTTCTCCTCTCGCCTGCCATGAGCTCCTGCAGCTCGGCTGAGCGATTCTGATCCTTGACCACGCGAGAGATGTCGAGGACGCTCTGCGGCGCAACCCAGGCCCACCGGCTCCCCACCCAGGCGCCGCTGAGTAGAAGCATTTTCTCGGCGGCGACCTCGGCCTGCGTCTCGTACTCGTCACACTCTTCCAGGGTCGAGCACCGTTCGCAGATCTCGACGTGGTACTGGTGGAAGCCGTTCTCGATCTCCTCGATGATCTCCTCTGGGTGGTTGGTCGCAAGGACGTTTCCGTACCGCTCGACCGTTCCTGGTCGAGCCCGGTCTTCGACGGTTCCAGCCATGGCGGGCCAGCGGAGCGTCGTCGAAAAGATGCAGGCGCCTCTTTGCGGCGCTCGACCCTCTGGATCGAGGATAATGACTCTGCGGACGTGAAGAAGCATAGCCGCGAAGCTATGGGCGATCGCCGCAGGCCGTCCAAATTGCGTCAAGACTTGGAAGCAAGCCAGGCAACGGCGCCGACCGCCGCGACGATCCCGATGGCCACGACCACCTTCGACGCCGGCTTCTTGCTGAGGCTCTCCGCTTGATTCGCCGCAGATTGAACTCTCGAAACGCTTGTGTCGACCCTGGAGATGGCAGACTCGCCCTTCTCCAAGAGATCAAAGAGAGATCCAGATGGCTCGGGCAGCACTCGCTTCATGGCGAGCCCATCGTACCTCAAGTTTTTGCGAAGCGGACCCCTGGCAGCATCTGGACAACGAGCGCCCTCAGCTCCGCCAGCGATTTGTTCAAGTCCATCAGCGCCCGGTGAGCCTCTCGCGTAGAGGCTCCCATGTCGCACTCCTTCGCAAAGATCCTCTCGTCCCTCGCCACGACCATAGCAGCCTTCGTGATCTCTGGGTTTCCTGCGATCAGGAGGACGGCCAAGCGACCCTCTTCTTGCAGCTCGGCCGGCACCCCCAGCCGATCGCACTGCTCGAGCAGCGGCTCGGACCACTCTGAGCGTCCATCGATTGGTCGGACATGGATCTTCGCAGAGGACCCCTCGGGGCATCCTCCAGTCACAAAGACTTCCGTCGCTCGTCGCTGCATCACGACCCCGCCAGCCAGTATTGGATTGCGTACGCTGCGATCGGAGTGTCGCCGTCGTAGAGGATCTCGTACTTGTGCCGGAGGTTCTCGATCGAGAGCGAGATGCTTCGCGCGGTGCCGGAGACACACACGAGGTCGATGATCTTCTCCTCTCGGACCGCCTGAACCAGGAAGCTGTGATCTCCCTGTCTCGGGTGCGCGCCTTCCGCCTTCCTCTTCCAGATGCTCCCGATCAGCTGGGACACGTTCGGAGCGCTGCTCTCGCGGATGCGGCTCTGGAGGAGGGTCAGCTCCTTGTCGCCCAGGTACTTGTGAAGGGCCTTCATGCCGTTCGACTCGATCTGCCGCACGCGCTCCCTGGTCAGGCCAAGGTTTGCCCCAATCGTCTCGAGCGTGTGCGGCTCTTCGAAGAGCCGGTTGCTGCAGGTCTCCTCCATCGAGTCGAAGTCGATGTCGACGACCGGGTCGTCGTCATCGTGACCCGGGATCGTGTGCGGCGCGCAGATCACCAGACTCGTTCCTCGAGTCTCGAGGGCGAGGTGTCTCTTGCAGGAGACGAACGGGCAAGGCTTACCGCTGCTGCCGAGTCCCGTCTCCAAGCATGTGGTGTATCGCTCGGGCTTCACTCCGCGCTCCAAGACCTCTTCGTAGGTCTTGGGCTCCTCGAGGATGCCGTCTCCGGTCACCACAGGAAGACGTCGGACGGGGTAGAGATTCTCCCCTCGAATGAGTCTTCGCTTCGACTCGCGAAAGGCGTTGTAGGTCGTCTTGCTTCGAACGACCGGCTCGACCTTCGTGCCGTACGGAACGATCTCCGAAGTTGTCGGCTCTCCAAGGTCGCCTTCCAGTCGAGCGATCGATACGCTGTCGACGGTCAGTACGGTCGTCTTCTGCATGGCGGGGGATTCTGATCGCACGCAGACTAGCGGTCAACAGAAACCGTAATCGATTCTGCTCGACCCAGCGCTCGCAGCTGCTTTTTCAGGCTCTTCTGCGATCTCTTCGAGCTCTCTGCGGACTTCTCAACCGAATCCTCGAGCTTCTTCTTCTCGTTCTCGAGAAGCCACTCGTGCACCGGGATCTTGAGCGCGCCGAACAGGCACTCTCGCTGCTTCAGGTGAGGACGGGCTCGCCCGCACCTCCACTTGTGGACCGCGTGACGAGTCACCTCTCCGACCATGTCTGCGATTTCTTCCAGAGAAAACGCTGCCGCGCGGAGCTTCCTGACTGCTGGAAGGTCGATGTACCGACCTGTCTTGGCCTTCGATACAGATCTGACCCGAGAGAGCTGCGGAGCGGTCCTCTTCTGGGCGCTCCTCTCGCTCGACTCTCTGTTGACTTTTTTGTTGCCCGAGGAGCTGATCCCTGCCATAGGGTCATCTTGATCTTGGCTGGACCTCGTTCGTCAATACTTCGTGCCAGCTGAGATCTGGAGCAACGCTGATGGACAACAAAGACAATGGCCAGGCGATCCGCGTCCTGATGGATCGCGGAGATCTCTCGCTTCTCTCCAACGAAGAGCGAAAGGAGCTGTATGTGAGCGTCTGCGAGAGGCTCGGGCTCGACCCGCTCTTCGCGCCGCTCAACTACCTGAAGCTGCAGGGCAAGCTTGTCTTGTACTTGACGAGAACAGCAACGGATCAGCTCGCGAAGCTGCACGGACTGAGCCGGGAGATCATCGACGGCCCGCGCGTCGTGGACATCGACGGGACGAGGATGCTCTACGCGGTCTGCAGAGTTCGGCTGCCCTCCGGCCGCGAGGAGTGCGCGGTGGCGACGCTGCCCGTGGTCGACCCCATCAACGCGCTGATGAAGCTCGAGACGAAGGCCAAGCGAAGGGCGACGCTCGCCATTCTCGGCTTGGCGGCTCTCGACGACGAGAAGGATGACCGAGACCCTGGCGAGGATTCTCAGCCGGCGTCGACGCCTTCCGCGAAGCACGGCGCGGCAGAGAACAAGAAGATGCCGGCCAAGTCTTCGTCTCTCCCGCTCGAGCTCGCGGCGTACGCGAAGGATGTCTCCGAGATCGACGCGGCCGAGAAGGCTGTCGAAGTGTGGCTGCGTCACCGCGAGCAGATCTCGAAGCTCGCGGACGAGCACAAGCAGGCTGCATGGGTGGCCATCGGGGCTCGGCTCGACACCCTTGGCGTCAAGTCGGGAGGCAAGTGGCTCGTCGCCGCGATCGCCAAGCACGAAGCCGAATCCGTTCGCGTTCGAGAGCCGGCGCCCGAGGAGGAGTCTTCGCTCGAGTCGTCGGTCCAGGAGGCGATCGACCAGCTCTCGAGCAGCTTCGCCCAGCAGAAGGTCGATCCCAACTTCGTCGCGGTGAAGCTCGCGGACTTCTGGATCACGACCAAGAGCGGCGTCGAGGCGCGGGACGGGGATCTCTACGGTGTCTTGGAGAGCATCGCGAAGCGATACGCGGCGAAGAGGCAGTTCTCCGCCGCGGTAGAAGAGCTGGAGAGCCTCGCCGGGAAGGACGCGGAGAAGAAAGCGCTCTCCGCGGATCTCGAGGAGCCGGCTCGTGTCGCGGGGGAGAATCCGGACCGTTCTCAGCAAGAGAAGGTCGATACCGAACAGCCTGTACCAGGTCTTTCCTCGGAGCCCAAGCAAGCGTCTTCGCAGCAGCTCGACTCGGAGCCTGCGGCCACAGTCGCTGAGGCTTCTTCCGATGAAGAGAAGCCTTCCGAGCAGAAGGCATCCTCCGAGAAGCTCGCTTCTGCGCCTGCGTCCCCAGGAGTCCAAGGCAAGTCGAGCGCTCCCGATCCTCGGATCCAAGCGCTGCGTCTGGACTTGAACAAGGCCGTGGTCGAGCTTCGCTCGAAGAGCGCCGCGAGCGCCGTTTGGCTTCATCACGCGAAGATCCTTCCGTCCACGCTCAAGGGCGAGGGCTACAAGATCGTCGAGAAGGCGATCCGCGTGATCGAGCCTTCGATCGAGGCGGACGCCATCGTGGATCTGATCAAGGAGGAGAAGGCTTCTCCCTTGGAGAAAGCGAAGGAGCGAGACTTCTGCGGACCGGTCGATCTCGATTTCTGGAGGCAGCACCTTGGCGCTTCGGACCGAGACGGCTCGGTCGCTGGCAGCTTCTCGAAGAGGTCTGAGAAGCTACTGCTTTCTCACGGCAAGGCCGGCGCGAAGCTCTACCTCGACGCAGCCGTGGCCAGGATCATCGAGCTTCGTGGATGCACAGAGAAGGAGGCTCTGACCCTGATCGGGGATGTCTCCAAGTCCAACGAAAAGCGCCGAGCTTCCTGAGATTTCCTGCAGATTGGACGCTTCGATCGTGCCGGACTTACGATGTCCAGCATGATCTTGGCGCCTGTAGAATCTGGGGCGAAGTACATCTGCGTGAAGTGCGAGCGTCGCTCTGCCAGCTGGGAGAGCCCTTGCCCGCAGTGCCAGACGCCGATGTCGATGCTGAAGAGCGTCGATCCGATGGTGAAGGTTCGGCAGAGCACGACGCTGCTCTCCGACTACGAACCGAACACCAAGCAGCGGATTTTCACCGGATTCCGTCCATGGGACAAGCTCACGTCGGGCATGTACCCGGGCTCGGTTTATCTTCTCGGCGGCAACAAGGGGCTCGGCAAGTCGACGATCTCGCTGATGATCGCCTCCTCGGTGAGCGTGCGATCGCTGATCGTCTCTGCGGAGGAGCCCATCGAGTCCATCGCGCAGAGAGGGATGCGCACCGGCGCCTACGACATCGACAAGAGGGACCGCAAGGTGACCCTGATGCAGACGAGCTGCACAGAGGACCTCTTCCGCGCACTCGACACCATCAGGCCGAAGCTTTTGGTCGTCGACTCGATGAACAAGTTCAAGTCGGAGTCTCCCTACTTCGGAGGAGACTTTGGATCCGGCACGCAGATGAAGCACTTGGTTGCCGGCGTCATCGAGCGATCGAGGTCAATGGACATGGTCTCCGTGGTCATCGGTCAGATGCGCAGCGACGGGAAGACGATCGCGGGTCCGAACATGATCCAGCACGACGTCGACTGCGTTCTGATCTTCATGCAGGACCCGAAGACGCCGGAGATGCGTCGCGCCAAGTCTACGAAAAACCGCTGGGGCCCGAGCGGATTTTGGGTGACGATGGCGATGACGGAGAAGGGTCTCGTCGATCCGTCGGCCGACAACGATGCGTCCGATCTGCTCGGCAAGGTCATGGCGGGATCGTCGGCGGTTCGCTCTCGCTTCGCTCCTGCAGCGAACGATGACGAAGACGAGTCGACCAGCGAAGAAGCGGACTCGAGCGAAGAAGAGTTCGACGATGACGGTGATGAAGAGGGCGACGAGGACGGCGACGAGGACGGCGACGAGGACGAAGAGGAGCATGACGGAGACGACGAGGACGACGAGTTCGAGGAGGACGAGTTTGACGAGGGAACGTGATCGGCACTTGCTCTCGAACTCTTGACAAGTCGATCAAGATCGAATGCCATTGGGGTCGCATCAGGCGGTCGTAGACACGACGTCAACGACGCCTACCCACAACGGAGTTTCACCGATGGCCACCGCGAAGAAGACCGCCAAGAAGGGCGCCAAGCCCGCCAAGAAGGCTGCCAAGAAGGGCGCCAAGAAGGCTGCCAAGAAGGGCGCCAAGAAGGCTGCCAAGAAGGGCGCCAAGAAGGCTGCCAAGAAGGGCGCCAAGGGCGTCAGCGTCAAGGGCGCGAGCCTGAAGATCGTCGCGAAGAGCGCGAAGAAGCCGAAGAAGTCGTGCCGCTCGATCGCCGTCACCAAGAAGAAGAAGGCGCTGATCTGCCCGAAGTGAAGGGCACTGGACAGACTCGAGAATCTCGGAGAGTTTCTGGCTCATGCCAGAACCAATCAGATTGAGTCTCGAGTCTTCATCCGGGGGGGAGTTTTCTTTCTCAGAGAACACTGGGATGCCGACCGTCGTCGTGTACGAGTCGCTGCAGAACCAGTCGCTCAACGCTTGGTTTCGCGAGTCCGCGAAGAGCTGGGTGCTCGAGAATCCTTCGGAAGCAGAGCGCGTCCGCCTCATGGTGCTCGTCGACGCTGCTGGCGTTCCTGCCATGATCCGCGACGTCGTTCGTTCTACGGTTCGTGGGATGATCGCACCGACGGGCATCAAAGAAGTCTTTTTCGACTGGGACAAGCGATTCCGAGTCGCGATGGGCCTGAAACCGTCGACGTCGGAGCCGATCTATGCCGTGCTCGACGCGCAGAATTGCGCGACGTGGGGTCGTTTCGGAAAGCTCGAGACGTCTCACTGGGATGAGCTTCTGCAGAAGATCCGATCGCAGATCACAAAGTAAAGACCACGCGGACGCTGTTGGCGAGATGTGGCGCTGCAGATAGTCCTGTGTTTACACTGTGATTCATGCCCATCGACCCGAGCAGACCGCCCCAATCCGATTCTGTGCAGGCGACGCAGCGCGAGGGGTTTTCTTCTCTGCCGGATGCGGACAGATCTCCTGCGTTTACCCTTGGCTGGGCGGAGCTTGACGAGCCAGGGCATCCGAAGGGTCTGTACTTCAACCGGGTGACGACCCCTGATGGCGGGCACCAATGGGAGCCTGTTGGCGGTGCCGCGAGTGCTCCTCAGCTACCCGACGTTCGGTTCGTCGTAGGCAAGAAGTCGCTGGACCTTCAGTCTCCCGGGTCAGCGACGTACGAGACGATCGCGGACGCGTTGGCTGCGGTGGATGTCTACCAGGCGAGCAACCCTGGATCGCCGGCGCTCGTGCTGCTTCATCCGGACACGTACTTCGAGTCGGCGACGCTGCCTCCTCGAGTGTCGATGGCGGGACTCAGCGCAGGTTCGAACAAGGTCATCGTCGGCGGCACGATCACGATCAAGGGAGACGTGGACGCTTACTGTTCGGTCTCTGCGCTCCGCTGCGAGAGGGTCGAGATCGACCTGAGCAGAAAGAACCAGCGCGTCGACTTGTACGGGGTCGAGATCACCAAGGGCGTCTACGTTTCTCAGTCGGTCGGCTCTGGCATGGCGAACGTCTTGCTGATCGACTGCAACTCAATCAGCGAGCTGAAGGCTTCCGTGAGCGAGGCGTTCATCGGTGTTTACGGAGGTGCGATCGGCGGCTTCGTGGTCGATGCCTCTGCTGGAACATGCTTTTCCAGGTTGCTGGGCTCTTACTTGTCATCGAGCAACGGCATCTTGCCGGTTCAGATGATCGGAGGAATCGGCTACTTCATCGACTGCGTGTACAGCGGTCGAGAAAACGCGAGGCCGATCGCAACGCTCGAGAGAGATGCGCTCGCCTACTTCATCGGAGGCGTTCGCGAGTCAGATTCCTTTCCGTACGTGGTCACCAGTCCCGACGGAAGCGGGCGCATGTACTGGAACAACGTCTGTGGTCCGACGGGGAAGATCTCGATCGAGTCTTCGTTCGACCCGAACCTTGCGCTGAAGTCTCCGATGGTGACGGCTGACGGATACGCTGGCTTCGCGGTCAACGTCCTCATCGACGGCGCTGCGCCGACGACGGCGACCGTTCCTCGAGCCTGCGAGACCTTCGAGGTGATCGTCTCGTACTTCACCCCTCCGAGCAGCGTCCTCGTAGACAACGCGTACGCGATCGTCAGGCTTCCATCGGCGAGAGAGCTTCTCACGAGGAAGCGCCTGAAGGTGATCAACTACAGACCTCTGACCGAGGCTGGCGCGGGGCCGATGGCCGTGGTTCCTTTCCCGGGCGAGACCATCGGAGATCTCACGGGTACGGCGCCGAACATCACCGGCATCGACTACTTGATTCTGTCCGGAGGAGACGCCGTCGAGCTGTCGTCGACCTCTTCTGGATGGAGAATCTGCGGCTGATCAGGAGACCCCATGGGCATCATCAATTCGAACTCTGTGACGAACCACATCGAAGTGGAAAAGCTCCCAGACCTCTTCACGGGAGAGGCTTTGGCTCCTGCGTTCCCGACGGGTCAAACCGCGCACGTAGTCGAAGACGACTCGACGTGGATTTGCGTGCTCAACAGCACACAGACGAACCACGTCTGGACGCTCCACAGCTCTTCGGTCTACACCGAGACGCGGCTGTCTTGGACGACGAACGCGATTCCGCTGATCGCGAACAACCTCCCGACGGCTTCGATGCGGAATCGCTATCCGATCCTGCCGACGAGGAGCTTCTCTTCCGATCAGAGCGTGACGAGATCGACCCTCGAGCTCGACGTCGCCGGCGGCGGGACGTTTGTGCCTCTCACGTACGGATCCGAGTACGGGCTGGTTCCGAGGACTCCAGAGGTCGTCGGCGCGCCAGCGATCGGCATCGGCTACGGCCTGCAGTCGAGGGCGTACGGAAGCGGCGGACCACGCGCAAACATCGCAGACCAAGCGGTGGGGTTCGCCGTCGAGGCTGGCATCGCTGCGGCGCTGACGACGGCGAGCGTGTTTCGTTTTACATGGATCGAGCGCGAGCTGCTCTTGTCTGCGACCGGAGCGAAGGCTGGTGTCGCTGAGCAGGTCGCACCGTTTTCTTCGGAGCCGATGTTTGTGGACGGATATGCCGTCGCGCATGCCGGATCTCTGGCGACGTTTCCAAACATGCCGAACGGGTACGTGATCGGCCAGTTTGGCGTATTCTTCAACAGCATCGACGATTGCGTCGTCGAGGTCTGGAGGAGGAGTCACAGGACAGAAGCAGGCGCGTACAGAGACAATCGGAACCTTCAGAAGGGACTCCGAAGGCTGTCGACTGGAGTGACGCTGCTCGACCGATCGAAAGTCGGCATCTTTGTTGGCACGGCCAACGACATCTTCTTCGGCAACTGGTCTCACGAGCAAGAGTTCCACTGGTGCTATTGGTCTGAGCGCTACCAGGCGCGGTCCAAGATGAGTCGCGAGTCAATCTTTCGACTCGGGTACAAGAGATTGACAGTGAGCATGCCGCAGAGTACCTTCCGATCAGGAAACGTCTTCTGGATCGGCCTTCGCTGAAGGCCCATCGTTCGACGGCTGCAACGGAATCACCTAGTGGCGTCTTTTCGGCGTCACCGAGTGACATCCTTTCGAGGTCACCTAGTGGTTCCCTTGGAGCCGTCGGGCATCCGGTTCTCTCCTCGCGCTCTCCGAGAAGTCCTGTGATACGGTCCTACGCATGGCCGTCGAGTACGATCGCGTAGGCTCTTTGCATCGGGTGCTCTTCGACCCCGCTCAGCTGGGACTCGTGGCTTTCCCCAGGACGCGTGCGGGGACGTACACGCCGATCCGTCTCTCGGATGCGATGTCGTCTCCAGACGTGCTCGCCGCGCTCGATGGTCCGATGTTTTCGACCTGCGATGATGCGGGTTACTCGACGAGTCGCTGCGCGGACCCGCGTTTTGCGCAGTACGACGCGGGACCCGGGGTGATCGACCTGGCGAACGCCGGCGAGTCTGGCCGAGGAGTGACGTTGTCGGTTCGAGGAGGCTCGGCCAGCTGGGCGCGCTCTACGGCGTCTTTGCCCGAGGCGGACGTAGTCGTTCAGCTCTATCCGTCGTTGGTCGAGAACGGACGAGAGGTCTCTGTCTCGACGTCAGGCAGCAACGCCTCGAGGGTGTGGCGTGCCGCGGTCGCGGAGTACCCTGGAGGGCGCCTCGCGTTCGTCGTGGGCGTGGACAGTCTCGCGGGCTTCGCTCGGGCCCTGGCGGCCAGCGGGGCCATCTGGGCGGGGTACACCGATGGCGGCGGCTCGGGCGTGTTGGGCTTCCGCAGCAGTCCTGCGAGCTCGATCTCGAGGTGGGGCTCGAGCGAAGATCGTCCCGTGGCGGTGTTCCTGGTAGCTCGCGATCAGCCTGCCCCGTCGGCGACTCGAGGAGGATGGTCTCCCTTGTCGAAGGCCGCGCTTTCTGGAGCGCTCGTCGCGAGCGTGGCGATGGCTGCTCAGCAGATCGCGGCGATCCCAGCCGTGAAGAGGGCGGCTGAGACCGCTTCGCAGAAGATTCGCTCGATCACGAGGAGGTCGTCGTGAGTGTCTTCGACCCGAAGCCGATGCCTTCTTCTCTTGCCGGCAAGGTGAACTCGTTTTCGTCCATGGAGTTCTTGCGGCAGATGACTCGATCGCTCGAGACGTCGTCTCCTGATCTTTACAGGGATGTGCTCGAGAACTTCTTGTCCATTCTCAAGAAAAGGGGTCTCGACCGAGTCGATATCGAGTTCGCGAAGGACAGCTTCAAGACGGCGAACCACATCGCGAAGATGTATCGCCGTCGTCATGAAGTTGCGTTGAGACTGATCGCCAACGCGACGGACCTTGGAGGTCTCGAAGGTACCAACTCGATGCTCGCCGAGGCGATTGAGCCGATTTTTCAGAAGTGGTGGACGCTTGCAGGCGAGAGGCCAGATGAGTTCAAGTCAAGCGGGTTTTACCGTGCGATCCTTTTGCTGTATTCCGAGCCGCAGGTCTCTTGGATCATTCTTCAGCTCGCAAAGTATCCATTGGCTTTCGTCGCCGACGATAGCAGAAGGGATTCCGTCGCAAGAATGATCGCAGAGATGGAGAGGTCGATCGTTTGCCCAGAGCAGGATCCTTTGAGAGAGAAGCTGACTGTGGCTCTCTACCGATTCGACCAGGTAGTTGTCGACCTTTCTAGATCGATCGACAGCACAGACTTTTCCGTTCTCACCAGAGATGGAGTTGCACGATACGCATGGATGGTTGTCGACCGAGATCGGATGGTGGCGTTTAGCAGGATCTGCTGGGACTACATCAACCGCGGATACATCGGCATGGCCATGTGCGAAGAGATTTCCAGATCACTTCGCTACACGGACCTGGATCCTTCCGGGAACTACTACGGAAGCGCGATGGTTGGCTTCGAGTCTTCTGTTTTCCACAAGATCCTTCAGCCTACCCTGCTGACGTCTCCTTCCGGCTCTGGGGCCATCGGGACTTCACCCTATCCTGCGCTGGCCCTCGGCACCGTGCTCGGCGCTGCCGCGTACAGGCTCGCGTCTCGCTGATCCTACCGTCGCCATCGAGAAGGGAGTATCCTTCGCTTCATGGCAGCCAAACCATGGGATCTGACTCGTCCTCCGTTCATTGACGAGCGCGTCTGGTCGATCGCGATCAAGCGTCGAAAGTCCGGGTGGAACCTCGCGTACTACCTGTGGCTGATGACGGTGGAGCCTACGGAAGCGGACGTGACGCTCCGCGCGGCGAACTCTCGGATGAACAAGGACTACGGGGACTTCCCGACCGGTGTTCGCGAGGCCAAGAGCGTCCTCGACGTGATCCAAGAGAGGGCGGACAACCTCGGCATCTCCTATGAGGAGTCCCGCAGAGACGTCTACGCTGCGATCGAGTGGGTCGTCTGCGACATGAAGTGGGCGTACGGCGACCCGATGAGGAACGTGAAGAGCCCTCTGGACAGGATCGATGACTTGTTTCGTCTGTATCCTCAGATGGCTTGGTACTTCTTGACCGAGATCTTCCTCCGCCTCGTTCGGATGGGCGGAGGCCTCGCGTATGCGGAGACGAAGAAGGTTCTCTACGGAGTTCAGTCTGCGATTCTGCAGAATCTGGAGAACAAAGATTTCGCTGTTCCGGTGTTCTCCCAATCGTATTTAGGCACAGGACGCCTGATTCCATCCAAGACCATTGGCTCTGCGTCTTGGCTAGAGGAGAACGACTTCTACACAGACAAAGACAAGAACAGCGCCGCCGCCAAGCTGAACACGGCTTTCAATAGCATGGAGTCATACTATCCTCCATCAAACATGTTTTTCAGCTTGTCTGGCGTCATGCTTGGAGCAGGCGGCAACAGGCTGGGCATGATCTACGGCTTCGACAGGCTTGCTTCTTGGCAGCTCAGCGGCGGACAAGATGTCCCTTACCGAAGAGATCAAGACACCATCAATACATTCTACGTCGAATCGTTTCGCGACTTCATCCATCGATGGCCTCCGTCGGCTCCTTCTGGGGAGATCTCGCCTCCTTTGTCTCGCGCGTCTCTATGGGCTGCGGCTGGCACGGTGATCGGCGCGGCGGCGCTCGGCATCTCTCGCATGGGCGTTCGCCGTGGATGACACAGTCTCCCTGGCGCTCGAGCAGATCTACGATCGCGTGCGCGCCGGCAGGACGCACTCGGCGATGGACTCTCTGATCGGGTATGTGGACGACGCCTTCTTGGACGGTCGCTTCGCGGATGTTGATCGCCTGCTCGCGACGGCAGACCTCGATCGGCTGAGCCCGACGCTGCAGCTGGCGCTGATGGGGTTTACCAGGGTCGCTGCAGAGAAGCTTCCGTCTCGGGCGGATTGCGCGAAGAGTATCGAGGCGCACCTCTCGAAGACCGACGCGAGCCTCATCGATCGCGTTCTTCTCCGTGTGCTCTGATCGCTTTTTCTTTGCTGTCTTGCATCGATTCAGATATGAGTCAGGCTGCGCCACTGAAGGAAGCAAGGAGCAGCAACGATGAGAATTCCACCGGATCCGAGGTTCGACGAGTACAACGAGGGGCCAAGCGCCCTTCCCGGAGAGCGGTCGAGCGCCGCGCCGATCGGCGCGCGGATGGGCGCGCGTTACGGAGGGGCTCCCTCCGCGACCTCTCCGAGGCTCGAGTCCAAGGAGCCTTCTTCGGGCGTCGGCGCCGACTCTTCCGAGATCGAATGGCGTGGCTGGGCGTGCAAGGACTCACGAGGGTACCTGGTCCGTCTGGTGGAGAGCGGCGACGGTTATCGCGCGCAGCTGACCTGCGTCGACAAGCAGGGCCGCAGCGGCGTTCTCCTTCCTCAGAGAGGCCCGGTGCAGAACCCTCCGCCTGGCACGAACCTGCTGTCGTACGGTGGCGGACTTCTCGACCCGACGACAGCTCGAGCGCTCGCCAAGGCGCTGCTCGCGTACGCGGACGAGCGCGAAGAACGCGAGTAGACGGCGCAGATCTGTAGCAGGCTTGCGCTTCTGGAGTCGGCGCGCTACAGGGTGTTCATGCACCACTAACTGCGCGCGCGGGCTCCTCCGACAACATCCTGCAGAACACTCGACGTCATCGATGGTTTTTGTAAGGAGAGTTCGTCATGGAAAGCATGGGATCGGCAGAGCGGGCAGAGATCGTTGCGACGTGGATCATCGCGGCGAAGGCGATCATCAAGAACAACGTTGGGGCGTCGAAAGCGTTTCGTCGCGTCATCCAAAAGACGCGGTTCAACGCGGACGGATCCAAGGATCCGAGCACGGGACATGAGCGTTCGAGACTCGAGAACGAGCGCAGGAAGCTCGGTCAGGTGACGCTTTGGATGCTGGTGCTCGTCTCGGCGCTGCAGGGCAAGCCTCTTCTCGGCAGGGTGTTCGCCACGGCTGGTAACCACGATGTTGCGTGGTATGTGCGGTCGGCAGTCTCGGAGATTTCTCGGTCCAAGAAGCTTTCGCGGTTCGATTTTTGGACCTGGTCGAACGGCGCCCTTCGGGACTGGGCGAAGACGGCGATGACCGAAGGAGGTGAGCCTTCGGAGCTTCCTTTTCCGCTTCCGAAGATCGAGCTCGAGCAGGTCGAGCACAGCGCCGCGGTCGTCTCGCCAAGCGAAGCGGCGGCGGAGTAGCGCTCGTGAGCAGGATCGAGCATCGCCACAGGGTCTTCGTGGTGGTCGACGGCTCTCTCGAGCCAGGACGGCAGATCGCGCAGGCCGCGCACGCGCAGCGGCAGCTCGTCGCGGACTATCCCGACGTCGAGCGGCGCTGGTTCGAGGGCTCGAACCACATCGTGGTCCTCGCCTGCGAGAGCGAGGACGCTCTTCAGAAGCTGGCCCTTGCCGTGCGTCTGAAGGGCATGCATCTGTCGGTGTGGCTCGAGCCAGATCTCGGCAACCGGATGACCGCGATCGCGGCGTTCGAGCCGGCGTCGAGGATCTTTGCCAGACTCCCTCTCGCGCTCGCGTGAGCGCGCGGACGAAAGAGGTAGAGTCGACCGATGAGCGGCAAGTCAGAGAAAATTCGGCTGTCGGTTGTGATCGGCGCGGTGATCCTCACGGAGAGGAGCGCTTGCGGGCTGACGCAGCAGCAGCTCGCCAAAGCCGCCGGCCTGCACACGATGGCCGTCTCGAAGATCGAGCGAGGAGTCCAGCTGGACATCGGCATCGAGACGCTTCGCTCGATAGCCGGCGCCCTCTCCGCAGCAGGCAAGCCGGTGAGCGCCTCGGAGATCGTCTCGACAGCAGAGCGGTGGCAAAACCGCCTCGAGGCTGATGGTGATCGAGGATCTCTGTCGGGTTCGGCGCTGGCTGCGGCGATTGTTCTTCTTGCCGCCAAGCGCGAAGCGCTCAGCGGCTGACCTTATCGATCAGCGACAAGGTCCATGCGCGTAGGCGTGCGGAACGATGACGAGCTTTTTAGAGCACGGTATCAGGTCTCCGCATCGGGGACATGTTGTTCTCCATCGCCCGTCATCGAGGCTCCCGGCTTCGAACCAGGTCATGATCCGCTCGACGTACCGGTCGCCTTTCCAGCGCCATGCTCGAACGACGACTCGAGAGGGTCGGTCCGCGATCGCGACGGCATCTTCGCCCGTCATCGATCGACTCATGGCTTGACTCATGGCTCGATCTTGTTTTTCTCGAGGCTCTTCTCGTACGCCTCATGGATGAGCCTTTGTCCCTCGAGCTCGGGCAGCTCCGCGTACTCCACGGTGATCTTGATCTTGTACACCCGTGGAGACGGCGTTTTCTGTTTCCCTTGCTCGCGATGCTCACGGATCATGTCGTTCCACTTGTCATCGGCTCCTGGCGTAGGCGCGGGAGCTTCGAGATGGTCTTGGGCGTGCCAGGTCCAAGACGCGCCCGGGAAGAGATCACGCAAGACGATCTCTTTCTTGGATCGGTCGATCGGCACGATCTCCGGCGACTCGTAGTCCGCGCCGAGCAGCGCCGCGTCGAGAACGATCTCGGTCTTGCGCGTGGCTCTCGAGAGGCTCTGCTGTCGCAAGTCCGAAAGGCAGCGCTCAATGTCGTAGCGAGCATCATCCGCAGTCGACCGAGGAAGTAGTCCCATCCGCTCCGTTCCTTGAACGCCAAAGAATCCTCTCCACCGTCCAGGTTCGTAGGGATCCGGCTCGACCCCGAACTCGACCACGCGTCCACCGGCGAGGACCTCTGTGAGATTCCACGCCGCAGAAGCGCCGTCTCCTTCCCCGTCGGAGGCCGACGGAAGATCAGGCTTCTCTCGCTCGGTCCAAAACAACGGATGCTTTTCGTCTCTGTCTGTCATGTCTTTGCCCTTTTTGATCCGCCAGTCGCGCCCCCGGGAAGGAAGCTGTCTGCTGCGTCATCGGCCATCATCGCAGCCCGAGGCCCCCTCTCGGCTTGCGCGACTTGGAGAAACGCGTCGTGCCTCGCCATCGCTGCCGACAGGTTCTGCACCATCGTCGTCAGGCTCTGCGGCGCGTCGTAGCCGATCGGTCCATCGCAATGGAGGGCGACCATCGCTCCTTTGACCGTGTCCTGCAGGCAGTCGAGCCAGTGCTTGACCCTGACTCGTTCGTCTTCCGCGAGCTCGCGAGCTGTCTTTTGAACCATGTTGGTTCAGTATGGCTACACCCGATCCCAGGCTCGTGCAACATCAATATCGATCGTCGACCGTAGGCCACGGGATGCGCTCTTCGTATGCTGACCTCGCGATGAGCGCCCAGCTCTTGGTGTCTCCTTCTGGGAACCACTCCCAGATGCAAAACCCCATCCTCGAGATCTCCCTCACCCACGGAGGTCCCTCGATGGCCATGTCGGCCAACGAGAGCTCGATCGGATACCCGGTGAAAGAGCACTTCGATACGATAGGATAGACCTTCGATCGCTTGAATCTTTCATCGACCCATCTTTGTCCAACGAACTTCGACGGACCCATCTGACAGACTTTTCCGTCGCCGGGATAGGTCCTCGTATTTTTTCTGACCCAGTTGTCGCTGATCATCAGCTCCGGCCAAGACCTGATGCCAGCGTAAGCGAAGCCGTTGGCATAGAGCGCGTCCATCAGCAGTCGCTCTGCAGTCACGGTCGCCGCTGGGTTCCTTGCCACATAATGTGCCGCGTGAGAGCTGATGCTTCTCTCGACGTTTACATCTTCAAACGGGCACGGAGTATTTGTGGTGAGGTAGTAGTGCGTTGCGACAGACGTCAGGACGATCCTCTCGGGCCAGTCCATCGGGCACAGATCTCTCGACGCGAGCGCTTCTGCGATCGCCTTCGCGAAGTCGAGGTGGAGTGGCTTTTCTTCGTCTTCGTCTTCATCGAAAAAGCTGTCGACCACGTCGGCGGCCGACGGATCATCTTCGATGAGCATCATAAACTCAGGTCCGCCAACGGACCATCCGTGCGCTTGCTGGCTCGTCATCTCGGCGCCTCCATCACAGCAGTCGGATGGGAAGATAGGGTGCCAAACGAGCCATGGAGGCCATGTACTCGGACTCGTGTCCTTTTGCAGACATCTCGATCGCCGTCATAGCCATGATCGCGGCCTGCTGCATGACCTCGAGATTTATCATGATGGTGGAGTCGAGATTGTCCACGCCTCTTCGAATATCATAGGTTCCAATTTTTCGAATCTCATAGATCGCCACGAGAGCTTCGTGCACGACATTGTACACGTAGCCTGCAGTCACTCCCCTCTTGATGTTTTCGTCTTCAGACATCGAAACCGCTTCTGCCAAGAGGCATGCTGACTCAAGCATCCTCTTGCCTGGCCTGTGCGAGCAGTCCTTCGCCAGATCCCAGCATGCCTGACTGCGCATCTTGCGTATCAGAGGATTGCCATGCACATATACCCACTTCTCTACCTCGTCGATGCAGCTGGAGATGCTCTCCATCACCTCCTCTGATCCGTCAGCCGCCGATGGATAGTTCTTGCGGATCAGACCGGCGCAGATCCAGATGCCTACACGATGATCGAGCCTGCAGATGCTCTCCATGGCTACGCGAGCATCGTCCTGCCAGAGCATCCAGTCATGAATACCAGCGTGGACGATTTCGACCTGCTCTGGCGTCCATCGAAACACGTTCGAGAAGTCGATCGCGACATGGTCAAGGTCTTCGACTCCATGGATGTCGCACCAGGATGAGATCTGCTCCCGGTCTGCACTTCGCATCCTCTGAATAATACTGCTGACAATAGAGCTCATTCTGAGCCATTTTTGATCGCTCATGCAGAGCGGCGACTGCGTCGATCGCGTCTCGAGCAGCAGCACCCAAGACGGATCGAAGCTCTTTCATGACTTTTTCCATTTCCATGTGATTTCCACGTTCGTTGCTGCATCTTTTATCAGCGACAGCATAAGCCGCGCTTCCTGTAACGAGGCATACTTCTGCAGCCATGGCAAAGTCGCTAACTCCGGCACGAGACAGAACGGAAAAGGCACCAGCCCTATAAGCGGCCATCGCTGCATTGTTAAAACTCTGGTTGTATGACGTCGCCGCTCCTCGGATTCCCTGTTGGCACTCTTCTCGAGAGATGACACCGCTGATCAGAAGCTCTGCGCTCTCGACGGCGTACCTCGGTCGCTCGTCCAGCTCGTCAACGAGGTGAAGTACGGATCTGGCGATAGCGCAGGCGAGCAGCGCTCCAAGATCCCTATTGATGAGAGCGATCGAACTCAGGGCCTCCGAGGCATCTTTCGATCCGATGCAGATGTCGTGGATCGCAGCCGCGACTGCGTCACGATGCTCTGGCGTCCACATGGGAGAGGTCTCCCACCGGAGTGACAACGCTGAGTCTTCGTCGGACCCATGCGCCTCTCTCCACGCGCGATGCTGTTCCGCCGGTAGCGCTGCAATGGCTTTTGTGATCTTCTCCAACATATCCATATCCAGGATCTTTTGCGTTATCGATCAGACTTTGCGGAGTTGGATTCATTCGTATCCTTCTGCGGCAGCGTCGACCGCGTCTCTGACGGCGGCGGCGATCGTCTGGCATAGATCGCGCAGGGCGCTGTTTCTGGCCGCAGTCCACAAGGCGGCGGCGGCGTAGGCGGC